>Ga0265797_10001047_pt1 | contig 49707 bp, 63 predicted proteins | sample P2T30metagenome_FD_192433 | JGI IMG/M metagenome (GOLD analysis project Ga0265797, IMG submission 192433) | Plant litter microbial communities from East Loma Ridge, Irvine, California - P2 T30 | ecosystem: Environmental > Terrestrial > Plant litter > Unclassified | place: USA: California...
GATCCGGTCGAGCTGCTTGTCTTCGACGACCTCGGCCGCGAAATCGCCAGCGACGACGGCAGCGGCGCCTACGGCTACGACTACGCCCATTTTGTCGCACCGTACACGGGCTGGTATTACATCGATGCCTCGTGGAGCCAGGACTATTACGACACCTACGTCAGCCTGAACATTTATGAAGACCGGATTGCGGCCTACCCGCCGACCAATACCATTGTCGGCGGCAGTGGCCACGACATATTGTACGGCACGCGCTCGGACGACATCGTGGATGGCAACGCTGGGATCGACACCTTCGTGCTCGAGGGCTATCGCGACGAATACGACGTCAGCATCCGGGGTGGCACGATCTCGGTCAGCGACCGGCTTGGCCTGGACGGCGTGGACACCCTGCGCAACGTCGAGCGGCTATCGTTCGAGGACGGGGTCTACATCTCCTTCGAGACCACAGGGTTTCCGGCACAAGCGTATCGCCTGTACCAAGCGGCCTTCGACCGCACGCCGGACCAGCTCGGCCTGGGTTTCTGGATCGGGAACATGGGTGAAGGGATGAGCCTGGACACTGTAGCGCATGCCTTCGCCGGTTCGTCCGAATTCAAGAGCAAGTACGGCGCCGGGGCCAGCAACGCCGACCTGATCACGGCGATGTATGCAAACGTGCTCGACCGTACGCCGGATGCGACTGGATTTGCGCATTGGAAGAATGCCCTGGACAGCAAGGCGCTGGACGTGGCCGATCTATTGGTGGCATTCAGTGAAAGCAGGGAGAATCAGCTCAAGGTCATCGGCTCGCTGGAAGCCGGCTACGAATTCATCGTGACCTGATCAGGAAGGCGATTGAACAGCAGGAAGTGGCCCGCCCTGAGGGAATCGAACCCCCGACCCACAGCTTAGAAGTCAGATGCCCTATCGGCTTTTTCGGCAATCGAATCAAACTCTTGCGCTAAGGGCCCTGCGCTATTCGTTCACTGATTGTGCTTCGGTAAGTGCTTGATTCGATTGATTGCGGCAACTTTGAATAGCGCAGCTTTTCGGCCGAGGGCGCCATGCCTGTACAGGCTATGAATCTAACCACGCTTCGGCATTTTTCCGTTTCCCGACAACGACCTAGCAGCGGTCGCTTGTACTATGGATGAGGCGCAGGTGCCGCCGTAACCCATTGTTTCGATTCGGGTCGACCCTGCTCAATAGTACAGGTCAGGACGCTATAGCTTCGGTTGCTCCTGCACCACCGGCTCGGCGTTCAGGTCGCGGAGCAGCGCGTCACGCATGATGCCGGCGGTCGACGACTGCGGGTTGACGCGCAGGTAGTCGTGCGTCCGGAGAGTTAGAGCGCGTAGGCGGAATAGCTCCCACAGCAGCGCGCGGCCATCCTCGGAACCGCGCAGCCGGCCCTGGATATCTTGCAGCTCAGCGCGGGTGAGTGGCTCGCGGCCGGCTTTCTTAATACTGTTCATCCATACAGTATAGCAGCGCGTCCCGCCGATCAGCGTTGCGCCGCCGCATCGCTGAAATGCGCAACGCATAGTCTAACCTCTGACATATACCAGAGGTATCCGGCTCTGCCATACTGGCTGGATGGACCAACGAACTGATCGCCTCACGGCAGTGCAAGTCGACCTGGCCGTAAACATTGCCGGAGTGTTCGGGATGGCCGCAGGAGTGCGATCGCTGCACGAGTGCGGCGTACCACTATCGGTTATCCAGCGCGTGCTAATTCAGGGCGGACGGCGGCGCGGTTCTATTTCGGCCCCGCCTGTGTCCACTTAGCGAAGTAGGCAGCAAGAGAGCATGAAGATGTTGGCCGGATCAGTCCTTGAACGTGATCTGGCCGTTCACTTTAATCGTACCCGCGCCGGTTGCCATGTCTTCGGCGCCAGTGAAATTGCCTCCACCAGCAGCCTTCTTGTACCGGCCGGTGCCACCGGTAATTTGGAATGTAGCGTTACTAAACACAAATTTCGCGCCCTCGCCGGTCGGAACAAACTGGCCGCTGTAGTTCAAGAAAATCTGATCGCTCTCTGTCGTGACTATCGTCATGCGACCCTCTGCGAAGTTGAACAGCGGGCCATTTTGCGTAATACAGTCAGTTCCGATGAAGGCGACTCGACCGATAAGAGCGCTGTTTCCTTGCCCGACAATCGTGCCTCCGAAATTCGAAGAGCATCGCGCAGATGGGCCGACGAACTCCTGTAGCACGCCTTCAATGACCAGCGGCTTTGTAGAAGCTGGCGCCGCGGTCGTCGACACAGAAGCGCAAAGCATCAGCGACAGAGTAGTAGCGCGGACAAGGTTTTTCATAATGGTTGGCTTTCGTAGGGTGGGTAGTGCCAGCATACTAATATGGAAGAGTTAATACCCACGCACGAATGAAATCCCTGACGCTATCTGCCGGCTCGACGCTCCTCTGGCCTACTTCGGCCAAGCCTGAACCGTCTTCACGTGCCGAGCGGCACATTCCGCATACTGGCGCAGCAGATCGATAACCCAGGCCTGCCAGGCGTCGAAGTCGTCGGCGCCTGATCGCGCCCCGGCGGGCACGGCGACGCCATGCTCGCTACTGAGCAGACAATATTGCCGCGATTGGAACACTGTCGCAAGCTCAGCCATCACTACATCTGCTATCGATCTATTCCTTAACCGGAAATTTTTGCTGCAGTAGCCAATCCACTGGTTGCCGAAATCGGTTTTTGCGCCGCTCAGTCAACTGAGCCAATGCGATCGTCACTAGACCGATAGCAATGGTAATCCAGACCACGTCATAGAAGTTCTCACGCTCATACGGGTAGATCTTCAGCCAAGTTAAGACGACCAGCATGTGTGACAAGTACAGGGTGAATGTGTACGAAGCCACTGCGCGGATTTTCCCCTCATACTTCAGCAATCCGTTTAGCCCAGCGAAGCGAGCGCAAAGGAAGTTGGCGACCACCAGTGCGCAGACCACATAATCAGCCAAGAACCGCTCAGCACTAGCAAGAGGTAGCGAGGGAAATGGCCACTCTTCTACCGCTAAATTCCTTAACGCCAACTCCATACCCGTCACGTTGTAAACGACCAGTAGTGAAAGGGAAACTGCGAGTCCCAACCGAGCGGTGGACTGCGGCAAGGCTACCCTGAGCTGCAAATGGTATAGACCCACACCGCTGAGCCAGACCGGCAGCAAAAGCCACAATTTAAACCCCATCACTCCGAGTACGACTGCAACCGCAGTCATCCTGCGCCATCCCTTCAAGTAGTACGCCACACCAAACAGAACGTAGTACCACACCTCATAACATAGCGACCAAAACGGGGCCAACATCGGAGGGACTTCGGACAAGGTCCAGCTTTGACCAAGAAACAATAAATGCAGCGGAATGTACACATGAGGCTTCGCTAGCTGGTACGTTGCGCCGTTATCAAAAGTGCTAGCGAGCATCCAGCCGAGGAGCAAAATTGGTAGCGCAACCGAGTAAATTCGCCCAGATCGGGCTGCTATATATTCTCGCGCCGTTGTCGTTCTGTTCTCAACAATATAGGCGATCACGAATCCAGATAGTACAAAAAATACAACGACGGCCTCTCTGCCCATGTTCGGGATAAATGAGGCCATACCGCCCTGAACAATGTTGTATTGCAGATAGTGGGCGAGTACCACGAGCAAAGCTGCGAAGAATCGTGTCAGGTCCAAGTAAAGCGAAAACTGTCCGTCGAGAGCCGAATGTTTGTCTGTCGCACGCATATTTTCACCGTTAGTAATCCGGCAATAGTACGAGCAATGCTGATCGCGCGCAATAAATGTTGAACGCCAATCCGGCATTTCGAAGACTGTGTTGCAGAAGCGTCGCCATAGATGCATTCCGCCTCCCTGCCAACAAGGGTTTTTGCCTTCCATGCCTTGGCCCCTCGCGACCGCACTACATTCGGCTGCATCGCCAACTGTATCATTCCGGCACTTTTGTTGCATTTAGGATAAAAAAGCATTACCCTAAATCAACAATAGAGATTAGGAAAAAATATGTTGAAGGGACTTTTCAGAGCGAGACATTCCGCCCATGCGTGGGCCCCGGGGAAGGACGAGTGGCATCGGAAGTGCTCAATTTGCGGGGAGCAGCAGGAGTTCCTTCATGACGGCGATGAATTTCGCGGCCTTGTCTGGGAGACTTTTCATGTCGGCGATCGTAAGGCTCATGCCTTGCCCGCTACGGACCCGTCAAGCGAATGGCCAGGCGTCTCCTCTGTCATTGCCTCTATCCGCTCAAGTCTTACAAGCCGCTGACGGCTGATTTAATGCAGCGGCCCTTCATCTTTGACATCCTGATGAAGAGTGAGGACGTAGCCATCACCGGCCAGCGTAACGGCGTTGACGCAGAATACGCCACCTATTTCTCGTTCACCGCCCTGCACTCTTCGAACCGCTCGACGACGCGGTCGTACTGCCGCACGATTCGCGCAATGTCAGCTCCGTCGGCGAGAATTTCAGCAGCAACCTCTGGCACAAGGTCCGGTCCTGTTCCGTCAACACCAAGTGCGGCGGTAGCGGGTCGATCGCCGGGCGTGGCGCCGGCTGGTACTGGCCCTGTGGGGCAGCGCAGCCGGTCAGTGCCAGCGCGCACACGGCGCTGAGCAGCAGCGAGGTCTCGGGCATGTTCTTGTTCCTTTATATGCGCGGCCGAGTCACGCGCGCGCAACTGCGCGCGCAGGTCGGCCTCGGTAATGCGGTTGATCTCAGCGGCGGCGTCGCGCGCGGCTTTCCCCTCGGCGACGGCGGCCGCATAGCCTGCGCTGTAGCGAGTGCTGCCGTAGTGCATCACGCCGAGCCAGCCGACCACCAGCAGGCCAGCCAGCACGATCAGGGCGGCAAGGGATCGTTCGATGGTCGTCATGGCTGTGCCAGCCCGGCCAGACACAGCTCCCGCTCGGCCTGGCGCCGGCGCGTGAGCCCGCGCACCTCCTTGCCGCCGACCCTGTTCCACATCAGCAGCGCATTGCAAGAGCCGACCATATCGCCGGCATTCGCCCGGCGCGCCATGCTCGAGCCACAGAATGCGCCGACGCCGATGTTATAGGCCGCGTCGACGAAGGCCACCTTCTGGCCATCCGTCATGCTGGCTAGCGGCACGCAGCGCGCGATGCCGGCCGCGTGCCGCTCGAGGTCTCGGTCGAGCTGGGCCCGACACTGCTCCGGTGTGTAGGTCTTGCCCCACTGCGCGTTCTCGGTGGCACCGGTGCAGTACGTGAGCACGCCGCCCATGTCGCGGTAGGTCGAGAGTTTCGTTCCTTCCCATGCCGGCGTGAACGAGAGCAGCGCAGTTGCGGCGACGGCGCCGACCAGCGCGACCAGGCCGCGCCGCTGGGTGATTGCGCGCTCAGCCATTGCCGGTCACCGACGGTTGCGCCACCACGCGCGCGATCGCGGCGCCCAGCGAGGTCAGGCCGGCCGCCACCACCAGCAGCGGAGCGGTGCCGGTGGCGTACAGATGCATGCCGGCCTCGACGGCCGAGGCGATGGCGGCCAGCAGCGCGAAGCGTACCGACCAGAGTTTGGGAAACTGCTTGCGTGCGTCTTCGATGAAATTCACGGTATGTCCTTTCGGATTGAGCGCCGGCGGCTGGCCAGCGCTAGGTGATTGCGGAATTACGGCTTTACTTCCGGCGCCTGGAGCTGCGCCAACAGCTGCGCCAGGCGCACTTCCCGCTCGCGGCGGTCAAGGTCGGCGAGCACCCGCTCGCGCGCGTTCTTCTGGTGCGTGTACCAGGCGTTGAGCCCGAACGTCAGCAGCGCGGTCACGATGCCGACGATGATGCCGACCTGGGTCAGCGTGAGCGACGTGCCGATCGCGACGGCGCCGCCGGCGTAACTGCCGACTTCAGGCGGAGTGATCTTGCTCATTCGAGCCTTTCAACGGGCGTAAAAAAACCCGCCGAAGCGGGCTGAAGTGATGGCCGCAAAACCTTCGCCGGCATCCTGTTACCACTGGATCTCGGCAATAGCATCGGGTGTCTCGGCGGACTCGAGCTGCTCCTTGAGCCGCTGGGAGTGGTTGAAATTCTCTGTGCCCTGGGCCGTCATACTGGCGAACAGGTCGCGAAATGCCTCGATGTCTGGAAGCGGAAAGATCGAGTTGTCGACCGTCTTCCAGCCGCCTGGAAAGCCCTCCGGGTATGTCCCGAACAGCGCGATATGGTTAGCCACGGCATCGATATCGGAGCGCGAAAGCGTGTCGCAGGAAAAGTGCTTGCCCTCGAAATGGAAAGTCGAAAGGTTTGCGGCCGCGCGCCACGCATTGATCTCCTCGTTCTTCGCTGCCTTCAGCTCGCCCAGCGTAGGCGGCGGCTGCCGTGGTGATCCATTAACTACCTGACCGATCGCTACAATGGGCATTGGTGTTGGTATCGACGGATCCAGCACTGCATGCTTGAGGTCGAACCAATCGACCGGACAGTATTGCATGATGAAAGCCGCCAACTCATCGCCTTCGGGCGCCGGAATCGGCACAGTGATTGCATAATCTGTGCGATAAGCGACCGGCGTGCGACCATCTGCAGCATACTCGGCCACGAGCTCTGATTCCGGCAATAAGTCGCTGAAGAAGCGGACGATGAGCTGCCGCTCCTTATGGTTGACGTCGACGATACGAAATTTGATTGTCATACTTGTGACCCTGTAATAGTTCCAACTTTGGCGAATTGGACCAGGCTAGCTCCTTGAATGGCCGCCCCGCGTGGCCCTGTAGCGCCATCGCTACCGTAATCGGACGCGCCGCCGGAGCCACGTACGCCGCCCGCCCCGCCGGCATATCCGGTGTAGGTGTAGGTGCCGCCCGAACTGCTTGCCGCTGATTGACCGCGGCCGCCGTTGATCTGCAGCCCCCCACCGTCTCCGCCGAATGTTCCGGCCCCGCCGCTCCCTGAGCCAGCGCCTGCGGCTACACCGTCGCCGGCCCCGCGCCCACCGTTGCCACCGGTGCCCAGCACCTCGTTGCCGTTTGAGTTATTGACGGCGCGGTTGCCGCCACCGCCGCCGCCGCCGCCACCACCGCCGCTACCGCCGTTACCTGTGCCTCCGATGCCGCCGGGGCCTCCGGGGCCGCCAGTAATACTGCCGTCATTCGTGACCGTTACGGGGCTCGATGCCTTGAGCGCAGCACCACCGGTGCCGCCAGCTTGGCCGCTCGATGCACTACCGTCGCTACCCGAACCACCCGCACCGCCGGCCGTTCCGCTTGCACCCGATCGGCCGTTCCCGCCCGGTCCGCTGGCGCCGGCCCGGCCACGCGAACCGCTGCCGTGCGTGCCGGTCGGGCCTTGGCGGCCGGTGATGCTGCCGCGGTTGATCAGCATCAGTACCGACCCCGCGCTCCACCCCGTGCCGGTATCGAACGCAGGCGTTGAGGTGCTGCTCGACGTAATAGCCCCTTCTGCCAGACAGATGACGACTGCCGGGCCGACGATATTGCCGGCTGCAGTGCGCATGTTGTAGTTCGCAACCGTGCCGGGCTTGAGGATCACGGTGCGCGCCAGCACGGGCGCCATCATCGTCATTTCGTGAACCCCGGCAGGTAAGATCCGTACAGGTTCGTCCCGTCACAGATAAACGAGAACACGGTGCGTCGGTTGGCTGCCTTGGCAATCTCAGGCGGCACGTCCTCAATGAAGACAAAGGCCGCATTGAAAGTGAGATTGAAGTTGCCGGTGGCGTTCTGCTTGACGTGCAGGACATATACACCGGCCTGCATGTTGGTCGGCGCGGCCAGGGTGCGATTGCCCCCTAGGATGATGGTCGCGATCTGCACCGCACCGGCGTCCCACTGAATGGCGGTAGCGTTGTCGGCGAGCGTGGCCGCCACGGGTCCAACGTTACTGATGTTCTTCCAGTTGGTCGGATCATTGGCTGGGTCGATCGTGGTCGCGCTGGTGGCGGTTCGTTTTCGATAGGTGAGCTGATTCGACGGACTGACGCGTGCGGTATTGAGCGCATACGTACCGGCCGTCCAGGTCACGGCGCCAGCGGTCAAGGCGGCCTGTTCAGCAGCAGACGCTGAGTTCGCGGCTGCGAGAGCCTTGTCGTTGACATCTGCGGCCAGGGCATTTGCCTGCTCGCCAAACAGATCAATTGACTCCTGCAGCGGTGGCAGCTTGCGGACCAAATCGTCTGCCAGATCGTCGAAGGTCTCCGGACTATCCGGGTCGGGTGCGCTGCCAAGCTGCGGCAATTTAACGGTAATTTGTGAGACCATCAGGTCAACTCCTGAATCTGAAGGTTGAGGAACGAGCCTTCTGGGCCCCTTATGACGATCTGGAAATCCTGAACAAAGCCGAATAGGTTCAGCAAGCCGAATAGCGGCGTTCCAAGCCATGCGCGAGGAGCAGACTTTGCCAAGGTCAGCAAGCGCAGCACCTCATCGACACTTTCATTCGCGATGAACAGATCGAACTCGACGACACGGACCGCGCGCCGAGGAGTGAACCTTGTATTTCCCCAAACATCCGTCTCGACTTTTGAATAGTCGACAGTCCGCACGCTCGGCTCCCACTGGACTTGGCCCAGATAATCGAATCGCCCGAGCTGTACTTCACCGACCTCTGGTTGCCTCCCCTGCCAGGACACGATGATTTCGATGACGGCATTCCGGTACATCGGCAGGTCAGTGAAAGAAACGTCCCTGCGAAACGATCGAGGCTTCGTGAACCATTCGCTCCAGCTTCTGCAGTTTCGCAGGCGAAGACCCTGTGTCTTGTCGTACTTCACGACCCCGCCAACTGTCACGCGAACACGAACGCTGGCGGCGCGCACACCGAAGAGCACGACCGAGTCGACACGCACCACCGGCGTCAAGGTCCAAGACAAGACCTCACCGTCTCCCACGCTGGCCGTGCTCATTACAGAGTCGAACGCTGCGTAAAGATTAGTAGGTCGGACTAGAATCCACTTCGCCGAAGTGCCCGCCAGGTTGTTCTCTGGGTAGTCCGCCGCAACATCAGCCGCAGTGTGCGGGGCAACGCATTCGTACACCCGATGATCAGGCCGGCGTACGCGCTGGCCCTTTGTTTTCGCCCCAGGACTCCAGAGGGGTGCGTCGACGCTGTCACTTTCCGACAGCGTCGACGCCACCAATACGGAGTCGGTGATCGCGATTGGAGCGATCAGTTTCATGCATTCTCCTCATCTCGAATTTCGACGCCGACGCGGTCGATGTGCTCAAGGCTATTGGCGCTTCGGCCGGTGTTCTTGGCCGTTTGGTACATGGCCGTAAACATCTCTGCTCGCATGCTCTCGACCTCGCGAGTAAGCCGCTCAACCGCTGCGACCAGAACCTGATGGTTCTCGAACGGACTGGTCAGGCGGCGCATCAGCTCGCGGTTGTCAGCCGCAGGGATAATGCGCTCGCCCTCGTGCGCCAAGATCGGCATCGTCGCCGGCAGGTAATTCGTACCCACCGCGAAGCCACGCAGTTTCTTTTTCGCCTCGTCGCTCGCGAGCATTGCCTCTCGAATGGTCCCAAGTGACATGCCGCTGCTGACTTTGTCGAGCCAGAACTGCAGGCCGCCAGCGTCAGCTGGGCGCCCGAGCACGTCCTTGTATAGCTTCTGCAGCTGCGCCTCAGGTGAGCCTTTGATAGCGCCCACGATGGTGTCGAGTGAAATGCCCGATGCCGCCTTGTCCTTCCAGAAGTCGAGCCCGGCTGCATCCGGCGCCCGGCCCAGCGCCGACTTGTATGCGTCGCTGATTGCCGAGCCGGCCGAGTTGACCGGGTTTACACCTGCGGCCAGCACCGCGCTGCGCACTGCCTCGAGTGTCTGCTCGATCGACAAGCCGGTAATAGAAATCCCTTTCAGGACGTCGATCTGCTCCTGCTCGCGCTCGAGCATCACGTCGAACTGCTTGACCTGGCCCTCCAACTGTTTGAGGCTGCGCTCTTCCACCGACAGCGCATCGTCGGTCAGACCCGCCAGATCTTCGATGCCGATCCGGGTGGCGTAGAAATCGCGCAGGTAGTCGGTCTGCGTTGCAAACTGGCTCGAGGCATCCTTACTGACCACTGACAATGCGTTCTTCAGGTCGTCAGCATTCGGCAGTTTGCCGCTCGCTTTCGCGATGGCCAGCGCCGCTTCGATCTGCGCCTGCGCGGCCTGGCGGTCCTCGGCCTCGCGGCCCTGTACCGTCATGCCATCCAGGGTCGACCGCAGCGATTGCGACAGCGCTTCGATCGTCTGGATTGATTTCGTCCGGACGTTGATTTCCTCCTGCAGCGCCTTTTTCTGCCGCTCGACTACCTTTTGCAGCACCGAGAACGCACCATCCACGCCACCCATCAGCGCGGCCGCATCCGTTTTCACTTGTTCGGTCGCCTTGGCGGCGGCCTGCAAGCCCCACAGTTGCAGCGTGGCGCCGCGCAGCGCCGGGTCTAGCGCCGCCAGGGCGATGGCCTGCTGCTGCGCCAGCACCGCGGCCGCGCCGGCCTTGTCGCCGTTCAGCTCGTAAATCTGAGCCTGGAGCGACAGCAGCGAGTTCGCCGTGTCCAGCGCCGCCGCTTCATCCTGCAGGGCGTAGACCCGCTCTTGCAATGGGCGCAGCGAAGCGTCCAGACCGGCCAACTCAGCCGCCCGGCTTGCGGCCAGAGCGCCGGACTTATTGCCCAGCAGCTCCATAACCTCGATTTCCAGATCGCGCCGCGCTTCCAACCGCGCCGCATCGACGTCGGCGATCTGCTTGAACGCCGGCGCAATCTGCATCAGCGTGGCATAAGCACGCGCGCCGGCCTCGGTGGTCAAGTCCAGGCCGGTGACCACGCTGCGGAACTGCTGCAGCGAGTCGTCGGCGCCGGTCTTGATGCCGAACTGGTCGAGCGTCGGCGTGATGCGCGCACGCAGCGAGTTGGCCCGCTCCTGGTCGGTGTAGAAGTCGCTCAGGAACTGGTCAGCGCTCGAGGTGAATTCGTCCAGGCCACCGACCAGGTCGATCAGCCGCTCACGCGCGCCGACCGATGCCAGGCCCATGGCGCCGAACGTCATCCCCATCGAATCCGTAACCACCGTCACAGCCTGGTAGTTGGTGGCCACCCGGGTCAGGGTCTCGAGGTAGCCTTCGCCCACCGCCTGGAACTGCTCCAGACCACCCACGCCGAACTTGGCCAGGTCGTCGCCGACCTTCGAGAACACCGCCGACAGCTCCTTCTGGATCTCGTCGTCGGACAGCCCTTTCAGGCTGACCTTACCGATGTCGACCACGAAGCTATTGAGCTGCGCGGCAAACCCGTCGGCGCCGATGTCGAGCATCGTGCCGGCTTCCAGCACGGTGTCGTACAGCGACATCAGGACACTGGCGATCTGGCGGTTACCCTCCAGGCCCAGGCCCTCGAGCGCAGGCTTGGTCTTGTTCTTGCCGAACCAGCCGCCCGACGTCTTGATGTCGGCATACTGCATTGAACTGAGAGCGCCGTTCTGGATGCCCTGGAAGGAAATGGGGTCGATGGCGAAACCGGTGTCTTCGACGGTTTTCTTGCCACCGAAGACACTGGTCATGACTTTGCCGATCTGTTTTCCAAGCACGGCGCCCAATACCGCGCCGATAGCCATGCCGACCGGGCCGCCCAGCATGAGCCCGATCTGGCTGGCACCCATACCAACATACGCGCCGCCCATCGCGCCCAGCACCGCTCCGCCGGCCGCGCCGCCGATCCCGATCTCTTTCGAGTCGAACACGTTCGTGCCCATGTCCTTGCCGAAGTCGCCGGTCACGCCGGTGGTGCGCACCAGCAGCGAGGCGAACTGCCCAATGCCGGCCTCGATGTTGCGCAGCGAGGTCAGCATGCCGTTGCTGATGCCCAGGCCCTGGAGCGTGGCACCCTCGATGCCATCGAGTGAACGCGCGATCGATTCCGACTTGGCGTCCGAGCCCAGCACCGTGCCGGTGCCCTGCCTCTCCTGCCGCTGCTGCGTCAGGCTGACCGATCCACCACCGCCGCCGAAAGCGCCGCCCAGAACCGCGGCAATAGCAACGGCCGCCGCTGCCATGCCCCACGGGCCCAGTGCGCTCATGAACGCCATGAACACACCAGGAACCTTGGCGGTGTTGCGCGCGGCCTCGCCGGCCATAACAGCGGCGGTTTCCACGCCCTGGCCGGTCGCCGTGGCGGTGGCCTTGGTAGTGGTCACGAAGAGGTGCGTGTACAGCGACTGCATCTGATTGGCCAGCTCGATCGCGCGATAAGTGCGCTCGGCCGCCTCCATCACCCGGTAGCCGGTGGAATTCTCCTTGAAGAACCCTTTTGCAGCACCAGCCATGTCCGCGTATGCCGACACGCGCTCACGCTCCTCAACTGCGTTGATCTTGCCGACCTCGCGTGCAAGGCGCTTCTCATCATCACCGTACTTCAGACGCACCTTGGCCCGGGCCATCCCCGCCGCGGCCTGCCTGTCGCTGTAGTCTTGGAACGCGCCGGTGAGCTCGCCCAGGGCGCTACCGGCGTTGCCGAACGCGGAGCGCAGCGCCTGGCCGAACGTTTCGACGCGGCCCGTTTCGAACAGGCTGTCGAGGTCATCACGCACATTCTGCAGCCCTTCCAGCTGCGTGAGCTTGTCGATCGAATCCATCACGGCCAGCATTTCAGTGCCGTAGTTGTTGGCCGCGATCAGGTCGGCTCGGCGCGCCTCGAGTTTGGCCAGGTTGTAGCGCGTGATGGCGGCGGCGCCCATGCCGTAAGTGTCGATCTCCTGCTGCATCTGGTCGATGCTGCCCTGCAGGCTGGACTGCTCCTGCGCTCGCGCTTCAGCCTGCGCCTTGATTGCGCTGTCGTACTGCTCGCGTGACAGCGTAGACGCGTCGACTGCCTCCTTCTCCAGCGTCAGCGCCAGGGCGCTTTCCATGATTTCAAGCCTCAGTGAGGCTGTTGGAGCCAGAGCGGCTGCACGCGCCGCGTTTAGCATTCTCAGCTGATCACCACCCAGACCGAGTTCTTCGCGCTCGTGCTTAAGGCCAGCAATGAACTCGCCTGCCGCTTTGGTGGCCGACTCGTAGGCATTCTTCTGAGCGTCGGCGTGCTTCTTCGCTCTAGCCTCGGACTCCTTATACGCATCCGACGCCTTGTACGTCTCGCTTGCGAGCTTCGAGACAAGTTCGGTATATTCATCCTGGCTGACGGCGCCTTTATCAAGCGCAGATTTCAACACGCCAAGGTCTTTGATGTACTGCTGGTTGACACCGTTCAGACGCTCGCGGACTGCTACAACGTCTTTCGCGATCTGGCCGTTTGCTTCGCTTTCACGCTTGAGATCGGCGTTGTCCAGAATTTCTTTGTTCAAGGCGCTGTAGATTCCCTGCAGCGAGATGAGCCGGATCTGATCCGACGCGTCGAGTTGCCCGCCACGCTGTTTTAGAGCGTTGATTTCACGCAGGGTTTCCCGCAACTCCTCGGAGCCGGTCCCTTCGCCTGTAACGGCGCCGCTCGCTCCTGCATTCTGCAACGCGATCCGCTCGCGAAGCATCGCGTTCACCTTCGACAGGCTCTCGGTGATTTCGCCGGCACTGGCCTTGGTGTCCGATGCTGCTTTTTCGTTCGCCTTGGTCTGGGAGTACTCGTAGGCGCCCCAAGCCGTGGCCGCGATGCCAAGTGCAGTGATGATCAAGCCGAATGGCCCGCCGGTCAGCGCTAGGAGCGCGTTCAGCGCGCGCGTGCTTGCCGCCGCTGCACTCTGCGCAGTGACCAGGCCAAACATCGCTGCGCTGTGCGTGGCTGCTGCGGCCGCTGCAGCGCGCTGCGCGGGCACAAGCCCATTCATTGTCAAGGCGAGACGAATATTGCTGGCAGCACCCACAGTGGCTGCGCGGATCTCAGCCAGACGCGCGTTAGCCAGAAGGGATGCTTGGGCGGTGGCCGTCGCATTTGCCTGTGCGGCTGCCACGTTCGACGCGATCAACGCGTTATTTGCCCGTACCGAGGCTACCGTTCTGGTGACTAATGAGTCCAGGAAGTTGACCGCCTTGACGGCCACCACCGTCAGTAGCGCGCCGGCGACGATATGCAGATTGTTCGCCAATCCTGTCATCAGCCCGGCGATGGCCGACACCGCGCCCGACGCTTGCGCGGTCGAACCGACGAACTCGATAGTGTTGTTTTTGAGCAGTACGAATGAGCCGGAGATGGTCTGAATATTCTTCGCTTCTTCACGCAGGGAAGCCAGCGCTTTCGGCAGAACATTGGCCATGATCTCTGAAGTGATTAGGCCTTCCTCGGCCATTTTCTTGAGAGCGCCAACAGGCACGCCGATGCCATCAGCCAGCGCTTTCATGAGCCTGGGAGCCGCCTCGTTCACCGAGTTGAATTCCTCGCCGCGCAAGGTGCCTGATGCGAACGCCTGCGACAACTGCAGCTGCGCGGAAGCAGCTTCACTAGCAGTAGCACCGGATACCAAGAGAGACAGGTTGACTGTCTCGACGATATTGCTAAGTTGCTTCTGCGACACGCCCAGCTCCCGCGTACCATTCGCAATCCGGGCGTAGAGGACACCTGTTTCCTGCAAGCCCTGCGTCGAGCCCGCGGCGATTCGCTTCACGTCCGCGTACGCCGTGTTGTATTCGCGCTGAGACTGAGTGGCGAGCTTTAGTTGAGAGGTAAATTTGACGTATTGATCGACCATAGTGGCCAACTGCTGCACGCCAACACCTGCGGCAATCGACGCAATGGCCGCTTTCGCTGCGTTGGCAGCGCGCTCCATGCCAGCCGTCGCATTACTTACGCTCTGGCGCGCTGCGGTCATGTCACGCTGCAGGCGCGCAATATCGGCCATCAGACGGATCTCGAGATTGCCAACGATCATGCGACACCTAAAAAGAGAATGCCCAGCAATGCCGGGCAGGGTTTAGCTGAAGAACACGCTCAGTGCGCGGTCCATTTCGGCCTGCTTGAGCCTTGCGGCGTCGGTCGATTCCGTGAACGGCGGCGGGCAATCCGGCTTCGTCGCCTTGAACGACTCGTTCAAGTACTCGATCGACAGCCTGCGCAGCGTCTTGCACTCCCAAGGCGATAAGCGGATGCCTTCGTTCTCCTGGTAGTTCCGCAGCTCAGTGTTGTCGATCGCCGCGTCGCCCAGCGTGGGGCCAACCTGCCACAGATGCGCGAGCAGGTACTGAGCGGCGCCGGGGTCCGGCATGTCCGGTTCGAAGTCCTCGTCCCGGGCGGCGTCTTTCAAGCGCTGCACCCTCGTCTTCGAAGGCGCCTTCGACTTGTCGGATTCCGGCTTGTCCGGCGCGGCGCCGAGCCACGCGCTGTGCCGGACGTAGAGGCTCAGATCATCGCCCGCCAGGGTTAGAAATTTCCCCAGTCACCGTGGAAGGCGGCCACCTGGTCGGTGATATAGCCGAGCTTCGGATTGCTGAACACTTCCTGCGGCGATGCCGGGAAGTTCTCGAAGCGAACCGTCACGGCCAGCAGCTTTTCGACGCGCTCGGCGCGCTTGCTTTCGACCGTTTCCTTGCTGGCCTTGCCGCGCATGGCCGCGTAGGTGCGGGTCGTAGCCGCGGTCTCCAGCTTGTGCTGGGCGCTCGATGCTTCCTTGGTGCCGGGGCTGCGAATTTCGACACGTACCGGCAGGCCGCCGACGAGCAGCGGGCCGTCGCCCTTGATGTTTTCCAGTTCCAGCCACGCGGTATCCGACGCCTCGAAATCGGCTAGGTTGAAAGCGGTAGCAGCTGCGGTGTTTTGGTATTCCATGATGATTCCTTTTTTCGCGGTAGAAATGAATGCCCGTGCCTGCCGCCGCTCCCCGCGAAAGGAAGACGGCGGCCGGTCGGTGCCAGGTGATGGCCAGGTGGCCGTGATGATTACGCGGTGACGGTGTCGGTCTGGCGCAGCAGCGTGAACTGGCCTTTGACAGCATCGTCGGAGGTGCCGTTGTTCTCGACGAACTTCGAAACTTGGGCGGTGAAGTAGCGGGTGGTCTCGGTGTCCTGCTTGATCAGCTTGAACGAGGGACTCGAGTAATTCTTGGATGCTGCCGCGATCAGGATCTGGCCGGCATCGTCTTCGGCCCATTCACACTCGAATTCGGCGTTGGGCAACTTGAACGAGCCCTTCTTTTCGCGTGTCTGCGCGTCCCCGATGGTCGTGCTCGAAGACGTTGCATATTCCCGGCCGACGACGCTGCCGATAGAGGTCAGCTGGCCAACCTCGACCCAGGTGAGCAGCGCGAATGCGGCTGGAGCGCCGGCGCCCTCGGTGACAGTCGGCGCCGCGGTCGAGATGTACAACTTACTGCCGGCGACGGTATCGAAACCTTTTTCTGCCATGGTAAAACTCCTATGAAAAAAGCCCGCTCGCTGGATGCGATACGGGCGGGCTGCAAAATCAGGATGTAAAAAAAGCCGGCTGGGCCGGCGTGACTGGATCTGCTGTTGCTACGGCTCGATGAACGTCACCTTAAAGTCGCGCGACTGTTCGAACGTCGGGATTGCTGGGTTGCCCATGTCGGGGCCGATCATGTCTCGTAGGACGCTACGCACGGCGAAGCCTGCGACCTGGCCGGTGAACACGCCGTTGCCTAGCTTGGCCGCCTTTAAGATGGCCTTCTGCTGCGGGTAGGACGCGGCATATACCGTCACCTGGACGCGCGACGTGATCAACGTGTTGCCGGCGCGCGCCACCGTGTCTTTCTCGACAGCGCTAATTTCGCGGATGCCGATCGCCGGCAGGTCGCCATCCGGCACGTCGCCTGCGACAATGCGCACCGGCGGCACGAGCGCGACCAGGGGCGCGTGGCCAACCAGCAGCGCGCGCATGATCATGACCGCGCTCATTTGCGCCGCCTGGACTTCAGGGGAATTGGCTCAGGCAACTCGCCGGCTTCGGCGTCCGCCGACTCAGGCTCAGGCGTGACCGCAGCTACAACTACGGCTACCGCGACACGCTGCTTTATGTGGTGCCGGGCCAGGCGCTCGCCACGCGGCGAATCGACCGTCTCGTATTCGCTGCCTTCGACCAGTTCGCGCACGGTCTCGCCGTCGAGCGATCCCTGCACGGTTTGCGTCATGCGGATTTTCATTCTGCCTCCGGTGCCGGGACGTTGAGACCCTCTTTAGTGAGCCGTTCGCGAAGCTTCTGGCCGACCGCTTGGATCGCCGCTGGTGGTTTGGCATCGAACGCAGGCCGCATGAACGGGTGCGGCTTCGCGCCCGGGTGGTCGACCGAGAAGACAACACCTCCACCGACAGTGATCCCGCCGCCCTTCTTTGCTTTGAGCTGGTGCGGCTTGGTGCCGAACTCGACCAAATGCGCGTGCGGCGCGAGCTTGCCGCCAACCTTGAGCTTCGCGGTGACGCGCCCCTTCTTGGAGTTCGTCGAGACCTTGATGCTCCGGCGCAGCGCACCCGAATCGACCGGTGCCTTCGCTTTCGCCTCCTCGCGGAAGACGGCGGCGCCGGCGCGCAGTGCCGCGCGGAGAATATTTCGTTCCACCTTCACGGGAAGGGATTGCAGCATGGCGTCGAGCGCGCGCCCGCCCACGATTGTTTGGTCAGCCATTTTTGAAGCCCTCCAGCATAAATTCGATGTGTCGCCGGTCGTCCAGCAGCGCCGGCCCAGCGATGATCTGCATGATCCGATCGCGTTTGCCGTGCAGCGTGACCCGCATGGCGGTCGTGATCCGGTCGTCGTTCTGGATCCGCAGGCGCGTCCGTGTCACTGATGTCGCCAAACCGTTGCTCACGAACTCACCGCGGCTTGGCAGCTGGTCCTGGGCATTGCACCAGATCTCGGCAGCGACGACTTCCCAGCTTTCGATCGGGGTGCCGTAATCCGGATCTTGGCCGACGACCCGCTGCTCGATCGTCACCTGCTCGTCGAGTCGAAACGGCGCCGTCATCCGTACACCATGAAGCGGTCGAGCCGCCGCGCCAAGTGGTGGGCGTTCGGGTTCGGGTAATAGTGGTGCTCGAGCATGCCCAAGATGTATTCCTTGATCGCGGGCGGCACACCGGCCTCGGTCAGCCCGTAGCCGCAAACGTACTGCACCCCGACCGCATGGATGCGGCCCTGCGTCGATGGCCACCCACAGCCGGGCGCCCGCACGATCCAGCCGGGAGCGCTCTTCGTGTCCGCAAGGTAGTCTTGTGGATCCAAAGTGCGCTGCACACCGTCGACGTCGAAGAACTTCACGTGGTCGACGCTGGCCAGCGGCGCCATTGGCAACTTAATCGAGCCCGACACCGGGAAATAGTCGAGCGCCACCTCCCAGGTCTGGGTGATCAGCGCGCGGCCGATCTTGTGCTCCACCTCCTCGGTGATGCCGCGGACCTTGTCCTCGAGCTCGGCGTCCAGGGCTGTGCCGCTGGCGCGCGCGGCGCGGCGGGCCGCGTCGATGGACACCGCCATCGCGACCGGCGGAATGATCTGTCGTTTGGTCATCGGGTCGTTCCCTGTATTGCTGGCGGCCGGCTGGTGTCCGCCGGTGCGCCGGATGCCTTTGGCGCGCGCACGTAGGCGGGCTCCTGCTGCTGCTTCTGCAGCTCAGCGTTCGGCACGCGCGGCAGTTTCGATGCGTCGATCATCAGTTATCCACCCTGTTGAAATGAATGGCACGGAAGAACTTCTCGCCGTTTGCGCAAAGAAACGGTAGGGTGCAGTGATTAAGTGGGTCGGCTGAGACGTCCATCCCACCTAGCTTCACCATCAACAAGCTGCCCTGCGCGACCGGCTCCTCAATTACCGTGACGCCCACTGGCATAGCCTTCAGCGCAGCGGCTATTTCCGTGTTGCTGTCGGCCAAGATGTGCGTAACGTCTGCCACAAAGTACCGTCGGTCATCCGGGTCCTTGTCGACCCGCCACACGCCCTGGCTTTTCGCAAACCAGATCGTCCGATCGAGCTGCTCTCCATTTGCGAGCGTGATACGCAGAGTGCAGAAGTTCAGGGCGCCGGGCACTTCGTCAAGCCCACCAATTTTCACTGGCACTAGCGCACCCTGCACTACAGGCGCCTCGAGAAGAGTCACGCCGCCTGTGATTGCAATGACGGATGCGGCGGTCGACACGCTCTCCGTCAAGTCAAAGCTGATATCTGCAACGCAATAGAACTCGTCCAGTGGATGCTTGTCGATGGTCCATCGGCCGCTCACTTGGTAGGGTCCGCCAGGGTAGGCTGACACCGGCCCGCCGAACGCTACGACCCTGGTCCCGCCGGGAAATACCACCTTCCTGCGTTCCGAGACCTGTGAAGCGTTCTGCTGACCTGGCGTCGGCGGTTCGGCCAGGATTGCCCAGGAACGTGCGAAGTCTCGAGACACCTGACTCACGGCAGGCCCTTGGGCAAGCACCACCCAAGTGCGCACGAAGTCCACAAAAACTTGCGACGTCACCGGGCCCGTTGAACCTTGAATCGCCCACACGCGCGAAAAGTCCGCCGACACCGCGACTGGAACCGGCGCCGTACCTGCTACGACGGGCTGGTAAATCGACGTCAGCATCGGCAGCGGGAACGGTGCGTCGTTGTAGTACGGCGTGCCGACTTCCGGCCCCTGCCCCTCGAGGTAGCGCACCGTGGCGGCCACGCTGCTGGTTGTAAAGCCGATCTGATTGCCCGACAGTCGACGGGAGTTGCTGATCGTGAGCGGGTTGCCCGCCAGGTCGTACGCGGTAAAGCCGGTGCCGCCAGTTGCCGGGGTGATGTTGTTCGCGCCCCAATGCGTGACCGAAACGACAACTTCCGTTCCATTGACGGCGATCTTGTTGATCTCGGGGCCGCGCATTTTGATGCCCTTGCGACCCTCGGCCCACACGAACTGAATGCGCTCGCAGCAGCCGCGGTAGCCCGCGCCGGTCAAGTGCGTGCCGTCTTCGCTCAGTTCAAAATCGAGCGATTGAACGTGATAGTTATTCGGGTAATCGGTCCCGCCGAACGCAACCTCGGCCATCCTGGCATTGTTAGCCGGGCCGTCGTTCGCGTTCGTGCGCCGGTTGATGCCCGACCACAAAATGCCGAGATTGGGCTGACCGCTGGCCGTGCGCGCGATTGCCGCCGTGGCCAGCATCTTGTCGAGGTGAGCCTGCACGCTCGGCGCAGCCGATGCGCTGGTGATGTCGTTCGACCCAGCGGTGGAAAACATGCCGCCGATCTTGCCGCCGATATTCTCGATGGCACGCACAATACGACCGCCCAGGCTCGACGTATCCGCCCATTGCGATAGATTGCTGCCGCCGAGCGCAAGTGACGCCAGCGCTACTGGTACGCCCGTCGATTGCGCAATATAGGCCGCCATTGAGCTGGCCCGGCCATAGTGCGAGAACAACCCCCAATTGTGCGCAGGGTCGTGCGGATCGTTCAATTCGCTCGTTGAATTGTTGTCAGGGACGATATTGGCGCCCGAGCCCGAGCCGAACCAGCCGGCGGCCGACGACGACCCGATGACCACGATGACGTCGCCCACGCCGAAGCGATTGGTCTTAACGGCAGTAGTCACCGTTACGACGCCGGCCGCATTCTTGGCGCGCGCCTGGATGCGGTATTTCAGGCCGTTGCCCGGCTCGGGCATGGCTGGCGTTGCGGTCCAGGTGTTGGCGCCAATCGTAGGGGCAATGGCAACCCATGGCTTTACGATCGTGACACCGTCCGGCGCGTACAGCTGGTATTCGATCGAGGTGGGGGCTTCGCCCGAAAACGTCCCGCTGATGGCCACGGGGGCGGTGCCAGATACGCGCTGGTAAATGCGCTCTGCAGTCAGCTCGTTGATGCCGAACCCAACCGCGACAGTGCTAATAACGGCCGACGCACTGGCGAGGCTTGCCGTACCCTGCGAGTTGGTGGCGGTTTGCCGCACACGCAGTTGCTTGCCGCCGTCGGCAGCTTGCGGCGTGTAGGTGGCGCCAGTAGCGCCAGCAATGTCGGACCAGGTCGAGCCGTTGGTCGAAATTTGCCATTGCTGAGTGATGGTCGGAATAGGATTACCGACGACTTCGCCCTGCGCATAGCTGGACGCAACGCCCGTTTGCACGCCGCCAATGATGACTGGCGCGGCTTGAATTACAGGCGCGGTCGGGACCGAAACGAAACCGAAACCCGGATCGGTGCCGGTAGCCAGCGGGCCGTTTTTCGTGACCGTGTTACCCTGCGTGCCGACGTCGACAGCGTCGTCCGGCGTGTTCATCGGCAGATACCATACTGGCCGGCCGAACGCAGTGATTTCTTTGCCGTAGGCCAGCTGTGCGATCTGATGGTCGGTCAGCGCTTGGTCAATCCGGAACGCGCGGCACATCGAATGATCGAAGCGCCGGCTTAACGACGTACGGTCGCCGATGGTCATCAGGCCCGCACTCGGCAACGCCTTCGTGATCGAACTTACACTCGTTGAGCCGGTGCCGGTAATGACAGAGGCGCCGTCGGCCGGATTGAATTTCAAGACCGGGCAAATTTTGGTCGTCAGCGCGTTGGCCGAACGCTGCACCACGACCAAGTACGCTTTGCCTGGCTCGATCGGGTCGCCGCCGTTCACGCCGCGGGTAGCTGTCGACGCGTCGTAGTTGAGGTAGAAGCGGCCGGCCGTGATGCCCGCGTCAAGTTGACCCCACAGCAGGGTCATATTGTTGCTCGATGTGGTGGCCGGGTCCGTACACATGACCCATTGCGGTTCGCCGGTGCCGGACGTGGTGCCGTCGAAGACGACAACCGCGCCCAGCGCCCAATCGCCGTTGGGCAACGAGCCCGCGGTCGGATCGCTCAGGACAAGCGACGTCCGAGTGCCGAGACGGTTAAATTTGACCGTCATTCGGTGTAGCTCCCGCTTACGCGGATCGTGGCCGCGTCGCTCGGGTTAGCCGAGGCGGCGGCGTTCACGGTGCGGCGCTCCCAATAGGCGCGATGCCCGCCAGCCGCGATGGTGCCCAGCGTGGCCGACGTGCCAAACGTGACCCCTACCGGCGCGGTGGTTTCGGCGGCGATAGTCTGTTCAACGCCATTGGCGGCGCTCGTTCCGACCCCGACCGCGAGCGCAGTTTGGCTGCTCGGCGTGTCGCTTTGGACGACGACGACCGCGCCGTCAAGCGGCAGCGAAGGGTCGGCATTCTTGACATAGACGCAGCGGTACTCCACGCGGCCTGCTGCGGCCTCGTTCGCGCTGACGGTATCGAAAAGGTCCGCCCCCGCTTCGGTAGTCGAGATTGCGCCGCCGAGCGAACCGGTCGCCGACGAGCGCATCTGTTTGATTTCGAACGACGTGATTGGCATCGCGGATTCTCTCTTTAATGGCAGAGCAGTTTGGCGGTGCGCCTGTACCGCGCGCGCTACAGCTCGATGGTTTTCATTTGCCCGCGGCGCTCGTACTGCACCGTGGTGACACCGCGCTCGCGCAGCATGGCCATGGCCGCCGCATGGGCGGCTCGATCGATCTGGCCGACTGCGCTATGCAGGTAGGCGACCTGTTCCGACAGGAACGTGACCCTCAGGATTGCCCTATATGGCCTCCGGGCCTCGTAGCCGCCCGGCGCGTCGTATAGTCGGATGACGGCGACCTCGGTGGCCATATGCAAGTGGGTCATGGCGGTCGGCCCAGGTGGTTATTGCTTCGCGCGGCCGCGTTTTGGCGCAGCGGGAGTTTCGGCCGTGTCTGGGGGCTCAACGTCCAGCACCGGATCGGCTGGAGTTTCTTCAACCGGTTCGGCCGAAGTCGCTGCCGGCAGTACCGCCCCGGCTTCCACTGTCCAACCCTCGGTCATCGACACCCTGATCAGGTCTTCGTCTTCGGTCTCGATCTCGGCGCCGACCGGGAAGTGCTCTACCTTCACGCCAGCATGTGCCCAGTCGAAGGGCAGAATCGTCTTGAGCTTCATCGCTACTCCATAAATGGGCAGGCCGATAAACGGCCCGCCGTGGGATGAGTGGATTAAGCTGCTGCGATCTTCAGCTTGCGGCCGGCTTCTGCTTGGCGAACGCCGCCGCCAACACGACGACGAGCGCGGAAGACCACCAGGCCGTCATCAGCGCCAGTGGTGTAGTCGGCTTGCAGGGACACGTTCACGCGGTCGACGATGACGTACAGCTTCTTGAAGTCAGCGAATACGATCGGGAAAGCGTTGGCAGCGACGTTCGGCATGTCAGCCATTTCCGCATATGCACCGCCCAGGATGGTGTTCGGTGCGCCGTTCGCAATGCCAGGAGCCCACAGGTATTGGTTGCTGGCGTCTTTCAGCTTGCGGACCTGGCCCAAGGTGTTGCGGTTCAGACCCCAGATGGCGTTGCGTGCGTGCGCCGTTTTCAGGTCATGGAACAGCGAGATCAGGCCGTCGGCCGTGAGCTTTGCAGCATCGCCACTCAGCGTGAACCCGACTCCTGTATTGGTCAGAATGCCTTCCATCTGCGCCGAGCCGCCGGTGCCGCTAATCGATTCCTGACCTTCGCGCACCGCGAACTGCTCCGAGGCGTCTTCACGCAGCTCGGCGAACAGGTCGTAATCGGCGTCTTCAAGCATCTGCTGGGAAACTTCGATCCGGGCAAACATCTCCGGCGCGAAGAACTCCAGCATGCCGTATTCCGGGTCACCGGTGTTGGTGCGCTTGGCGGTCTCGCCGACGCGCGATGCGGCGCCGTTGCCGGTCTTCTTCGGCATCTTCAGGCTGCCGACACCGATCGTGCGCACGGTCGCCAGAGCGCGGATCGGGGTCAGTTCGATCACGTTTTTGATGATCTCTTTCTGCATTTCGGGCGGCGCGAGCAGGTAGCCAGCACTGGCGTCGTCGCTCTTGACCAGGGCGGCTGAACGCTCGCGCAGCAGACTGACGTCCGCAGGATCACGATCGCCCGCAGCACGGCGCATCGCGCGGTTGAATGCGTCCATGTATTCCTGCGCCGCTTTTGCCTGCGGATCGGTGGCGCCGCCCAGGCCAGCGCGATTCGCGATCTTTTCGATCGCATCCAGCTGGTCCTGCATCGCTTTGTTCTGCTTCTCGATCAGCATCAGCTGCTGGTTCGAGCCTTCGTGCTTGTCGAGCGCGGCGTTGATTTTGTCCAGCTTCGCGTCCAAGTCCGAGCTGCGCTTCGTCTGGTTCGCGTCGTTCGTTTTCTTGAACTCGGTGAACGCTTCCATTACTTCTTGAACGGCGTCTTTGTCTGCCATGATCATTCCTTGATGGTGGAGGTAAGTTGTTTGATGCCCTGCGCCAGGCGGCGGGCCGCCGAGCGCTGCTCATCCGCAGGGTCCCCACCATCACGGAGGGGCTGTACTGACGGTTTCGGCGGATCGTCGCGATTCGCCTTTGGCATCGCTGCTGCGATGCGCTTTGCTTGCGCGTGTGATAGGCCCTCTGCATCGCGCAGAAAGACTTCGAACTCGCGGATTTCGGGACCGCCGGCGGACGCCAGCAGGTTCTGGGGGGTGTTCTTGAAGAGGTTCAGCATCGCCGAGTTGGCCGCCTTCTTCTTCTTGGCCGCGACAAGCACGTCGGCGAAGCCGGCATCGACAGCCTGCTGCCCGAGGAACCAGGTTTCCGCGTTGACCCAGGCCTCCAGGTCGGCGCGCTTCGCATCGGTGCGCGCCTCGTAAATGTTGATCAGTCCGGCCTGCAGCTGGTCGAGGATGTCCGCCTCCTTGCGCATCGCGTCGGCATCGCCCCACATGCCGGACCACGGCTTGTGGATCATCAGATTGGCGCCCTCGCTGATGCGAATCTCGTCGCCAGCCATCGCAATGACGCTCGCGATCGAGGCTGCGATGCTGTCGATGTGGACGATGATCTTGGCGTCATGCCGGGCGAACGCCTGGTATATAGCCAGCCCTTCGAACACCAGGCCGCCGCCGCTGTTGATGCGGACATGGATCTCGTCGACGTCCAGAGCGGCGATCTGGTTCGAGATCGACTCACCGGTGATGCCTTCGTCGTACCATCCGCCGCCGATGTCGCCGTAGATCAGGACCTCGGCAGGACTGTCGCCGGAGGCAGCGTTGATCCGGACCTGGCCAGGCTTCAGCGCCATGCGGTTGACGTAGCGGAAAGAGCCGGCGTCCGCAGGATCCTCCTGCGCCAGTTGCGAGAGGACGGAATCGAGACTATCCCGCGCCTCGCGCAGCGCGCGCTCATTGGCAGCGGACAGCACTCGTCCTGCAGCCAGTGGCTGCATATTCGTTTTTGGCATACGGGGTTACTCCTGGGGAGCTGGTGGTGCGGGCTCGGCGGGCTTCTGCTCGCCGACGATGTTTGCAGGAATGCGCAGGAGGTTGCTGGCAGGGTCGTCGTCGGGGTTTCGGTCGAGCAGTCCTCGACCTTCGTTCGGCGTCAGAATACCGCCGTTCACATAGCCCAAGATGATGTCCTTCGTATCCTTCGCGGATCCGCGCAACATCCCTTCTTCGGTGAAATTCGTGTAGTATCCTTCTTCGATCTCTCCCTCGGTCAGCAGGTTGATCACGGCAGACTGCTCGAACGCCTCCCATCGCGGCGCAAGGCAATCCTCCCGGTGCGCTCGGTTCATCTCCTCGGCACTAGCAAAGGTTGCAGTTTTATCTGAGAACCCGACCTTGATCGGCAAGACCCCGAAGAACGAGCAGATCTGCTCGATCTGCAGCTTGCGTGTCTCATTAGCCTGAGCGTCTACGCTGCTCATGGACGTGTTGAGGAATTTTGCGTTGCGGTCAAGGATCATCGGCCGGCCGGCATTCTGCGCACCGGCGAATTGCTTGATCACCCACGCACTCAGCTTTTCGTGCTGCTCCTTGTCCAACGTACCTTCGACCGAGTAGATGCCTGAGTTCCGAATTCCGTTCTTGTGCAGTTGAGCTGCGGTTTCCTCGGTTGCCAGCGCCAGTCCGATCGCCTCCCGCGCCAACTTGATGACCTCCAGCCCCTCGACGCCATCCATAGTTGGGCCGCGCAGATGCCAGATGTGCTTCCGCGTGAATGTCTTAAAGGTGCCATCGGCACCGTAGACGTCGTAGAAGACTTCCAACGTCTGCGTATCGCGGCGCACCAGCACTTGACCGGGCGCGAACGGGATGAGCTCAAGGATCTTGCCGGTTATGCTGAGATTCTTGAACACGAATGCCTGGCCACACAGTTCGATGTGCCAGGCCAGCATTTGTCGAAATTCGAAGCTGGTCTGCCAGTCGTTCGGCTTGAGCGACAGCATCCGGTAAAGCTTGTGCCACTTCGCCGGCATGCGGCGCCCGCGCACCTCCTGCATCAGCTTGAACGGAACCTGAGCCATACCATTGCCGATCACGCGGCAGCAGGAGAAGACGGTAGCAACCTGGATCGCAGTGCGCACATTCACCGCACGGCCTGTAGCGGATGAAAGCCATCCCGCCATCTCCTGCCAGAACGGCTCCTTGAACGCCTGATTTCGCTTGGCTGCGCCCGTTCGGACGAAGATCGACATCAGTCTTCCACCTTTGCGCGCGCGCTGTTCACACTCGCCAGCACGCCTCCAGTCATCATCAGCATGCCAGCGGCAATACAGCCGGCAGCAGGATGCAGCAGCCCAACGCCGAAAGACAATGCCGAAGCGCCGGCGATGATCAGCGCATCGGGGGCGAAATTCATCAGTTTTTTCATTCTTATTCCCAGAAGGATTTTGCTTCCGACGCAACCTTACTCACTAGGCCGGCCGCCATCACTGCCGCAATGATCAAGTCGATGCGGCCGGTAGCCTTTTCCTTGTCGAGCTTGCGACTCCCTGTTCCATCCTGAACCGTCACCGCGTTACCGGCACACATCGTCAGCACCTTGTGCCCGTTGTGCGCCAGCTCGCCGTTCAGCAGCATCGTTTCAAAGCGCTCAATGGCTGGGCTCATGTCTTTGTAGCCCTGACCGAACGCTTCCATGGGTGGCAGGCTGATGCCGTCGTCGGACGCCATCTGCTGCAGGTCCTCGATGCGCCAGCGGTCGTATCCGCATATGGTGAGGTCGAAGAAATCGCACATCGCCGACAGCTTTTGCAGAATGATCCGCTTGCTGATCGCGCGGCCTGGGGTGGTATCAAGCAGCCCTTCGGCCTTCCACTCCACATAAGGGACCATGTCCTGTTGCGCGCGGCGAGCGAGGTCGGCATCTGGAAGCCAGGCGTAAGGCACCAGCTTCCACGGTTCGCCTGGCTCGACAGGCTGCACCAGAAAGACCAGTCCCGTAAGGTCAGTCGTACTCGACAAGTCCAGCGCCGCAACTGCACGGCGCCCACGCAGCGACTCAACGTCGTAATCGAGCTTGGCGCCCTTCCAAACCTCGTGACTGATCCAGGGCGACTCGGCATCCGTCCACTGGCAGAAGTTCAGCCTGCGAACGAGCGCCTCCTTCGATGGCATGCCTTTCGCTTCCGTTACCTGCTCTCGGATGTATTTGTATCCCGGTAGGTCCGCATCCTGAAGGCTCGGGTTGGCCTTCGGCCAGCAGTATTCGCTCTCGAATGGATCATCTTCCTCATCAAGCGCGCAAACGTAGGGGAAGAATGCGTCGTCGACCAGCTCGCCGGAAGCAACCTTCGCGGCATATTCGTGCGAATTCCAACACGGTGACTTGCGGCTCGCGCCAGCGTTGGTGATCACAAAGATCAGCGCCTGGCGCCGGCTCTTTGTGCCAGCCCGTAGCATCTCGAGCACGGTCGCCGTCTTGTGTTCGTGGTACTCGTCCACGAGTGCGACGTGCGGGCGCGGCCCAGACTGACCGTCATCACTACTGATCGGACGGAAAAACGAGCCGGTCTGAAGGAATGCTAGGTTCCAGGCCTTCTCGCCGGTACCGCTTTTCGTCAGGCGCTTCTCTAGCTCTGGCGACTGGTCGTACATGGCGACCGCGTCCCGGAACAGGATCATCGCCTGGTCTTTCTTGGTCGCGGCCGAATAGATCTCGGCACGCGGCTCGCCATCGGCAACCAAGCCCTTCATGCCAACGCCGGCGGCCAACGGTGACTTGCCGCTGCCCTTCGCCGTTTCGACGTAAATCACGCGGAAGCGGCGGTATCCATCGGCGCCTTTCCAGCCGAAGATGCTACCGACAACAAACTTCTGCCACGGCAGCAGCTCGAATGGCCGGCCTTCGAAGTCGCCGCCATTCAGCTTCAGAATGTCGCGATAGAACCCGATGGCCTTCAGCGCTTCGGCGACATCCCATACCAGGCCGCGCGCGGCGCCGGTCGCGATGTCGGCCAGGTGGCGCGCGCACTGGGCGCGCACGTGCGGGCCAGCGATGCGCACATCGTCGACGACAGACTGCGCATATTCAGTAACAGGGTCAGCCGAAGTATCCGGCGAGCGGGTCTTTTTTCTCGTCGCCATCCGGTAGGTCCACGTTCACTTTCGATCGCGCGGCCGGCGTCAGGCCGAATTCCACCAGGTAGCTTTTGAATTGCGCGTCGGCGGCGCGCAGCTGGTTGACCGCGGGGTTGTTCTTGATAAGGGTGTTGGAGTTCTGGTCGATGGTGGTGTACGTGCGGCCGTCGCGTTCAATCAGCTCGCGGCACGCCAAGATGTCGGCGTAGCAGTCGCACAGCCGCTCGAGCGCCAGGCCGTCGGCCTCGGTCATCACCCCCATTCGCCGCAGCAGCGTGCACAGCTTTTTCCACACCGCCTTGCCCTTCGCATCGAGGTGCGGGGGGCAAAGTGGTGCTTTTGTGCGCGGTTTTGGCTCTTTTTTGTTCAGTGGCCGCTTGCCCGGATTACCCGTGACCAGCTTGAGCGCACTGGGTGTCGGGCGCCTTCCGGCCATGATTTCAGTCCCAGAAAAAAAGTTTCATTTCGCGGTTCTGCGCAAAGAGGGGGCATGCGGTCCCCTTGGGCGAAGGCCCCGAAGATTTGATGCCCCCCGGCACTATTTCAAAGGAGAAACAAATTCCATCGGAGAAATGTTACTCTCAATGCATCAAACCGGCCATCCATCCGGCCCCGGCGCGCGCTTCACGCGCTTTGCCTTGCCCTGCTCGGCCTCGGTCTTGACCGCGTGGCATGGATCGCAGATGGCTTCCAGATTGGACGGGTGATCGATCTGCGCGCGCGTCCAGCGCAGCGTTGCGGCCTTGGCCTTGCTGACGATATGGTCGACCGCGCGAGCCAGCGTCATCCGGCCTGCTCGCTTGCACAGCTGACACTGGCCGGCGTCGCGCGCCATCACCTGGTTGCGGACCTTGACCCAGGCGCTGTCGTAACCGCGCTCGTGGCGACTCTTCGTGCCCCAGACCATTACGCCGCGTCCGTTTCGATCTTGATCCCGCAGTCGACGATGGCGTCGATCCAGCGATCTGCCAGCATGGCCAGCACGAATACCGCTGCCAGGGATGGCTGAACCCACCAAGCAACGCGTGTGCGCATCTTGATTGTCACCGTTGCCATCAGCTCGCCTTCCATGGCTCGTGAGCCTCGGAGATTTCAGCTGGACCCGTAGGCGGCCTGGACTTGAAGATGTCGCGCAGGATCTGCTTGACGTTCTCCGGCACGCTGCGCGCGATCTCGACGAACGACATGCCGCCGCGGCCGTGACCCTTGGCACGAAGGATCGTCTGCGCTTCCTCGCACTCAGCCAGGTGCTCAGCGATCTGGTTCAGGCGCGTGAGGTTTTGCGCTCGGTTCGGGTGCGGACTGCCGCCTAGGACGGCGCGCAGGATCTCAGCGCGGTACTTAAAGGCGAGGTCATTCATGCTCCACCAATCCCTTCCTTGGCCTGCTCGCGCAGGCGGTGTACGGTGTAGCGCAGCCAGGCCAGTTCCTGCTCGACGCTCATGCTACTTCTCCCCGAAGCCAGGCACATCCCTGAGTACCGCCTTGCGCATGCGATGAATGAACACAGCAGCCAGGATCGCCACCCACGTCCACACAACGCCGTGGACCCAGCCCGGCACGTCGAGACGGTCGAGCAGGAGCCAGAGGACGATCGCAAACAGAATCGGTGGCCGCGGCGGCAGCGAGCTGTGCTTAATGAGAACTTCTTGCGACATGGCGCACCTCGGAAAAAGAAAAGCCGCCCGGCGCATTGCTGCGAGGGGCGGCGAAAGACCAGCGTTGGAGCTGATCGAGGAAACTGGTAGTGGTGGCCGGTGCTGACCTCCGGCATTCCCTGGCAAGCGGGCGTTTTACGTGAGCGACACTGGCGGTAAGGGCGAGGGAATCGCCGTCATCTTTACGCTTGCCTTGCTGTGCTGCGCATCAGCCTGCGCATTCACCACACACCCGCCAGCAGGAGTTGAACCTGCGACCTCTCCTTTCCATCCGGCTGTTGTTCAATCCGGACTACGGGAGCGCTCTAACCATCTGAGCTATGGCGTGTGTGTGGTGACTCGTTCTCGGGAATCAGGCGGCCAACCCCAAGGCTATCTGCCAAGTGGGCGGCTTGCCGGTTACAGCGTCCGGCGTCGGTGCGCGCTGGGTGCGCTCGACTGTTCTGGCCGATGCCAGATCGCGCTCTCGTATTCGTGTGCGCCGTCTTCGAAGTCTCGCCGGGCGGGCGCTCCGGCACTTCTCTGGCAAATATGATCCCGTGCGCGTTTCGTCGCGCTTCTACGTGATGACCAGGCCGGGCGGGATCTAGCGCTTCATGGCACACCTCCTCGGGGCGTAAACGACAAAGCCCGCCGAAGTGGCGGGCCAAGATGTAGGGTACTGCACATATTTCAGGGCGAGCGCCGCCTTTACTGCTGGCTGGACTGCTCGACTGCCTCGGGTGACGTTGGCGCCAAGGCGCGCATTACGTGGATCGAGGGATATGTGAAGACCGTAGTTTACGCCCGGTTCGTGCGCTTTGCAATACTGTTCAGCTACAACACTACGCGCGCCACAACAGCGTCCACCACATGCTCATCGGGAGCACCCAGACTGCGACAGGTGATCATCCGAATGTCGATATCGACTGGAGTCGCGCCCGTTGCAGCCTTGAAATCAACCACAGCCTTTGCAGCAGCCATCAGGATCGAGTGCTCCATCTCCCGCTTCGCCTGGAGCATTGCCTCGGCCGCACTCATGCTGCCCTCCGCATCTTGGCGGCGGCCCGCGCGCTGTGCGCCTGGTACATGCCTTCCAGCTCCGACACCATGTCGGCAATACGCTCACGCTCCAGCGCTCCGCCCTGGATTGGCTCACGCCCAGGGGACGCGGCGCAATGGGTGCACGCCCGGCCGGAATCGATCTTGGTGCCGTTGCATGCGCTGCATTCGCCGCCCAACCAGTGAGCCAGCGAGTGCACCGCGATCTTCTTGTAGATGCCGTACGCCGCCCCGATGTCCCATTCGTGCTTGATGTTGATCCACTTGCGGGCAAAGCCCCTGCGCGCCACTTCGCCGGTCCAGATGCGCAGCAGCACGCCCAGGTCGTGCGCGTTGCTCTCGATAGCCTGGCGCGGCACGCCAGCGATGTGCGCGCGCAACAGCATCGACCCGAAAAGCTCACCCGAGCCACCGGACAGGTCGGCCAGCGCCGCGGCGACGAGCGGCTCCGTTTGGTGGTGCTGATCGTCGTCCTGCAGGTTGGAAGTGCTCAGTGCGTTGAGGTAGCGCTCAGCGAACATAGGTTTCTCCGTGGAATTTCCAAGAGATTACCAGCTGGAATGGATGGCTGAGTTGCGTCCGAGATTTTCCAAATTGCAATCCGGCGTGCTTGTACCACACGTCACGCGCCGAAGCTCTTGCAATCAGGTGTCAGCATCTCCATATCAGATTAGCAATGCCACTTCACCCTCCTATAACATTCAAAGGAACTATCTTGAAAATTCCACTGACTATTGAAGACAAAACCCTTTCGATCAGCGAAGAAACCTGGATTGATCTGAAGAGCGGGAAAGATTCTACCGCTTACTCCAGCGTCAAAGCTGCTGCCACCGCCTTCGTTGCAGCCGACGGCAACTTTGTCATCCAACGCGAGCAAGAGAATGATTCCTCGGTAATCAATCACTTCCACCGGAGACAGGAGCTTCAGAAATTCTTCGATAACGTGGATCAAGAGCGCGCCGAGAAAGGCCTCTAACGGCAACTTTATCGCAACAATCATTGGGCGGCATTACGGCCCTATTGGACCTCATGGCTTCTGCCTCGCCCTGGTTATCAAGCTTGGGCGAGCTTTTCGTCTGCGCCCCCTAGAAGTTCTCAATGGACCACCCGCCCCCTTCCTTTTTTGGCTTTGCTTTTACAGCGATAAATCGGAAGGGATACAGATCGGCCGCAATCTTGATCTTCGCTCTAGCGTCGTCGGCCCAGAACCCCTTCACTTCGTGCGCTTCTAGGGCGCCGTCGGCGAGCATGACGGCGAAGTCCGGGGTGTAGAAAGTGTTGTCCGCCAGCCTCAGCTTGATGCCCTCGAACTTGAACCAGGCGACCTCACCAGCATGGCGCCGCGCATTCAGCGTCGCAGCGTACGCGGCCTCGGTCTTGTTCATGGTGCCGGTCTTAAGCCGTCCCAGCGCCTGGAGCGCGCGCTGGTTGCTCATTGGCGAGCCTCGATCGAAGATGCCACAGCGGTCGCCAGCCTGTGCAGCCGGGCGTTGAACCACCGGCGTACGGCATATGACCGAACCACGCTGATCACGGTATAGATCAGGCCCAGGGCGAAGTTCGCGCCAGGCGTGATGTGGAACCCGAACAGCGGGAAGATAAACATGTTGGCCGTGAAATTGATCCCGAATCCGATCAGGACGTTGATGATGGCCTCGATGAACGAGCCGAGCCGGGTCTGAGTCATTTGGCCAAGTCTCCGTAGGTGATGGTGTAGTGGGTCGGATTGCGATCGGCGTAGCGGTCAATGATATTGGCCGCGCCAGCGTTCAGGGCCGGATAGAACGGCAGCGCGCGGGGCGGCCGGTCGTCGGTGAATTTCCCCTGCATCATGGCGTCGCGCAGGACCACGAGCGAGGTGATGGCCTTCGTCACGTGCGACATGCCCGAGTCCGGGTCGATGTCTTCACCCTCCCACCATGCCATCAGGTGCCGCATCACGCCGTCGTAATAGACCGAGCCGCGCACGCCCACCGCGCGATAGTTGTGGCGGCCATACTTGCTGGCGCCCTCCAGCATCGCCACTCCAATCTCGGCCAGCACAGTTGCCGGCACGGTCGACATCGGCGCCTTGCGCACGCCGACCAGGTCCTTCGGGTTCGTCGGCTTCTCATCGTCCAGCGTGTGGAACGTCAGCATTTCGTGGGAATCGCTCATTTCATCCTTTCGTTTTGGGTTGTGCTGCATTCTTGTTTTGGTCAGCCTGGGCACGCTTCTCGGCCCAGGCCTTGCGATCGTCGAGGTTGGTCGGCAGCGTGTATCGCTCGCACGCCGGCCGGTTCCATGGCACGAAGGGCTTGATCACATCGACCCGGCGGGCACCACCCTCGCAGCGCCCTATCCCGACCTTCGCGTGCTCAGGGAATTCCTTCATCTTGAAGTGACCGCGCAGGGCGCACGCCTTTTCGCTCACGCCGCTCTCGCCGGCGGCGGATCACGGCGCACCAGGTCCCTCAGGGCGCCGATCCCCTCGGGCTTGCGCGCGCGCTGCTCGGGCTGGGCCTGCGCCGGCGACGTGGCGACCGGACGGATGGGCGCAGCTGCAGTCGGCGGCGCCAGCCCAGGATCTAGGGCCAGCTCGATCCGGGCCTTGAACTGCCCCATGTATTCGCCTGACCGCGGCGACAGGCCCAACTCAGCACCCTTGGCCAGGATGGTGGCGTCGGTCGCCCACCACACGGCACCAGCTGTTTTCTTCTGCATTTCGGGCGGCGTCCAGTCAGCCACATACCGCTCGCTGGGCCCGAAGAAGGTGGCTGACAGCAGGATGTACATCGGCTCGGTCTTCATTGCCTTGACGAACGCGGCATACGCCTGCGCGCCTGCGAGCATCTCGGCCACGGTGGCGCCCGCAGCGAGCCGGGCAGCCCATGCCTTGTGCGCCGCCTTCTTGCTGTCGCCAGGACGTGCGGGGTAAACTTCCCAGACCACTTCGAAGTCGGCCGGGTAGTCGTTGCGCTTCGCCTTGGCCGGGGCGGCGCCGGCAGAGCGCAGGCGGTCGAGCTCGTCGAGCAGCTCCACCACCGTGGTCGACTTCAGGTGCACAGTCGGGCCGACGGCGGCAAGCCCGCGCAGAGGGGAGTAGTCACGCATGGCCACCCTCCCCGATATTCGCGTACCGCTTCGCCAGAAATACCTGGCCAGCCCCCGTAACCATGGTGGTGAAGGTCGCGTGCGTCACGCCTTTGCTGTCGGTATAGGGCTGCTGCTCGACCACAGTGAAATACTCCCGATCGATGTACTTCTGATACGGCAGGTTGTTTTCCAGCAGGATGCCGTCGGCGCGCAGGCGCTTGAAGAACTTGTTGCGGCCGTGCCCGAGCGTCTTCGCGATCTTCTCGATGTGACAGGCGCCGTCGATGGCGCGCACCGCCTCGGCAAACGCAACCTTCGGCGCGTCGGCTGCCACCTTGATCTCTAGCGCCTCGCGCGCTTCGAACTGCGCCGCCCACGCTCGAGCTGCCTCGGCTGGGTTCGCGAAGTCTGGGAGCGCGATAGTGGCGCGCTGCTCCAGCTCTTGCCAGCGATCCACCAGCCTGGCGGTGAACTGCGGCGAGAGCTGCGCCACGATGACGTAGCTGTCGCGCTTTCCGACCTGATAGACCTTCTCGACCGTGTTATTTCCGGCTTTGTCGCCATCCACCAATGGTGGACGGGCAATTGCCTGCGCGCCGGCCAGCCGCTCAATGGTGCGCTTCACGCTGTCGTGCCGCGACTCGACCAGGTCGGCGATCTCGCGGCTGGTCATCGTCAGCGCGGCGCCGGACTGTAATTTCAGCATGCTTCCCATGTCGTTTCCTTTCCAGTACCGGAGCCGCGTCAAGCGGCCTCCCTCGCCAGCTCGCGCACGACGCTGGTGGAATTGATGTGATGGCGAACCCGGCGATCGACCTCTCGGCACGCCCGCTCGACGTCGATGGCGCGGACGTTCTCCAGCTGCGCGTCGTGGCACTCCAGCGCCTCGCGGATGGAGTTGAGTTCGCCGCCCTTCATGATTACCCGGTCGAGCTTCAGGATTCGCTTGCCCACTTCCAGCAACGCGTCACGCGCAGCGATGGTCACCCGGCGGAACTCGTCACCGATCCCCTGCTCGCACATGACGTTCGCCATGTTGATCGCGCCGACCAACAGATCCCAGCCCTCCCGCGTGCCGGCGCCCTTGGCCATGTCGGCGAGCGCCTTGTGGCTGCGGATCTGGATGAGGCGTAGGTGCTCGATGTGATCGCCACTCATCCCGCCGAAGACGGTTGTCAGGACGTTGCTGGCGACGTATTTCGGGCGGTATTTCTTGTTTCTCACCTTTTTCATGCTGCCTCCCGCTCCGGCTGCGCCGCGTCGACCGCCTCGAAATCGAACAGCGTCGGCATGCTGACCTCGCGCTCCATCGCCCGGCAGTAGTGCACCTGGTCGGCGAAATACGCAGGGTTGAGTTCCGAGCCGGCGCCGCGCCGGCCCAGCTTCATGGCGCGCACCGGTACCGTGCCCAGGCCGCAGAATGGGTCATACACCACATCGCCAGGGTTGCTATAGCGATTGATCAGGCGGTCCACAATGTCGATCTGGAATGGGCAGACGTGCTTCTCGACCGCGCGCGCCGACTGCTCGCCGTTGAGGGTGCGCATGCGAACAATGTCGTGCCAGACCATCGGATCGGCGCTGCCCGGCGCCAGGCTCAGGTAGTCGGCCGGCAGAGCCTTGTTGGCCAACATCTGCTCGCCGACAGCGACGTGCAGCTCATAGTTGTAGACGTTGGCCAGGGACATGTCGGTGAACATCTTGGCCAGCTTGGCCGGTCCATAGGCGGCGATCTCCTCCGCACCCATCAGACGGTCACCGCTCGAGCGCCAGAACGCATGGGCGTCGACCTGCCAGCGCGCGACGCTGTAGCCGGTACCGGGGATTGGCGCCAGCTTTCGGTCGAAGCCGACCGGCTGGCCGTCTTCGGTCTCGCACAGCGGCTTCGCCTTGGTCACCGGCACGTCGGCATAGCCGCGGCTGCGATCGGTCTGCGGCTTGTGGAACAGCAGGATGTACTCCGGCGAGCCGACACCCATCTTCGTGCCGTCCTTGCACACCTCGGAATAGCCCAGGCGATAGGTCTGATTGTTCTCGCGGACCACATCGGTGACGACCGTGATCATGCCCAGGTAGTCGAAGCCGTGCTTCATTCCGTGAAACAGCGCTTCGGCGTGGAACGGGCTGACGGTCGGCACGCCGGCGCCGGTCACGTTGCCGAAGTTGATCCGGTCCTTTACGTGGCAGGCGTAGATGCGACCCGGCTGCAGTATCCGGTGCAGCTGCGGCGTGAGGAAGTCCATCTGCGCCCAGAAGTGACCGTTGTCCTGGGTATGGCCGAAATCGTTGTAGCTGGGCGTGTATTCGTAGTGGTTCGCGAACGGGATGCTGGTCAGGATCATGCCCACCGAGTTGTCCGGCTGCTCGAGCGCCTCCAGCACGCAGTCGTTGTTGGCCACGGTGAAGCGCTCGCCCTTTACGACGTGCCGCTCGACGCCGATCGTGCGCGCCAGGCTGTCCTGCATCGACAGCTGGTCCAGGCCAAAGTGGCGGATGATCTCGCCCATCTTCTCCTGCATCTCGTCGTGCCGGCGCCACTTCTCCTGCAGCTCGGCCAGAACCGCGCGCTCGACTTCGGTATGGATGATGTCGATCCGGACCGGGTGCGTCTGCTGGAAGCGCTGGATCCGGTGGATGGCCTGGATGAAGTCGTTGAACTTGAACCCGATGCCGGCGAAGATCGCGCGGTGGCAGTACACCTGGAAGTTGCAGCCCGAGCCGGCGATGATCGGCTTGGTCGACAGGATCGGGAACTTGCCATCGCTGAAGTCGGCGATCCGCTGCTCGCGCTCGTCGAGGTCTTGCGTGCCCCACACGCTCATGGCGTTCGGCAGCGCCGCCTGGATGGAGTGCCGCTCGTCCTCGAGGTCGTGCCAGACCACGAAGTGGTCAGAAGGATCCGCCGCAACGATCTCGGCCACCTTGGCGACGCGCGCGGCCATGCTCTGCCGCTTCTCGCCGGCGGCGGCCGACAGGCCCATGGCCACGTTCGGTATCAGCAGGCCCTGGCCGTTCTTCTCGGCGCCGGCCGCCTCATAGTCGCTCGGCACCTCGTGGTAGTGCACCTCGAGCGGCGGCAGGTCATAGCCTTCGTCCGAATGTCCCAGGTCGCTCGGGCGGCGAATGAAGCACGCCCAGCTGGCCACCCAAAGCCAGAACTCGGTTTCCTTGTGCGGGTACAGGGTCAGATTGCCCGCCTTCTCGCTGTCGCGCTGGAAGAAGCGGGTCAGTGCCTGGCCGGTGTCCATCACACCCAGGAAGCCGGCGTAGTGGATTAGCTCCTTGAAGCGGTTTGGGCTCGGCGTGGCGGTGAAGACGAACTTGAACTCGACCTGGTCGAACAGCGGCAGGAACTCCTGATAGGTCTTGCTGCCGAAGCTGCGCAGGATGCTCGCCTCGTCCAGTGACGCGGCGCCGAAGCGGCGGACGTCGACCTTCCCGTCCCGCACCGATTCGTAGTTCGTCATGTAGACGGTGTCATGGCCGGCGATCTCAGCGTCCGAGCGGATGAACTTCAGGTCGACCGCGCAGTCGCCGGTGAAGCGTTTCGCCACCTCGCGGGTAAATTCCTGGCGCACGCCCAGCGGCAGCACGATCAGGCGCAGGCACGGGCGGTGGATGCCGATCTGGCGCATCACCTCGAGGTTCGTGCTGGTCTTGTGCAGGCCGAACGAGGCAAATACGGCGCGCTGGCCACCCTGCAGCGCCCACCGGACGATGTCGCGGGTGTGCGGCTTGAGGCCAGGGTTGATCTGCTTGAGCGGGACGTCGAAGCCCTTGCGCGGCGCCAGCTTGATCTTGGCGCGGAGAAAATCGTTGTAATCGCTTAAAATATTGGCAGACATAATTACTCCACTGTGATTTGTTCAGAGGCCGCGCCGGGTGCAACCGTCGCGGCTTCGCTATTTGGGAGCAGGCCCTTGGCCCGCAGGATGTTCTGGCTTTCGGCTCGCGCAGCGTCGAAGCGCGCATCAACCGTCTTGCGCGGCGCCTTCCCGGCATATCCGCCATCGAGCCAGGCGTGGCAGTCCGAGCAGCCGTAGCAACCCTCTTCGTCTCGCGCTTTAATGCCTAGGCCTTTCCCATCCTCCGAGCGGTTCGAGTGGCACCACGCCGTGGTGTCGGGATTGCGATTGCAGATCCCGACGAACCGCAACGTGCAAGCCTCACCGCGCGCGGACTTGCGGATCGGGGTCATTACCGGCCGAGATGCCTTCAGGGGCTTGCGGGGCTTTTGCTCGCGGGCGCGAGCCTGGACTGCGGCGACGCGCAGCACGCCGGCGCCGGCGACTGGCGACTTGAAGCCGGTGCCGCGCGCCATCGGCGTCTTGCGCCCCAGCGACTTGCCCTGCTTGAGGGGTGAGCGGCTCAGCATGTTACGATCGCCTGATGAGAACCGAAATTACCCACTTCAGCAGGTACAAAGCCCTCTACATACTCGGCGCCATCGATGTCGCGGCTCTCATTGCGGCGCGGGGTATTTTTTCGGAGAACTTCGACTGGCCGGCATGGGTTCAAGCCGTTGGGTCGATTTCCGCCATCCTTGCGGCAGTTTGGGTAAGCTCGGACCAGGCGAGCCAGCAGCGGCGTCTGGATGAGATTCGCGAATCGAACGAAGTGGACGGCGTTCTTCGCAGCATCAAGTCGGAAGTCGAGACAAGCCTGGAATATCTGAAGCGCGAGGTCGCTCCCGCGCTTGCGCAAGTACCCCGCGGTGACCCCATTCGATACACGTTCAGACTTCCTGAGTACCCGTTCCCTATATTCGACGGCCTGATCCCCAAATTGGGAATCTTGCCAACCCCGCTTCGGAGCCAAGTCATCCGCGCTTACGCCCAGGCCAAAACTCTCGCAGTGACCACCCAGGTGCATGACGATCTTGCCAGCGCCTTCGAGCGAGTTGAAATTCGATTCCTGGCAAAGCCGCCTTCCGCTGGCGATCTTGAATTGCGAGGAGCACTTCAGTCCTTGACCGATTACAGCAATGCGTTTCGGCTGGCCTTTGACAACACCATGCGGGAATTCGTGGGGCTTCACGAAGACCTGTCCCAGGCGTGCCCAGAAGAATGATGGCGCGCTCATGGTCAGGCTTTCGTGTGAAATGACGCGCCAGTGCGCACCGACCAGTCCGGAACGTCCAGGCGGGTGCCGCGCGGGTTGGGAATGTACTTCTCGCTCAGCGGCGGGCGCGCGAAGATGTCGGGCGGAGTGCGCACCGCGGCGATCTGGCCGACGTACTCAACCGCTTCCAGGCCAGCAAGCCTGTCGTAGTGCGCGCGTGCAGCCGGGCTCAGGTTGATCCGGCCGTCGGCCTGCTCAGTCAACCAGCCGCTGGTCACAGCGCGCTGCAGGGCGGCCTCCTTGGTCGTTTTGTCGGTGCCGAACTCGACGGCGGCGAAGAGCTGGTGCGCCAGGAGCGGGCCCATCCTGTACAGATGTTCGCCGGCGATCGCCGCGGCGTAGCCTTTGTTTGGGACGCGAATGTTTTGATGTGCGGGCATTGGGCGCCCCTCTGGATGATGGATTTTTTGTGGACTGATTGCTGGCAGCGCAGGGGTAGCCCGGGGGTGGCCGCAGTCGACGCATTGCAGCTTGGAGTGGCGAATGCAGGTCATGCAGCCCTCCCGACGATGTGCCTCTCGTGCGCGAAGTTCGCGCGGATGAGCGCCTCCGACAGCGGCGGGCACACGCTATTGCCGCACATGCGCACCTGGGCCGACTTGGTCAGAGGGATTCGCGGGAGCGACAGCGGATCGCCGTCGACCTGCTCGCCGCCGACGAACAGCAACTCAGGATCCGGGATCTCGTCGATCACATAGCCGTCCGGGAAGCCCTGCGCGCGATACAGCTCGTGCGGCGCCAGCATGCGCAGGCCGATATCGACGATCTCGTAGTCCTGGCCGTGGATGGTGACCAGGCCGAAGCGATCGCGGCTCGTGACCGTGTTGAGCGGATCGGCGACGTTGTTCGTCTCGCTCGCGCCGTAGTAGGCCAGCAGGAAGGCGCGCACCTCGGCGTGATGCTGGCCTCCGGCGCTGATCGTGTGCAGCGGCTCGTCGGCGCCGGCCGCGGTGCTCGTGCCGCGCAGCTTACACAGGTGGCTCGACACGAGCGCCGACTTCCCTCCGCCGCCGGCGGTGACCGTGCCCAGGGGAGCGTCTGCCGCGTGGCCAATGCTCTTGCCCATGTCGCGCTGGATGTGCGCGGTGACGATGCCCAGCGCGTGCGGCGCGCCGGCCGGGTTTTCCTTCGGGCCGGCCGTGATGGTCGGCACCGGCTCGGCCAGGTCGCTGCCGGTCGAGTCGGTGCGGAACTTGGTCAGGTGGGCCGTCACCAGCGACTGCTGCGAGCCAGAGGCGGTGAGGGTCGAGATCGGCGCGTCTGCTGGTCGACCGGCCTTCACGCCGCTGCGCTCCTTGTTGTGCTGCGCCATGAAAGCGGTAACGACTGCGGTATCGCCTTTCGCGGTGATCGTCGCGGTCGGCTCGCCGGCCGCGCGCGGGCGGCTGTCGCCAGCGCGGCCGCCAACGCCTACCAGCGCCGCAGAGACCATGCTGAAGTGCCCGCCCTTGACCTGGGCGCAGATCGTGCGCAGCGGCACGTCGGCTGGCATCACGCGTTGGTTGCTGGCGTTCGCATGCTCGTTGAGGAAGGCGGTGACCAGCGCCTTATTGCCACTGGCGACGACGGTGCCGAGCGGAATATCCAGCTCTTTCACGCCAGAGCCCCAGCGCTTCACGCCACCTGGCGAAACCTCGCCGTGTGCAGCGTCGACGAGAAGTGCAGAAGCCGCTGGCGCGAGCGTTGGCACCACGACTGCGCGGTGATTCTCCGTCGTCAGAGTGCCGAACGGCTGCCGGGCGGTGACCGGCTTGCCGGCGTAGATCGGGCCGCCCTGCCCCACGATGAACGGATCCGCCGCGTCGACCACGTAACGCATGATGCCCTTGGCGATGCGCCGCAGCGTGGCCTCGGCCAGCGGCCGCTTGCGGGTGAAGATCGACGGGCACTCGAGCGACCAGTCGATGCATTCCGCCGCGGTGCGGTACGGCTGCAGCTTGCCGGCGCGGACGGCCGGCGAGTCCGGCGCGCCGTTGGTCGGCGCTGGCCAGGTGATCGGCAACCCGTCGCGGCGCGCTACCAGGAAGAAGCGCTTGCGGATCGTCGGAGTGTCGTAATCGCTGGCGCGCAGCTCGCGGTGGTCGACCTTGTAGCCCTGCGCCTCCAGCTGGCGCACGAACGATTCGAACGTCTTGCCGCGGCGCGCCGGGTCCGGATTCCAATGGCCGTGCTCGTCCTGAATGAGCGGCCCCCACGTCTTAAATTCCTCAACGTTCTCGAGCATGATGACGCGCGGCTTGCACTTCGCCGCCCAGCGCAGCGTCACCCAGGCTAGTCCGCGGATCTTCTTCTCGACCGGCTTGCCGCCCTTCGCCTTGCTGAAGTGCTTGCAGTCAGGGCTCAGCCAGACCAGGGCCACCGGCTGGTTGCCTGTCACCTCGATCGGGTCGATGTCCCAGACGCTCTCGCACAGGTGCTTCGTGTGCGGGTGGTTGATGGCGTGCATGGCCAGCGCCTCGGGATCGTGGTTGATCGCGATGTCGACCGGGCGTCCGAACGCGGCCTCCAGGCCGGTGCTGGTCCCGCCGCCGCCAGCGAAGTTATCGATAATGAGTTCGTGACCCAGGTCCAACTGCATGGTGATGAGGTCGGGCTTCATGGGCGGGCCTCCGCAGCGCGCTGGCCGAAGAACGCAGCGACCAGCGGGTCGCGCGCCGGCGGCGCCGTGTGAAGCCGCACCGCGTAATGGGCGTCGTCTACCATGACGTGGATGTGACGGGATGGATCGTTGGCGGCGGCGCCCATTGCGGACCGCTGCCCTTTCGCTGCGCGCGCACGTGGCATGCCGCCGAGCTGCTGCAGGTACGCCTGGGCCTGCTCGATCGAGATCGCCAGGCAGTAGACCGGCGTGCCGCGCGACAGCGGCGTCTCGTCTTCAAAGCGAGCGATCATGATCCTGGCGCCCAGCTCGGCCACGTACTTGCGCACGCCCGATGGGCTCAGCTCCAGCATGTCGGCGATCTCGTCGCGGCGAAGCGCGCGCACCATCAGCGTGGAGACCAGGATGCGCATGCGCTCGAGGCGAGCGGTGGTCTGGCCAGGGGTGACGTAGCTGGCGCGGGTCATGCCGGCACCTCATCACCCTCGGCAGCGCCGACCATTGCTTTCGATCCGTCGTATTGCTTGATCCCCCAGGCCAGGGCAAAGCAGCACCACACGAAGCGATGCGTCCATTCGGTAACATCCACCTCCCAGAAGTCGCCGAACTCGAAGCAGGCCTTCTCTCCGAAGTAAGCCTGCCACGCCTCGCCACGATGTTCGAAGTCGTTGGCAGCGTCATAGGCGCGCACTTCGTTGTCATCGCAACTGAGGACCTCGGCCTCTACTGCCGCGAGCAGTTCGGCACATGCTGCTGCGTGCAGGGCACGATCCTTCGCGTCCTCCTCGTCGGGGCAGCTTTCTTCACGGCGGCGGTCGACCCAGTCCCGGATCTCGCGCTCGAACTTCTCGAGGCTGAATTTCTTCAGGCCATCGCAACGGTCGCCTGCCTCGACCTTCTCCGCCCAATATCGAAGATCGATGCGGAACAGATCCTTCTCCTCCGATCGGCGGAAGAATTCGAACATGTCGCGCAGGCGGGTGAACACGTAAGTGCCCATGTCGCCGGTGTAGCAGAGGTAGCCGGGCCAGGTGATCAGGTCGAAGTGCATGCAGATGGTATCTGGGCGCTTGAAGCGCACATGGCGATAGATGCCGTCATCGCGGACCACGGTCATCTGGTGGCCAGCGACATCCTGGAGGAAGCGCTCAGGAGTGAGGTGCGTCATGACCCACCGCCGATCACGGCGCGCGCAGCCACATTCAGGTCCGACTCGGTGAGGGTGTGGCGGCGGACGTCAACGGTGTAGATGACATCGCCTGGACGGAGCCACTGGTGTGCGCTGGCCAGCTCGGACAGCGAGTGCGCCTCTGGTTCTGGTGGCTCGGTCGACCACTGGCGGATTGCCGCCTCGGCGCCGGGCGAAGACTGGGCCTCACCGGCGTGCACCGCCGGCGTATTGTGTTGTGCCATAATGCGTTCTCCAAGTAGTTGCTTTACTAAGCCCGGTTGCAGCCGGGCTTCTTCATTTCTGCTGTCGCCTACTTCTATTTCGCCAGCTCGCGGATTTCTTTGACCGTGACGCCCAGGCGCTCGTGGATGCTCAGGATCACGCTCGGACCCATCGTCGCGCCGCCGCGCAGCTTGCAGATTTGCGGTGGCGAGATGTCGAGCGCACGCGCCAGCGCCGCATCGTTTTTGATCTGGAAGCGATCGCGCAGCGCGTCCAGCAGCTTCGGTACGTTTTTCAAGTTCACTCCTTCTTGTTGGTGACGGCGCCATCCCGCCGCCTGGGTGCTGCCTACGTCGCCCCTTGCCGGAAGCCCTTCTCGAGCTTTTCGACCGCCTCGGCCAGTTCGTTCCCGTCCTGACGGTGGCGCGATTGCGCACGCTCCTTCTCGGGGCCGGTGGTGGCGACGGCCTTGGCGCGCCGGCTGGATACCCACCGCTGTGCTTTCGCCACCACCTTGTCCTTGTCCCTTTCACTCTGTTCGTCCATGCACTTCTCCTTATTCGCTTTTCGATACGCCCAGCACCCGAAAGCCTTTAAACCCGCATGAAAGGCTTGGGGGCGCCGCCGCGTGCCCGGCGCGCGCTCGACAGCGGCCAGGCCCGTACTGGGCCCGTTTTGGGCATACGCCCTGCGCCCTCCCGCCGGGTACGATGTGCAGGGTGGAGATCGCGAATCGAAGCGGCCAGCTGCTGGAGGCCCAGGCCGATCGCGGCGCTCATCGACAGGCCCACTGGATCGAAGATCGCCTTGTTGGCCAGGTACACATCCGGCGACAGGTAGCCTTTGACCGAGATGGTTTTGGCGTTCGGGTTGTTCATGGTTTTCTCCTAGTGATGCGGGTTACAGGAATGGGTGGAACGTGATACTTGGCTGATCGGTTACGGTGCAGGAAACTTCGCCACCTCACCATCACCAGGAACCGGGTTGGCCATCCGGCGGTTGGTGTGAGCGAGTTCGGGCCAGATCGTCGACCAGTCTTCAGGGAAGAGCTCTTTCCGTGACACTGCTCCATCAGTCGCTTTCTCAATTGGCGCACCGAAGTGAACCGGCACGGGCCGAGTTCCATCAGCCCAGCGACTGATGTCAGGCGGATGCGCGCCAATGGCTTTCGCGAGAGCAGCGCCGCGTCCACGGCCTTGGGTGAGATAAGTTTTGAGGTCCATGCCCACAAGTATAGCGAATCGCTAAAGTTTTGCAATAGCGAATCGCACATTCTCAACTTTAGCGTTTTGCTATTTAATCTTGGCTATGAGAACGAACGATGAAATCCGGCGCCTGAACATGCTGGTCGCAATAGGCAGGCTGGGAAGTGCAGCGAAGTTGGCGGACTTGGTTGAGACCTCTCCCGCCTATATAAGTCAAATCAAAAACCGGGTTGCAGATAGTAAAAGCGGCACGCCCAAGGCGATGGGCGACGAGCTAGCGCGCCGCATTGAGGTGGCATTGCATTTGCCGAAAGGCTGGATGGACGCCCCGCACCATGGTGACTGGCACGTGGCCGGAATTGGCGCGACAGAGGCCCCAGAAACGCCACAACCTACAGATGCGCGCGTAATCGAGCACATTCGCCGAGAGAATGCTCAACGGCTTGCAAAAGATGAGACTGCCCAGACTCACTTCGCACGCCTAGTCGGCATCGACGTTTCGCAAGTGAAGCGGATCGCTGGCTTGAGTCCGACGGAGGCCATCAGCTATCCAATGGCACGGCAGATCGAGCAGGCTCACCACCTCCCTAAAGGCTGGCTTGACGACCCGCATCCGGAGTTTGCCAAACCGCAGGCGCTTGGCACCAATGTGCCGCTGTCGGCTGAAGAAGTACAGCGACTTATGCCTGGGGCCAAGCCGGTTCGAGTTGTCGATAGCGACGATCCATCACTCACGCACATCCCAAAAGTAAAGCTGCGCTTGTCGGCCGGTATCAGTGGCTTCGAAGTTGAGCCTGAACGTTTTGATGGTTCCACAACTACAGTGCCTACCCACTGGATCGAGCGGAATGGTTACAAGCGAGAGCAGCTAATTGCGATCCGCGTGAAGGGTGAGAGCATGGAGCCGACCCTCTATGAAGATGATCTGGTCGTGGTGAACTATGGCGATGTGCACCTGGTCGATGGCAAAGTGTACGCCGTCAACTACGAGGGCGAAGCAGTGGTCAAGCGCCTGACGCGGGACGCTGGCCAATGGTGGCTCACATCCGACAATCCTGACCAGGTCAAGTTTTACAGGAGAGTTTGCAAGGGGAGCGACTGCATCATTGTCGGCCGCGTGGTGCGAAAGGAAAGCGAAAGGCTGTAATGCAGTATGCGGTTTTGCGCGTGCGCGGACAGCGCACGGTTGTGGCGCTAGTAGAGCGCTGGCAGTTGAACAGCAGGTACGCACCGAGCTTGGTGGATCACCTCGAGGACGAGTTCAGTCTTCCGGCCGTCCTCGTGGCCCGGGATGACTCGACGTGGCGCACGGCCCGTGCCTATTCTGCAGGGGATTCGGAACGTGCACTGTTCGAGCTACTCGCTGCCGGGGCGGATATTGAGTGGGACGAAGTCGAAATAAACAGTTCTAGCATGTGATCCGACACCCACGGTCTCCGAGGATCTATCAGCCAGGAGCTCTAGCGCAACTTCAATAGCTATCCCTGCCTCAAATAGAAACGCCGCCGCGCTTCTTACCCCATGAGCGCGCTGCAGCGCGATCGCCGTAGCGAGGACCGAGCGGCTATTGCCAATTTTTGTGGCGTCTCTACTCATCCTCATATAGTCTCCCAGAACAATCGGGGCGTATTGCGCCACATCAAACACTGGAGGCTTTATGGTCAACCGTGCTGTCATGTACGTGCGCATGTCGACCGAGAGCCAGGACTACTCCACAGACCATCAGCGGGCCAGTATTCGGGAATACGCGGCCGCGCGCGACATCTCGATCATCCGAGAGTACGTCGACGACGGCAAGAGCGGCCTGGACATTCGTCGCAGGGCCGGCCTTCTGAGTCTCATGCAGGACGTCCAGTCGCAGGATCCCGACTTCAGCCGCATCCTCGTGTTCGACATCAGCCGATGGGGTCGATTCCAGGACATCGATGAGGCCGCCTACCACGAGCATACCTGCAGGCGCGCCGGGATCGAAGTCACCTATTGTGGCGAACGCTTTGCCGACGACGCAGGGCCGTACGCTTCGCTACTCAAGAGCATGAAACGCGTTATGGCAGCCGAATACAGCCGCGACCTATCCGAAAAGGTATTCGCAGCCCAGGCTAGGTTCATTGAAATGGGATTCAAGCAAGGTGGCCATGCTGGGTATGGCCTCCGGCGCTTGGCGCTTAAGGCATGCGGCACACCGCGCGCCATCCTCGAATATGGCGAGTCGAAGATATCCGCAACGGACCGCGTTGTGCTGGTCTGGGGCCCTGAGCACGAAGTGGCTACGGTGCAGCGCGTGTATGCCCTCTACCTCGAGCAAGGCGCCAGCGAGGCCGGCTTAGCGCGCATGCTCAACAACGAAACGGTACCCAGCGAATTCGGCCGGCCCTGGACGCAGGCAATGATCAATTCGCTACTGACCAATGTGAAGTACTGCGGCGCCCTCGCCTACAACCGGCGCTCGGGCAAGCTATCTACCCGTCGCACTCGCAACGCTACCGACCGATGGATCGTGAAGCAGGAGGCGGTAGCACCGATCATCAGTGCCAGGGTCTTCGCTCAGGTCCAAGCGGAGCGCGCGCGACGGATGAAGCGCTATAGTCGGGATGAGCTGGTCGCCCTCCTCCAGTCCTGCCACGGCCGGCACGGAGCGGTGAACGCGAAGATTATCGCCGCCGACGAGCAGTTGCCAGATCCGCAGCTGCTGGTACGCACGTTCGGCTCTCTCATGAACGCTTACGAGGCTGCCGGCATACCGGCCTCGCCGAAATATGCGTTCGTGGCGACAAAAAGATTGCTCGCCGCGGCGCGCACCGGACTCCTACAAGAGGTGGAAGCGCTCGCCCGGGCCGCTGGCGGCGCCACCGATCCTGGAGACAAGCAGAACACCATTCTGATGAATGGACATCTCCGGGTGCGGATCGAGATCACTGTCCCACGAAACCCGCGGCGCGGCCAGCGGAACTGGAGAATTCACGGCACACCGGATGCCGACTTCACGATCGTGGGCCGTATGGAGCCGCTCACAGGAGCCATTGCCGACTACTTTCTTTTCAGCCGGAATGACCTGGCGCCAAGGGTGATCTATCTGAAGGATTCGAATCTCGACCAGTTCGCTCGCATGCGGTACCCGACTGTGCGCGGGATGTTTGGTCTTGATGCGCCCAGCTCGCTGGAGTCCACGTGCTGAAGGCGTACGCCGACCGGGCCGCACTGTACCTACGAGCCTCAACCGAGCACCAAAACTACTCGACCGAGCATCAAGAGGCGGCGCTGCAGGAATACGCAGTGGCGCACGGTTTCACAGTCGTGACGGTGTATCGGGATAAGGGGCGCAGCGGTCTCACCCTAGGCGGGAGGGCTGGGCTGCTCGAGCTGCTCACCGACATTCAGGCCGGCCGCGCCGACTTCAATGTGGTTTTGGTCTACGATGTGAGCCGCTGGGGCCGCTTCCAGGACGTCGACGAGAGCGCATACTACGAATATGCCTGCCGCCGGGCCGGCATCGCCGTTGCATACTGCGCCGAGCCATTCACCAACGATGGATCGCCCCTCGCCGCCGTGCTCAAGGGCCTCAAGCGAGCTATGGCCGCCGAGTACAGTCGCGAGCTTTCAGCGAAGGTATTTCGAGCGCAGTGTCGCCTTACCGAAGCAGGGTTCAAACAAGGTGGCCTGGCTGGATACGGTCTCCGCCGTGTTGTGATCTCGGCGACTGGCCAGCCAAAGGGCCTGCTCGGCGCCGGCGAGCGCAAATCCATGCCGACGGACAGGGTCACCTATTCCATAGGGCCTGATGATGAAGTGGGCGTGATTCACCGCATCTACGACATGTACCTCGGCGAGCGCATGTCCGACACCGGTATTGCACGCCGCCTCAACAATGAGGGAATCGCGAACGAATTCGGCCGCTCCTGGTCGCCGCACCATGTCAAGCAGGTCCTGACGAACGACAAGTACGCCGGCACGCTGGTGTTCAACCGCAGCACGCAGCGGTTAAAGAGCTCTCGCCGCGCGAACGCGCAGACCTCCTGGGTGAAGGTGGACGATGCATTTGACGCAATCGTGTCGCGCGAGAAGCTGGATGAAGCGCGTGCCGAACGAAACCGCCGGCGTCGGCAATGGTCCGACGATGAAATGCTCGACGTTCTCCGTCAGATATTCGTCGAGCACGGCAAGGTGACGCCCGACCTCATCAACGCTAGCGGCGGCCCGGCGGTGAAGTCATATGCCTTCCGGTTCAACGGCATCACATCCGCTATGGGACTCGCCGGCGTCACCTGGCCATCGCTCACCCGCAGCACGATCACCAGGTACCGCATGCGGTGCATCACCCGCGACATGACGATTGAGGTCGAGCGATGCGCGGCCGCGGCGAACGCCCAGATTGAGAAGCTCAGCCCGCGCACCTACCGGCTGAACGGTGTAACCGCCCGCTTGCTGTGCACTCGGTGCCGCTACGAGCGAAGCCACCCGTGTTGGAAGGTCGCGCTGGCGCACACGCCAGCGGTCGACTTCATCATCTGGGTGCGGGCAGATGCTCTGAACGAAGGGATCGAAGGAACCTACCTGCTCCCGGTCGCCGACTTCCCCGACCACCTCTACATCTGGCCGTCCGCTCGAACACTGGCGAAGTATGAACAGTATGCGCACTCGTCAATTGTTGCGATCTTTGGACTACCGGTGGCCGGGCGCCCCAAAGGCAACAGCACTTTGAACGCGAAGTAACAATGCGGTGAATATTGATGAGGATTTCCGCATCCCCGCCCAGCTATACTCGCGCAGCGAAACGGCACGCAGAGATGCCGAAATCACACCTCCATGTATAAATACGCTATCCCAACTCTAGCCTTCCTTTTAGCCGGATGCGGCGAAAAGCCTGCCGCTCCAGTACCGACAACTGGTAAGTCAGCTGCGCCCCATAAAATTTCCCTGCGGCTTGCCAGCCCAGATCAAACCATCAAGACTTGGTGGAATATTCGCGATCTTGAAGAGATTGAAAATAAAGAGAGGTGTGAAACGCGGCCAGTCGCCGAAGAAGACGAATCCGAGAAATATGGTAAAACGATTTCTATTGGCGCGGCACTAGCAAGCTATGACATGTCGCCTCCCAAGTGTCGAGCAGACATATACAGTCGCGACATTATCGAAGTCAAAGTCGAAAGTGAGACCCGAGCTGTTGTCCTGGCTCGCATTAAACCAGCGACACCCGTCCCTGAGGGAGTCAGCCTTGCAGCCAGCCAAGAGAAGGAGCGGAGTGAAGGAGCACTTTACCGTTATGTGTTGGAGAAAGTAGATAGCGAGTGGAAAATCGAGCAAATGTACCGTCGTTCCGATTATGGCGATAACGCTTGGAGACCGGTGTTTGAAGGCAATGCGCCTGAGTCTGCACACACTTTTGTGTATGGGCCGCAGTAG
>Ga0265797_10001048_pt1 | contig 49690 bp, 82 predicted proteins | sample P2T30metagenome_FD_192433 | JGI IMG/M metagenome (GOLD analysis project Ga0265797, IMG submission 192433) | Plant litter microbial communities from East Loma Ridge, Irvine, California - P2 T30 | ecosystem: Environmental > Terrestrial > Plant litter > Unclassified | place: USA: California...
GCCCGAGGCACGGTCTCCCCCGTGGACGCCCGGCTCTCGCGCCTGCTCCGCCGCACGCTGCCCGAGTTCTACATCGCCATGTGGGCCTTCGGCTCGCTCGGCGTGCTCGGCGGCGTCCCGGCCCTCCGGCAGACCTTTGGGCAGGACTACGCGATCGGCCTCAGCTTCGCCCTCGCCGCGGCCTCCCTCGCGTGCTTCGCCGGCATCGTCCTCCCCGCGCGCCTGTCACGCTTCGAGCTCTACGGAGCGGGCGCCCTCGGGGGCCTGCTCATCCTCTACGCGATCGCCGTCCTCATCGCCGGGCTCACGACGGGCGACCTCGGCCGCACCGCCGTCGCCGCGGCGATCTACGGGATGTCGACGCTGCCACGATGGCGCGTCACCGACGTCGCGCGCGAACGAAGGGTCCACGGATGGAAGTAGCAGCAGCAGCCCTCCCCGCCGGCTTCGACATCCCGCCGGGCGTCGCCGGCGTCATCGCGTCCGTGTGCGTCCTCATCGGCATCGTCTACCAGGCCCGCCGCGCCGACAAGCGCGCGAAGTCCGACGAGACCGCGGAGCCCGTGCCCGAGGTCGCAGTACCCGCCGCGCCCGTGCCACCGCCGAACGCCGACATGGACTTCGTCCGCTACGTCCGCGAGGAGGTCGCGAGCGCGGTCGCCCGCGAGACCGCCGCGCTCCGTGCCGAGCTCGACGACCTCCGCGAGCACTTCGGCGCCGTCGCCGGCAAGCTCGCCCGCACTCGACAGGCATTCCGCGAGTTCATCCGCGATGTCTACGAGCTATGGCCCGCCGGGCCCGTGCAGCCCCCGCACGTGCCCGGTCACGTCCGCACCCTCCTGCTCGAGGACGACCTCGACGGCACTCTGTCGCGCGCCGAGGTGCGCGACAGGGTCGCGACCGATCGAGCAGTCCGCGAATCCACCACCGAACCTGACAACTACGGCTAGGAGACCTCATGCCCGAGCAGCTCGCTCCCCCGGTCGCCCCGAACGGGCGTGTCGTCCGTCGCTTCACCGCGGCGGACGGCACGCCCGCGAGCGGCGCCGTGATCTTCACACCCCGCGCGACGTCGGCCGTGCCCGGCGCCGCGATCGTCGACGCCTCGGTCGTCGCCGAGCTCGACGCCGAGGGGTGGATCAGTCAGGACCTCGTCGCCTCCGAGCAGGACGGCACGTTCCGCACCTACGTCGTCGCGCTCCGCGGTGTCTACTACGGCTTCGACCAGGAGACCGCGCCGGCCTTCGACATCGTCGTGGCCCCCGGCGAGGTCCTCGACCTCGGCGAGGTGACCCCCGTGCCGCCGAGCTTCGGGGTCGCCCTCGTCGTCGACGAGTCGACCGCGATCCGGGCCGAGCTCGCCGCGACGTCGTCCGAGGTCTCGGCCGCGCGCGCCGAGAGCGCCGCCGATCGCGCCGAGGCCGGCGGAGGAGGCGACGGCAGCGGCACCGTGGGCCCCGCAGGCCCGGCCGGCCCCCGCGGCCCCGAGGGGCCCGCAGGAGAGCCCGGAGCGACCGGAGCTCGTGGCGCGGACGGCGCGACGGGTCCTCGCGGCCTCGACGGCCCCGTGGGCGCCACCGGCTCCCCGGGCACCGCCGGCCCGAAGGGTGAGACCGGCCCGGCCGGCCGTGACGGCAAGGATGGCGCCACCGGTGCCACCGGCCCCCGCGGCGAGACCGGCGAGGCCGGCCCCGTCGGTCCGGCCGGCCCCGCAGGCGGAGGCGACGGCACGGGCACGGTCGGCCCTCAGGGACCCGCCGGCCCGGCCGGTCCCGCCGGCGCGGACGGCGCGACCGGCCCCGTGGGCCCGGCCGGCCCCGAGGGCCCCCGAGGTGAGACCGGGGCCGCAGGTGCCGACGGAGCCCGAGGCGCAACCGGCCCGGACGGCCCGCAGGGGCCCGCAGGAGCCGACGGGACCGCCGGGGCGACCGGAGAGCGCGGACCGACCGGCCCCGAGGGCGCAGAGGGGCAGCAGGGGCCGCGGGGGATGACCGGTGCCGACGGGGCAACGGGCCCTCGAGGGCCGATCGGCGAGACCGGCGCCACCGGTCCGACCGGTGCCACGGGGCCCGCCGGCGCGGATGGCGCGACGGGAGCGACCGGAGGCGCCGGCAAGGATGGCGTGACGGGCGCCACGGGCCCGGCCGGTAAGGATGGCGCGGCCGGCGCGAAGGGTGACACCGGGGCCGCCGGGACGGCGGGCGCCACCGGTGCCACGGGCGCCACGGGGCCGACGGGTCCGACCGGTCCGACGGGCTCGGCCGGCTCGACGGGGCCGACCGGCCCGCAGGGGGCGACGGGCAACGTCCTCCTCCTGCCCGCAGGCGCCACCGCGACCCCCACGACGACGCCGGCGGGCACGCTCGTCGCCTACAGGAGCTAGGCCGTGGCGTACACGATGCCCGCGCGGCGGACCCCGAGCTACACGGTCCTCTCGGGCACGCAGCACGTGTGTGCGTTCGACAGCTCGATCGCGGTCGGCGACCTCATGGTGCTCGTCATCGAGCAGGTCGCCTCAGCGACGTCGCCGGCACCGACGGGTTGGGCGCTTCGGGCCTCGAACACGCACAACTCGCGAGCCCTGTTCGTGTTCACGAAGGTGCGCGAGACCGACGAGACCGGGGTCACCGTGACCCGGTCGACGGCCGGCGCGGGCAAGGCGACGATCGCGGCGCTCGGGTCGGCTAGGACCGATCCGAGTACGTGGGTCATCGGCGCGATCAAGGGGCGCGCGCAGAGCCCCGCGGACACGAACGTGCAGACGACCGCCTTGAGCATCACGACGACTCAGGCGAACACGATGGTCCTGTCGATCTTCGGCGAGGCGACGACGACGAACGAGACAGCGACGCCGCCCACGGTCGCCGGGGCGACGTTCTGGCACTACGCGCCGCAGACTCAGGCGAGCTCCGAGATTGAGACCGTCCTGCTCGCCTACGAGGAGATGGCGGCCGCGGGCGCGACGGGCAACACGGTCGCGACCTACCAGAACGTGCAGGCGAGCAACGGCGCCGGCGTTCAGATCGGGTTCCCGGGAGTCGAGACCACCGCGCCGATCATCCCGAAGCTCGCGGCGAAGGCGGCCGACGGCGCCGGCGGCATCATCGACGTCGGCCTGGTCGGCTACGACGGGTCGGCCGAGGTCGCCCTGGCGAAGGTCGAGTACGTGCACGGCGGCACGATGGTCCCCGACCTCGACCGCACCTCGCGGGTGTGGACGATGGGGCACCGAGGCGGGTCGCTCGACTACCAGGAGCACAGTGCTCGGGGCTACGTCGAGTGCGCGATCAACCACCTCGACGTGTTGGAGTTCTCGGTGGCCATGAGCTCCGACGGGGTCCTGTTCGGGCTGCACGACGACACCCTGAACCGGACTTCGTCGAGCCTAGGGTCGACCGCTGTGAAGCCGGGCGATCGGACGTGGGCGCAGATTCAGGCACTCGTCCAGGACCTGCCGAACCGGGGCGACTCCCGGTTCACCACCGCGCCCTACCTCAGCCTCGACGACTTCGTCGCGCAGTGGGCGAATTCCCACACCCTCATGTTCGACCCGAAGGTCCTCAGCACCGCGCAGCGGAAGGTGCTCATGGCCCGGCTGCAACAGATCCCGGACTATCAGCGGCGGGTCCTCGGGAAGTACTACACGACGGGCACCGCGATCGCCGACGAGTTCCACGCGATCGGCTGCAAGGTGTGGGGCTACAGCTACACCGCCGACCTCGGGACGTTCCCGAACGGCACCGGCACCGGCCAGCCCTTCGTCGTGCGGACCGACAGCAGCAGCACCGTCGGTACGGCGTCGAAGTGGGACTACCTCGGCCTCGAGTACACCGCCGACGATCGGGCGTGGGCCGCGATGCTGCAAGTGGCCGGCTCGAAGAAGGTCGTCGCGCACATCGTGCCGACCGCGGCCGCGGCGACGTCGGCCGTCGCGAAGGGCGCCCGAGCCCTGCAAGTCTCGGGAGTCCGATCGGTCTCCGCCGCCTACTGATCCGCCCCGCACACGACAGCGCCCCCCGACCTCATCCGAGGCCGGGGGGCGCTTTCGTCGTGTCCGGGGTCTAGCTCTCGTCCTCCACGGAGTCGAGGGCGACCTGGCGGCGACGGGCGACGAGCACGGCGCCGAGGCCGAGCAGCGCGAGCCCGAGCGAGCCACCGACGGCCGCCCACAGGTTCGCGGTCGAGCCGGTGAACGCGAGACCGTCAGGGGTCTCAGTCGACGCGACCGCGGCCGGGGCCGGGGTCTCGGCCGGCACGATCACCGCGGCGGGCGCCGGGGTCTCCGTCAGGACGGGGGCGATCGTCACGGGCGTCGTCGGCTCGGCCGTGGGCTCCTCGACGGGGGTCTCCTCGACGGGCGTGCTCGGCGTCGTGGGCTCCTCGACGGGCGTCGTCGGCTCGTCAGTCGGCGGGGTCACCACCGGGGGCTCCTCCGTGGGGCAGTTGCCGACCGAGGCGAACGACCACGAGCGGTCGCCGGCGGTCACCGTGTAGGTGCCGTCGATCGGCTGCAAGCGCGTGCCGTCGGCGTCCGTGTGCACGGCCTCGCCGGCGGGGACGACGAAGGTGACGCCCTGCACGAGGTAGGTGACCTCGGCCGTGCTCGCCGTGTTGTCGAGGACGAACGCCCCGCCGTCGCACGTGATGTAGTCCTGGACCCGCGGCTCGACGACGACGACGGGCGGCGTCACCACCGGCGGCTCGACGGGGGGAGTGACGACCACCGGGGGCTCCACGGGCGGGGTCACGACGACCGGGGGCTCGACCGGAGGCACGACCACCGGCGGCTCGACGGGCGGCGTCACGACCGGGGGCGGCGTGATGCAGGAGGCGGGCGTGGCGCCGGTCTCCGTGAACGAGTAGCGCGGGCCGTCCGAGCTCACGACGCTCACCGTCCAGTCGTGGCGCGTGTTCGGGGCGAAGTTGACCGAGTCCTGGAAGCCCTCGGCTCCGAAGGTGGCCGACCAGGCCGTCTTGCCGTCGACGACGGCGGTCGTCGTCGAGCCGGCGGGGTAGCCCTGTAGCTGCAGAGCTATCTGGGTGCACGACGTCACGAACGTCGGCGTGTGGGCCTGTGCGGCCTGCGGGGCGGCGACGACGCCGAGGATGGCGAGCAGCCCGACGCCGTAGGGCGCGAGCTTCGTGAGGCGGTTCATGAGGTCTCCTGTGATCGAGGTGATGGTGGTTCTGCCTAGAGGGGCAGCCCCGCCCCCTGACGATGCCAGGGGGCGAGACAACGCCGCTAGAGCCGGCGGAGGTTCGGGTAGTACATCTCCTCGAAGGCCGGGAGCGTCATGCCCTTACTCGTGCCGTATCCGGCGAAGTCGCTCGCGAACATCGCGATCGAGGTGCGGCAGCTCGTCCGCTCACGGGCGTAGGCGAGCGCCTCGTCCCATGCCGCGTTCCTGACCTCGCGGGGGGTCGGTTGCTTGCCGACCGTGAGGCCCTCGACGACCGTGACGCCGACGAACTCGGGCAGGGCGGTCACCGGCCACACGTAGTAGCCGTCGTCGTCGAGCACGCCGCCGAGGGTGTAGTCGGGGTCGAGCCCGAGGGCTCGCAGGTCGTGCTCGCCGACGTAGAGCCCGGGGGCCGGAGCTTCGACGGGGGTGACGCCTTCGACGGCGTAGGCGTGCGGTGCGAGGTTGGCGAGCGAGATGAGCAGCATGAGGGGTCTCCTGACGAGTCGAGTCGAGCTAGATCGTGTAGCGGGCGGCGGCGGTCTCGAGGCCGACCAGCAGCGCGGCGAGCAGGTCGGCGGGGCGGGCGACCTCCTCGACGGCCATGAGCAGGTCGACGGCGTCGCGGGCCGCGGCGTACAGGCTCGGGCGCGGCTTCACGAGGCGGACGAACATCGCGGCCGCCAGGACCTCCTCGCCGGCGACGGAGATGAGCTCGGGCTCGTTGTCCAGGGCGAGCTCGACCGCGGTCTCGGCGATGCCGTGACGGACCGGGATGGCGAGCAATTCGAGCGGCGTCGTGGTCATGGTGGCTCCTGTTGTTCGGGCGGATCGTGGTTGGTGTCATGAGTCTCACACAAGTCACGTCGTGACGCAACTAGTCACGAAAAGACGTGAGCGAGTCTGATTCGTGCTATGTTCGTCATCACAACCACGATCCGCCCTCACCACCTACAGGAGCACTCATGACTCGCACCGACGACATCGCAGCAGCCCGAGCAGCCGACGAGCGCATCGCCGAGGTGTGGGGCATCTACTGGGATGCCGTCGACGAGCAGGTCGCCCCCGCCGTCCTCAGCGTCCGCGAGGCCCGCCGACTCGCGAAGCACGCCGCCGGCCGCAACGCCGAGCGTGCCGCCGCAGCGCAGACCCGCCTCGAGGCCGCGATCGCCCGCGAGGATGCCGCCCGCGAGGCCGTCCGCCCTCTCCGCGACGCCGCCCGCACCCTCGACGACGAGCTCTATACCGGGTGGACCCGCTTCTACCTCGTGCAGCACATCCACTCCTCACAGTCGTGCTCCTCGTTCCGCCCGACGACGCGCGTCGGATGGCTGCCGAAGCTCTCCGGCCTGACCGAGGCCGAGGCCGTCGCCGCCCACGGCTCGATCCTCTGCACGAAGTGCTTCCCGAGCGCCCCCGTCGAGTGGACGGACGGCCGCGGCGCCACGGACGACGGCACGTGCCCCGGCTCCGGCACCCCGGTCTCTCTCGCGCCGAGCTCGCGCCGTGGCTACGCCGCCGGCAACTGGGCCGAATGTCCCGAGTGCGGCAAGCGCGTCGGCATGCCCGGCTCCGCCGCGAACGTGCGTAAGCACGCCCGCCCCTGACCCCCACGGGGGCCGCCGACCGGCGGCCCCCTCCCCCCTCACCCCCAGGAGAGACCATGACCACCACCACCTCGCCGGCCACCGGGCCCGCGCCCCTCCGCGAGACCGTCCGCAACAACATCCGAGTCGAGATGGCACGGCGCAGCATGAGCGGCCCCGACCTCGCGGCCGCGCTCGACGTCGCGCCGTACTGGGTCTCGCGCCGACTCGCCGGCACCATCGCGATCGACCTCGCCGACCTCGGCATGATCGCCGCGGCCCTCGACACGACGCCCGCGCAGCTCGTCACCGAGACCGAGGAGCAGTCGTGAGGCGCCTCGCCGTCGGCCTGCTCCTCATCGTGCTCGCCGTGCCCGTCGGCCTCACCGTGCCGACCGCGACCGCGAACGGCCAGACCGTCCTCGCCGTGCTCATCCTCGTCGCCGGCGCCTACCTCGCGCTCACCTCGACCGTCGTCGACCACTCCGCCCGCCCTCGCCGCCGGCGCCGCCGCTCATGAGCACCATCACGCTCCGCGACCTCTGCAACCAAGACGACGGCGGCGCCCCGTTCGTGATGTCGGGCACGCTCGAACAGGCGATCGCGTACCTCGACGGCCCGGTCCGCCGCGACACGCGCGCCGAGGACGTGCAGGTCGTCGACGCCGTCGTGGCCGAACTCCGCTCCGGTCAATTCGACTCCGGCGCCACCGGCGCGACCCGCCTCGGCGTCGAGCTCACACGAAGCGGAGCGGACTCGTGACGACCTGGCGCGTCGTCGGCGTCGACCTCAGCATGGCCAACACCGGCGTGTGTGTCATCCGCATCGGCTCCGGGCTCGAGGCGGGGCTCTACAGCGTCAAGACCACCACCGACCGGTTGCCCGAGAACGCCGACCCGTACCCGCACCTCCGCAACCGGCTCCGCACGATCGTCGCGCGCATCCTCCGCGCCGGCCGCTTCGAGCGCGCCGACGACGAGCTCACCCTGTGGGTGCTCGAAGGGCCTTCCCTCGGCTCCGGGACGAAAGAGAAGCAGGCTCACCAGCACACGCGCGCCGGGCTGTGGCACATCCTCTACAACCAGCTCGCCCTCGACGGCTTCGTGGCCGTCGTCCCGCCCAAGACCCTCAAGTCCTACGTCGCCAAGAATGGCAACGCCGACAAGGTCAAAATGATGGAGGCCGCCGTCGGGCGGGCCTTCCCTGGCGTGAACTTCCGAGGTGACGACAACCTCGTCGACGCCTACGGACTGGCAGCCATGGGCTGCCGTGAGCTCGGCTATCCGGTCGAGCCCTCCCCGCAGCGGATCAACCCGGGCGCCCTCGCGTCCGTCCGTTGGCCCGCTGCCATCTCACTGAACAGGAGCACTACATGAGCGACAAGAAGCCCGCGCTGAAGGCGGCGACACCGAACGACGAGGACGCGAACGCCCTCAAAGGGGACGCCGCGCACGACTTCCTCACCGAGCGGTTCACCGACCCGACGAAGGCGAACCGCGTCCTGATCGTCGCGGTGGCCCGAGTGACCGAGGCCGGCGGGCACGATGACGCCGGCGCCCGGATCACGAAGTACCGCCTGGATCACATCGAAGCGGCCTTCACGGAGGGCGACGAGAAGAAGCTGGCCGACCTCCTCGCCCGCATGAGCAAGACCCGGACGCAGAACAGCACGGTCGCGGCTCTGCAGGACCCGGTCGAGGACACCCCCCTGGCCGGCGTCGACGACGAGCTCAACGACACGACCGACTAGCTCAACCCGGGGCGCCGGCGGCCACGACCGGCGCCCCCTCCACCTCATCACCACGAACAGGAGCACCACGCATCATGAAGATCACGCAGATCACCGCAGAGAACTACAAGCGGGTCACGCTGGCCACCATCAACTTCGAACCGACCGCATCGGGCGTCGTCGCGCTCATGGGCCCGAACGAGTCCGGCAAGTCGTCCACCCTCGACGCCTTCGAGGCGCTCATCGCCGGCCGGAAGGCCCCGAAGGTCTCGAAGCCGATCCACAAGGGCGCCGCGAAGGGCCGGATCGTCGCGACGTTCCAGGAGGACGACGGCACCGAGCTCGTCGTCGAGCGGGTCTACACCGACAAGGGCACCACGATCACCGTGCGGCAGAACGGCCTGAAGGTCGCGAAGGCCGACGACATCCTGGCTCGGCTCTACAGCCACGTCGCCCTCGACCCGCTCGCGTTCGCGAACCTCGACAGCGAGAAGCAGGCCCAGACCCTGCTCCGCCTCGTCGGCTTCGACCCGGCCGAGCTCGACGAGAAGCGGGCGAACCTCTACGCGACCCGCACCGACGTCGGCCGCGACGTGAAGCGCCTCACGGGGCAGCTCGACGGGTTCCCGCCGGCGGCCGAGGTCGGCGAGCGCATCGACATCGCGGCCACCGCGGCCGAACTCGACCGAGGCGTCGAGCAGCACCAAGCAGCCGACCGGCTCCGGGCATCTGCGGACGCAGCATTGCAGGCGCACGGCGACCTAGTCGGCAACGTAGAGCAAGCCCGCGAGGCGCTAGCGCGCACCGAGGCGACCCTGGCCGACTGGTCGACAACGCTCGTCGAGCGCGAGGCCGCGGCCGACGCTGCCGAGGCGGCACGCCCCGACCTCGCTCCGCTCCGCGAGAGGATCGCAACCGCCGAACAGCACAACGCGGCGATCGCCGAGCAGGAGCGCCGCGCGACGGTCGCCGGCGAGCTCGCGACGACCGCGGCCCGCTTCGCCGAGCTCACGACCAGCATCGAGGCCGTCGACGTCGAGAAGCGGAAGGGGTTCGAGGAGCACCCCATGCCGGTGCCCGGCCTCACCATCGACGAGGACGGCGAGGTCCTCCTGGACGGCACCCCGTTCTCGCAGACCTCGGCCGGCGGCAAGCTCCGTACGTCGGTCGCGATCGCGATGGCCCTCGCGCCGCACCTCCGCGCCATCCTCATCCGCGACGGCAGCCTGCTCGACCAGCGCAACCGCGACATCATCGACCAGCTCGCCCGGGACAACGACTTCACCGTCCTCATGGAAATCGTCGACGAGAACGCGCCCGCCGGCGTCGTGTTCGAGGACGGCCACATCGCCCGCGAGGTGACCGCGTGATCGAGTACGGGCCTACGGCCATCACCATCCCGATCGCCGACCTCCCCGAGGTGCAGATCGGCGAGGAGCCCTACGGCAACGGGGCGCGCGTCGCCGTGCCCCGCCGGATGACCTACGGGTCCGACGAGGCGGTCGACACCGCTCTCCGCGAGGTCGCGGCCGTCGCGCTGTGGCGCATCGCGCACACCGCCGAGGTCCGCCGCGTCGTCGAGGCGCGCGAGGCCGCAGAGGAGGCGAGCCTGGCCGAAGCCATGCGCGCCGCCCTCGGCCCGGCCGCGTCCCGGATCGCGCCGGCGACCCTCGCTCGTGCTGCACGCGCGCTCCGCGAGGACGACAACGGGGTCCGCGTCTACGTCAGGACGGAGGAGACCTCGTGAGCTTCTTCCTCGCCGCCGTCGGCGTCGTCGTGTTCATCGTCGGAGTCCTCCTCGCGGTCGGCGCCCTCGGCGGGATCCCCACCTACCGCCGCGAGGCCGGCCGAGCTCGCCGCAAGACTCTCGCCGTGATGATCGGCGCGGGCGTCATCGGCCTCGTGCTCATCGCCGCCGGCTCGATCCTCATGACGGGGGGAGCATGAGCAACTCGATCGGCCTCCGGCTCGCCGACCTCGTCGGGCACCTCGACCTCGACTCCGCGGAGGCGCGGGCCGCCCGCGACCGGCGCACCGCCGAGCAGGAGAAGCACCTCGAGGCGCGGCGGGAGCGAGACAGCCGGCGCCGCGCCGCGACGGTCATCTCGCAGCAGCAACGCGACCAGACGAACGCACGACGACGCGCCCTCCGGGCGCAGAGAGAGAGCACATCATGAGCGAGTGGCCCTCCGGCCTCACGGTCGGACCGATCCGAGAGTGGCCGGGCGTGCTCCGGTCGCCCGTCGAGCGGGTCCGATCCCCGTTCGCGTCCACCCTGTCGACGACGCTCGCGCTCCTCACGCGCGAGGTGTACCACCTCGTCGACACGGCAGCGCAGCAGGCGAGCGGCGAGCTCCTCGTGGCGATCGACCCCTCGCGGTTCACGCGCGACGGTCGCCCCTACGCCGCGGCGAAGGCGGCCCACCCGGGCGTCGTGTTCTCGCTCGACACCCGCCACGGTCACCTGTCCTACCCGTGCGACCGGTTCCCGACCTGGCAGGACAACCTCAGGGCGATCGCGCTCGCGCTCGAAGCTCTCCGCAAGGTCGACCGCTACGGCGTCACGGCGCACGGGCAGCAGTACCGCGGGTTCCTCGCCCTCGAAGCGCCGGCGGCCGGTGACTCCGTCGACGACGCCGTCGCCGCGCTGGCCCTGCTCTCGGGGCTCCGCGTCGTCGAGGTGGAGGCGTCGCCCGCCGCGGCCGTGCGGAAGGCGCAGCGGGTCGCGCACCCCGACCACGGCGGCACGCGCGACCAGTGGGACGCGCTGACCGTCGCGACGAACACCATCCGGGCGGCGGGGCTCCTGTGATCCCCGCCGGCCACCCGCTCCGCGAGCTCGTCGTGGCGGACTCTCGCGACCGGCCGGCATGGCTGGCCGCTCGCGAGGGCCGCTTCGGCGGGTCGGACGCCGCCGGCTTCGCCAAGCTGACCAGCGCCCCGCTGTACCTCAAGGCGAAGCTCGGCGAGCCCTTCGGGGGCAACCCCTACACCCGCCACGGGAACGAGCGGGAGGCGCGGATGCTCGCCGCCTACCACCTCGACCAGAACACCCTCATGTTCCGCCACCCGGACCGCCCCGAGCACGTGTCGACGCCCGACGCGGTCCTGGTGACGGCGGCCGGCGAGACCATCATCGCCGAGGCCAAGACGACCAACAAGCCGTTCACCTCGGCGCCGCCGCGGTACTGGCGGCAGATGGTTTGGAACATGTACGTCACCGGAGCGACCCGGTGCCTGTTCATCTGGGAGACCCACGAGGGGTTCCGCGCCCTCGACCTAGAGCCCGAGTCGCTGTGGGTTCTGCACGACCTCGACGAGGCAGCCCGCCTCGTCGCCATCGCCGACCGTGTCCAAGAGGGCATGGCGTCGGCTCGACGGTTCCGAGAGGACCTCTCATGAGCACTGACCTCGTCCGCCACTCCACCAGCTACAGCCGCATGGGCCTGCAGCAGCGCACCGCCTACGCGCACACCATCAGCGGCGCCGCTGACATGATCCCCGCCGGCCTGAACGACAAGGCGACCGGCCGCCCCTCGCCGGCGAAAATCTTCCTGGTCCTCGAGACCGGCTCCATGCTCGGGCTCGACCCCATGGCCGCGTTGCAGGGCATCGACGTCATCGAGGGCCGCGCGACGATCGCGCCGCGGCTCATGCTCGCCCTGATCCGCGCAGCCGGCTACCGGGTCAAGATCACCGAGCGCGGCACGGTCGAGGGCGGCGACTTCGGGGTCCACGTCAAGGCGTGGGACCCGGCCGACCCCGAGGACTCCGAGGAGGCCACCTTCACGATCGCGATGGCCGCCCGCGCCGGGCTCTGCACCTACACGCTCGACCAGCAGACGGGGCAGTGGACGGTCAAGGCCCGTTCGACGCGCGGCAACCCGCTCCCGTGGGAGATGTACCCCGAGGACCTCACGCAGTGGCGCGCGGTCTCCCGGATGGGTAAGCGCGGGTTCGGGCACATCCTGCTCGGCATCGCCTACACGCCCGAGGAGCTCGAAGCCGTCGTCGGCGAGGACGGCACTCGCGCCGACGTCGTCGACACCGAGGCCGAGGCCGCGACGGTCCTCCGCATCAAGGCGCTCGACGACCGGCAGGACCTGCGGGTGCTCTACAACGAGCTCCGCTCGGCCGACCAGCTCACGCCGACGATCGAGCGCGAGCTGGACGCCCACCTCATGACCGTCACGAAAGACAGCCGGCCCCCGCAGGCCGGCCGCCCCGGCCACACCGGAGACCCGGCGATCGATGGCCCGCAGCAGATCGACGCGGCGCCCGCGCCCGACGACGAGCCCGTCGACGGCGAGCCCGAGCACGACGAGCACCCGCCGACCGACCGCGGCGCCGACGAGGAGCACGACTACGCCGAGGAGGTCCCCGCCGGCAGCACGGTCACGGCCGGCGGCGTCATCGTCGCGCAGGTCGAGCGGCACGAGGTCGCCGAGCCGGCGCCGCTGATCCCCGAGGAGGAGCTGCCCACGGCCGAGCAGGAGGCCGAGACTGCACGGCTCGCCGCGCTGCACGCCCCCGAGGCGCCCGCCGGCGACGAGTTCGACGCCGCGGCTCTCGCCGCCCACCCGACGCTCGACGACGCCACCCGAGCCAACATCGCCGACCTCGCGCGCCGCGCGGCCGCGAACACCGGAGCGCCCCGCCGCGGCTTCAACGCCTCCGCGATGGGTGGCACGAAGTGACCGACGACGCCGCGCCCGTCGTCCACTACCAGGAGGGCCCGGTAACGCTGATCCACGGCAACTGCCTCGACGCCCTCCGCGAGATGCCCGACGCGAGCGTGGACGCCGTCATCACCGACCCGCCCTACGGCCTCGCGAACACGACGCCCGGCCGCGTCGTCGAGACCCTCACCCGGTGGGCGGCCGGCGATCGCGAGTTCATCCCCGAGGGCGCCGGGTTCATGGGCCGGCGGTGGGACGCGTTCGTCCCGCCGCCGGCGGTGTGGGACGAGTGCTATCGGGTCCTGAAGCCGGGCGGCCACCTGCTCGCCTTCGCCGGCGCCCGGACCTTCGACCTCATGGGGATCAGCGTGCGGTTCGCCGGCTTCGACATCCGCGACGGCATCGCGTGGCTCTACGGCTCCGGGTTCCCGAAGTCGCACGACGTGAGCAAGGGCATCGACCGCCTCGACGCCGCGGAGGCGCGGCACGCCCGCGCGCAGCACTTCACCGCGTGGATGAGGACGACCGGCCTGACCTCGGCCCGGATCAACGAGCTCACGAACACCGACATGGGCGGCCACTACCTCACCGACAAGAGCCAGCCGCACGTCGCGACCGCGGACCTGTTCGACGTGCTCCGGCCGCACATGCCCGAGGTCCCCGAGGACATCGAGCAGCTCGTGGCCGAGCGCACCGTCGAGTCGCAGAACTACGCGGCGCGCGCGGTCACCGGGCAGCACACGAAGCCCGCGGCCGCGCAGGTGTGGCGCAACAACGTCGACGGCGGCGGCATCGCGCCGGCGACCGAGCGGCGCGACGAGGCGCACACCGAGGAGGCGCGACGCTGGCAGGGCTGGGGCACCGCACTCAAGCCCGCATTCGAGCCGATCGTGGTCGCCCAGAAGCCGTTCCGCGGGACCGTCGCGGCGAACGTCGTCGCGCACGGCACGGGCGCCATCAACATCGACGCGAACCGCATCGGCACCGAGGGCGGCGAGACCACGGGCAAGGGCCGGTGGCCGGCGAACATCGTCCTCGACGAGTCGCAGGCGGCCGAGCTCGACCGGCAGGCGCCGACCGCCGGCGCGAGCGGCCGCGCCTCCGGGCCGACCCTGGCCGGCGCGACGTCGGGCACCGTCGCCTACGGGGCCCGCGGAGGCACCGACATCCCCGCCCCGTTCTACGGCGACACCGGAGGCGCCTCGCGCTTCTTCTACGTCGCGAAGGCGCCGGGGTCCGAGCGCCCCGAGGCGGAGGGCACGATGCACGCGACCGTCAAGCCGCTCGCGCTCATGCAACGCCTCATCAGGCTCGTCACGCCGCCCGGCGGGACCGTCCTCGAACCGTTCGCCGGCAGCGGCACGACGCTCGAGGCGGCCCTCCGCGAGGGGTTCGACGTCGTCGGGATCGAGCGCGAGGCCGAGTACCTCCCGCTCATCACGCAACGCCTCGACCGTCACCACCCCCAGACCCTGTTCGGTGACCTGTGAGCGGGACCGGCTTCACGCCTCAGCAGAAGGCGACCATCCTGTTCCGCGACGGCGACAAGTGCGCGATGTGCGGCCGCCGCGCGACCGAGGCGAACCACCGCGCGAACCGCGGCGCCGGCGGCCACCGTGCGAGCAACACCCTCGCGAACGGGTGCGCCATCTGCCACGAGTGCAACGGGGCCATCGAGTCCGACCCCGAGGCCGCCGAGCTCGCCCGGGCCCGCGGGGTCAAGGTGAGCCGCTACGAGGATCCCGCGCTCGTCCCGTACCTCTCGCCGCTGTACGGCGTGCCCGTCCTCCTCGACGAGGCCGGCGGGTTCGCCTTCGTCCCCACCACCGCCCCGGTCGACCCGGCCGCGGTGCCTACACTGTCCCGGAACGAGTGAAGCCCCCGGCGAGTCAGACTCAGCCGGGGGCACGCCCGTCACAACCACGATCAGGAGCAATGCACATGCTACACACGCCCGACCCCGATTCCACAGCCCCTGTGGACAACACGCCGCGGATCGACGCCGCCGACGTCCGCACCCGCGAGCAGTACACCGCCCACGACTGGGAGGGCCTCGTCGAGCGAGCCGCCGCGATCCGCGACGAGTCGATCGCCGCCGTCGAGCTCCTCTCGAACGCGGCCATCGGCGCCGGCTGCAACCCGGTCCGCATCCGCATCGCAGCGGGAGTGCTCTAGTGCCTGCCGACGTCGCCGCTGACCAGTACTTCGCGATCGTCCCCGAGTGGGTCCTGGACGACACCCGCACCGCGAACGCCGTCAAGCTCTACGCACTCCTCCGCAGGTACGCCGACAAGGCGAGCGGCGAGGCGCACCCGTCGCGCCGCACCCTGGCGACGCGCATGCGGTTCTCCCGCCCGCAGACCATCGACCCGATCATCGACGAGCTCGTCGAAATCGGCGCCGTCGTCGTGCACGAGCGGTGGACGGAGGCCGGCGACCGCGACTCGAACGGCTACACCGTCATGAGCACTCCGCCGAACAGGGTAGGCGCTCCGCCCGCACGAGGGGGAGTACCGGAGACCGCACAACAGGTGGGCGCTCCGGCCGCACACAAACCAGAGTCACCAGAACCAGAGTCAGATGAACCAGAGAACACCCTTGCCCACGGCGGAGCCGCGGGCCTGCTCGGGGGCATCGAAGTCGAGGAGACCGACCCCGTGCTCGACAGCTTCGAGCGGGCATGGAAGGCGTGGCCCCGGTCGGAGTCGCGGAAGGCCGCCCTGCGGTCCTACCGCATCGCCGCCCGGAGCCTGCCCGTGACCGCCCTCGAGCGATTCACGATCGCGTGGGCCGAGGGTGCCTCCGCAGTGATCGCCGCCTCGACGACGCCCAAGGAGCAGAAGTCGCGCACGCCCTACCTCGTGTCGTGGCTCAACGGCGAGCGGTGGACGGAGGCCCCCCCGGTCCCCGACCGCGACGTCAACGCCGCTCGGGGCGAGGCGCAGCGGTCCGACCTCGGCCGCCTGGCCGCACAGCTCGACGCAGCACAGCAGGCCGGCCTCGACGCCGGCACGACACCGAAGGAGCTCCGCCCGTGAGCATGGACAACCAGCAGGTCGCCGAGGTCCTCGCCCTCATCAGCCGCCACGACCGCCGCCACCTCGGCGACACCGACGCCGACAAGCTCCGCATGATCGACGAGTGGCGCCGGATGATCGGGCACAACGACTACAGCGACGCCATGAACGCCGTGATCGCGCACAAGGCGTCATCGACCGAGTACCTCGAACCGGCGCACGTGAACGCGATTTGCAAGGCGCGGCGGGAGGCGCGGCGGGCGGCCGAGCACCACGAGGCCCTCGTCCCGCCGAACCGCGAGGACTTCCCGACCATCCCCGCCGACATCGATCGAGCCCTCACGAGCTCGTGGAATGACCCGGTCCGGTACGCGGCCGCGGAGGCACGGCTGAACGAGTTCCTGGACTTCGCCGGGTTCCCGCGGGTGCACAACACGTTCCGCGGGCTCTCGCCGGTCGGCTCGGGCATCGACGAGCGGCCCCGGTCGTGAGCATCGCCGCGATCCTCCGCCTCATGGCCCGCCGCGAGGAGGACGACCAGGGCTCGATCGTGTCCGTCATCTGCGTCATCGGGTGGCACGGAGAGCCGTGCGACGCCGCCCGCGAGCAGTCGGCGAGCCGCGTGCCCTGCTCCTGCTCGTGCCACGGAGCGACGTCGTGACTGCCGACCACGGCCGGCACGCGCTGCCCTGGTACGACCGCCGGCAGCCCGCCGTGCTCACGGCCGCGGCCCGCCGGCACGGCCTCCGCACGACGCCCCGCCTCGGGCAGTGGCTGGACATCCTCGACGGGGCCGCCCCCGTGGCCCACGCCCGGTTCTCCACCAAGGGGCAGCTCGCCCGGGCCTACGGCTTCACCGTCACCGGCAAGCGGGTCGACTTCTACGTCGCCGGCTTCGGCACCCCCCGCGAGGTCCTCGACCTCATCACCGAGTGGCTCGACCTCGGCCGCCCCGACGAGCCGGCCACCACCCCCACCAACCCCGTCACAACCACCCCCGAGCGCGAGCACCTCGCCGAGGTCCTCCCGTTCCGACCCAGGAAGCACTCATGATCGCCCTCACCGTTCGTCAGCCCTACGCCGCCCGCATCGTCGCCGGCGTCAAGACCATCGAGAATCGCAGCCGCGGCACCCGACTCCGCGGGCAAGTCCTGATCCACGCCGGCGGCTCGATCCACAAGCGGTTCGCCATGAACGAGCGCGACCCGCTCCTGCAGGCACGGGAGGTCGGCATGCTGCCCCGCTCCGCGCTCGTCGGCGTCGTGCAGCTCGTCGGCGCCCACCACGCCGACACCTGCCCCGACGTCGAGGCGTGCACGCGCGCCGGCGGCGAGCGCCCGACCCGCGATGAGCCCGACGTCTGGCACTGGGAGCTCGCCGACGCCGTCCGCTTCGCGACGGAGGTGCCCCGGATCAAGGGCCAGCTCGGGTTCTGGGCGCCCGACGACCGCGGGCAGGACCTGGCCGCGACCGCGCTCCGCGAGGCGACCTCTCGTGTGTGACTCGTGCGCCGAGACCTTCGCCGCGTTCGTCGCGTCGCTCGACCCCGCCGAGGTCGAGCGGGAGCGCATGACCCCGCCGGCGCCGTCCGAGCACTTCGGCTCCCCGCAGTCCCGCCGGCAGCACGCCGAGCACGCCGCGAGGGCGGCCGTGTTCTGGCAGCAGGCCGAGCTCGTCGCCGCGATCCGCGCCGAGCGGCAGCGCGTCGACGAGGGGTTCGTCGAGGCGATCCGCGAGGCCCGCCGGCTCGGCAGGCCGTACCCGCGCACCCCGATTGCCGAGACTCTCGCGCATCACCGGGCAGAATCACTAGCAGGAGGACGAGCCGCATGACCGAGACACCGAAGCCGAAGAATCCCGGCACATTCCACGCGCTGCACGTGACCGCGGCGCATGGGACCCACCTGCACATCAACACGCGCGCGACCGACGACGAGGTCCGCCGTGTCGGCAAGGCCGCTCGCGCGTTCCTCGGCGACGACCGGCAGGCCCCGTCCGGGTTCGCCGTCGGGTTCTACCCGTTCCGCGTCGACCGGGACGGCAACGGCTACCCCGGCCGCCGCGTCGACCGGATCGAGCCCGCATGATCGCCGAGCACTTCGGCGAGTGCGCGGACTGCACCCGCCCGATCCGCCCGGGCGAGCGCATCGTGAGCAGCACGCTCGGGTGGGTGCACGCCTCCTGCCCGACCCCGCCCCCCGTCTGCCCCGAGTGCTGGCTCGAGCAGCCGTGCGGGTGCGACTCGTGACGGCTGCCCGGGTGTGCGTCACAAACCTCGTCCCCGACCTCCGCTCCTGCACCGTGCACGGGCAGCACCTGGCGCACTGTGATGGACACGCGCGACGCTGGAACGCCCGCACGGAGCGCCTCGACATCCTCGACAGCGAGTGCCGCGGGTGCGTCCCTCGCCCCGCCGAGGCCGGCTACCTGTGCTATGACCACCTCGTGAAGTTCGACAACGCCGTCGAGGAGGCGACCGAGCTCGTCGCGTTCATCTGGGAGGACGGCGGCAACGGGGTCCGCGACGCGAACGACGGAGGCAGCGCCGGCGCCGGCCCCCGGTGGCCCCTCACGGAGGCGCGGATCCGCGCCGAGTGGATCGCGGCCGCCCTCGACAACACCGCCCGCACCTACTGGCTCGACGACGTCGACCTGACCTACCTCGACGCCCGCAACCTCATCCCGACCGGGTCGACCGCGGCCTACGCCGCGGCCGTCGTCCGCGAGCTCGCGACGAACGTGAGCGCCGCCCGCGCCGAGCTCATCGCGAAGCCGCGCGGCGCCGAGGCCGCGGTCCGCGCGACTGCCGTGATCCAAGCCGGCTACCGCCTGTTCCCCCTCGTCGAGGCCGAGCATCGGGTCGGCGGCGTCCGCTGCCCGAACTGCCAGCAGGCCCGCCTCATCTGGTCGCCGCCCCTCATGCACCGCGACGACGTCACCATCAAGTGCGACGCCTGCGGGCACATCGAGCGGCAGGAGTGGTTGGAGCAGTACGCCGCGGTGATGCAGCTCCGCCCGGTCCGGGTGCAGCGGTGACCAGCCGGGCGAAGCGCATCGCGGACCCGACCGTGTGCGACGAGTGCGGCCACCCGGTCGAGCTGCACCGCTCGACCGGGTGCCTGTGGCTCCTCGGCTCCGGGTGCCGCTGCCCCTTCGACCTCCGCTGACCCTCGCGCGTGTCCCCGTAGCGGGGGGCGCGAAAAGGTGGCACACTGACCCTCGTGACAGATCAGCAGCGCCGGTTCCTGACCGTGAAGATGGCCGCCGAGGACCTCGGCACCAGCCCGGGCGTCGTCTACCGGTGGCTCCGCGAGACCACGACGGAGCAGGTGAGCCGAGAGACTCACCGGCTGCCAGTCGGCCACCGCTTCGTCCCGAAGCTCGTCGTCGACGTCCTCGCCCTCGGGCGGTACCGGGACGGCATCACGAACGGCCGCCCCCGCAAGAGCTAGACCAGCAGCACCAAATCAACCACGATCGCCCCGAACATCAGGAGCCCCCTCATGCCCTACACCGCACACGACGCCCGCACACGCCTCGCCGCGTTCCTCGTCCTCGTCGAGCAGCGCCCCCGATTCCAGAGGGCCCTCTACCGGACCCGCGAGTTCTCGATCGAGGACGGCCTGGACGGCTTCACCGTCTACTTCAACGGCCTCGGCATCGGACCGATCGAGCCGAACAGCGTCCCCGCCGCCCTCGAAGCTCTCCGCGACGTCGACGCGATCGCTGACCTCTACGACGGCGACGAGTCGGCCGCCCGCGCGGGAACGCTGGACGTCCTGTGAGCCGCTCACCGCTGACCGCCCCCGAGCTCGCCCTGCTCCGGGTCGCCCTACAGCAGCACGGCAGCGGCGTCGGCCTCACCGTCGAGCGGCTCGCGACCCTCACCGTCGTCGGCCGCGGCATCCTGCTCAACTCCACGAACCGCACCCGCTACGCCGGGCACGTCGCCGAGCTCGTCCGGTTCGGCCTGCTCGCGCTCGAGGAGGGCGTCGAGCTCTCCGGGTCCGAGCTCGTCGGCATCACCGACGAGGGCCGCGAGACCCTCGCCGAGCAGCAGGGGACCCGGCTGTGAGCGCCGCCGACGTGCAGGCCGCCACCATCGAGGGCATCGACCTCGACGCCGTGGTCCCGTGCCTCGCCGACGGGTGCCCGACCGGAGCCGTGTGGGCGGCCCGCTGCCCCGCGTGCCCGCGGGAGGTCACTGTGTGCGACCACCACCGCACGGCCGTCGACCTCGCAGCGACGATGCTCCGCGATAAGTACCCGACCACGCAGTGCGCGGGATGCAACACGTGGACGCCGACCGAGTTCGATTGGCGATCGCTGTGAGCACCGCGACCGAGGAGCGCGCCGACGTCGTCGAGCTCGTGGTCGACCTCGACGCCGACGTCATCTGCAACGCCCCCCGCGGGTGCGACCGGGTCGCCGAGTGGGTCTACTACTGCCCCGCCTGCCGTGACCCCTGGCTTGCCTGCTCCTGGCACCGGATGGCGCAGGACGTGCACCTGGCGACCAACCCGCCGTTCATCCTGCCCGCGTGCTCGAAGTGCGAGGCGGACCTGCCTCGCGTCATCCCCTGGCGCCCGCTGTGAGCACCGCGACCGGAGAGAGCGTCGAGGTCGTCGTCGATGTCGACCTCGACGCGGAGGTGCCCTGCACCGTCACGATCGACTGCCCCCGCCCCGGAGTCGTCGCCGGCAGGTGCGCCGGGTGCCGCAAGATCAGCACCGCGTGCGAGCCGTGCAAGGAGTACCTCGACGTCGAAGCGCGATTGTGCAGGCTCATCGGCGCCGGCCTCGCGTGCGCCGAGTGCGACCACCTGTTCCCCTACCCGCTCGTCTGGCTCCCCCTCTAGCCCCTCACCACGATCAGACAGGACACCGAACATGACCGCCACCCTCGACACCCTCCAGGCCGCCTTCCGCGGCGTGCTCGACGACGACCGCGCCGCGGCCCTCGCCCGCCTCGCGTGCGACGCGATCGCCGCCTCCGCCGGCGGCGACTGGCGCGTCGTCCGCGTCGACGAGCACGGCTACGACGTCGGCGCTCGCCCCGCGCCGGCGCCCGAGCACGAGACCGCTCGCGACGCCGCCGCCGTCGCACTCGCCGGCGCCCTCGACTGCACTCGCGTGTGGGAGGCGTGGGGCTACGGGACGATGGGCCCCGACGACTTCGTCGAGCTCGCCGAGCAGCCCGAGCGCCTCGAGGAGGTCGTCACGGCCGTCGCCGCGGCCCTCGCCCGTGAAGCGACGAGCGGCCTCCCCACCGCCCTCGTCAAGGAGCCCGACGGCATCACCGTCAAGAAGTGGTCGGCCTCGCAGATCATGTGCGACGACCACCAGCCGAAGCAGCACCGCGACGGCAAGCCGCCCTGGTGCCAGAAGTGCGGCCGCACCGCCGGCGGCGTCCACCACGACGACCTCGGCATGCTCGGGCGCGCACGATGAGCGCCGCGCTCGTGGCCGAGCTCCGCGCCGAGGCCGAGAAGATGTGGGAGCAGTCCCTAGCCACCAAGGCGACGCACAACCGGGCCGAGCTCCGTCGCCGCGGCAAGCTCATCAAGGCCGCCGCGGCCGCGCTCGAAGCCGCCGACCGCGACCACCGGCAGCACGTCGAGGAGGACGGCTACGTCTACAGCGGGTGCGACACCTGCACGGCGATCCTCGCCGAGGAGCAGAAGCCGTGACCGAGCCCGCCGGCTGCCCGACCCCCCGCGACGTCGCCGAGCGCCTCGCCGAGCAGGCCCGCCGCGAGCTCGCCCGCCGCCTCGCGGTCGTGCGATGGAACGAGCAGCTCGAAGCCGTCGTCGACATCGTCCTCGACGCCGAGGAGGCCGGCCGGGGCGTCATCATCACGACGACGGCCTGGCCGCCCACGATCGTCGCCCGCTCGACGACCTACGTCGGCCCGGGCCGCGCCGCCATCTTCCGCACCGATCACGTCGACCCCCGACCGATCTTCCGCACCATCCGCACCGACAACCTCAGGAGAACAGCATGACCACCACCGTCCACAAGTTCGTCGTCGAGGCGGCCGACGCCCCGCAGATCGTGCACATGCACGAGACCGCGACCGTCGTCCGCGTCGAGCCGCACCCGAGCAGCGCCGGCCACCTCGTGTTCTGGGCGATCGTCGACACCGAGGCGGAGCCGAAGGCCCGCACGTTCGTCATCACCGGCACCGGGCACCCCGTGCGGCCCGGTCTCATCTACGTCGGCACGGCCGTCGGCCCCGTGTTCGTCTGGCACATGTGGGAGGCCGTCGCATGATCCCGACCCCTCGCCGCAACCCATGGGCCCCGATCTTCTGGGTGATCCTCGTCCTCTGGATCGTCGCCCTCATCGCGCAGCGCATCACCGACGCGAACGCCTTCGCGTGGGCCGGCCTCGGGCTGACGATCGGCCTCGTGGTCGTCTGGTCCCTCGAGCGTCACTTCGAGGCCGAGTCTGCCCGCATCGTGGCCATGGCCGTGTTCGGCCGTGACCAGGAGGCCGCGTGGCTCCGGGGCTACGACTCGGGCGTGGTCGCCGAGCGCCGGAGGCAGCAGCGATGAGCCGCCGGCAGAAGCGCGACACGAGGACCGTCACCTTCGTCGGCGGCCCCCGTGACGGCACGAGCGACCAGGCTCCCCGCGAGGCCGACGGGGTCCTCGACCAGACGGCGACGCCCTACGCCTTCCACCGGTACGCCGGCCCCGTCGGCGGCGGCTCGGCCGTGTTCACCTACGAGGGGCTCGTCGACCCCGACGGCGCCCCCACGACGATCGCGGCCGCGGTCGCCCTGTTCGAGTCCGAGATGGGCGAGGCGATCGCCGCGGCACGGGACACCGACGCCGCCTCCGGCGCCGACGGGATCGCGCTCGAACTCGAACGCGACGCCGAGATACGCGCCCGCGAGACCTTCGGGGGTGGCCGCCCGTGAGCCCCTACATCGCACCGCGCACCTCGGGCGAGATGATCGAGCGCCTCCGCCGCCACTACATCAAGCCGGGCGACCCCTTCGCCGGCGGCGCGTTCCTCACCGAAGTCGCCCTAGGCGATCGCCGTGCCGACGCCCTCTACGTCGGGTTCGCGAGCTCGCGCGGCGAGCACCTCATCGGCCACGAGGTCAAGGTGTCCCGCTCCGATTGGTTGCACGAGCTCGACCAGCCCGAGAAGGCCGAGAAGTGGGCCACCGAGTGCCATGCCTGGTACGTCGTCGCCCCGTCGACCGCGATCGTGCACGTCGCCGAGGTCCCCCACGGCTGGGGCCTCATGGTCCCGAACTCCCGCACCCGGACCCGCCTCGACATCGTCAAGGCGGCCGAGATACACCTAGACCGGCGCCCGTCGTGGGCGGCCACTCACGCGATCATCAAGAAGCAGGACACGATTCGCGCGCAGCTCGTCGGCGAGGAGAGCCGCAAGGTCGACGCGAAGCACCGTGGCGCGATCCTCCGCCTCGAACAGCGGGTCCGCGAGCTCGAAGCCGCAGCCCTCACCGACCAGCGAGCAGCCCGAGGGGCTCTCGCCATCGAGGAGGCTCTAGGAGCGAAGGTGAGCGCACCCGGCTACGGCGATCCCGCGCTCGTGTTCCCGGACGGCAGCCCGCTCAACTCCCGCGAGCTCGTCGCCACCCTCGCGACGTTCCTCGCGACGACGGCCACCGAGCGGAACGAGCTCGCCTCCTGGCGCATCCGCGACCTCACGCACACGGCCGAGTCTCTCCGGGCCGCGGCCGACGCCGCCGAGAAGGCAGCCGAGGTCCTCCGGTGACCGCCGCAGCGCGCCGGCGGTTCGACCTCATGCTCGCCGTCGTCGAGCACGACGCGACCGGGATGCCCGAGGCCGAGACCGCCCTCGAGGGAGCCCGGGCCGTGCTTCGCAAGCACCCCGACATCCCCCGCGGCGCGGCCCGCCTCGACGCGGCCGAGCAGCTCATGGCCGCCCGCCGCAGAGTCGTCGAGGAGTTCGGCGACGCGATCACAGACTGGGCGGAGGTCACGGCCGCGGCCACCGCCGCGATGGCCGAGTGGCAGCGCCTGTCCGCGGTCCTCGCTGACCTGTTCACGATCGAGCGGGACCCCGACACCGGGGTCTACCGGAAGCGGTACGGAGCATGACCGAGCCCACCTACGCCGAACTCATCAACCGGGCCGCCCCGCAGGCCCGCCCCCTCAGCCGCCGAGAGTGGCTCGTGTGGGCGTGCATCGTCGCCGGCATGACCCGCGGGCAGGCCGGCGAGTCCCTCGGCATCAGTGTCGAGACCGTCGCGACGTACCTCAAGCGGGTGCACATCAAGCTCGGGACGACAGGCCGCGGCCGCACCGCGCTCGACAGGCCGGTCGACCATGACTGACTCCGAGCCGTTCGCCTACACCTGCCCCCTCTGCCCGTTCTCGTTCGTCGGCCGCAACCTGTGGGCCTTCGACAGGGCGATCGCCGTCCACGACCACCTCGAACACGGCGCCCCGCTGCACGGCGGCGACGGCGTCGTCCCCACCGATCCGCCACAACCACCATCAGGAGAGACACCGTGAAGCAGAAGAAGCACGACCGACTGGTCCGCGAAGCCGTCGCCCGAGCCGTCGCCGAGGCCCTCGCGCAGAGGACCGCGGAGGCCGTCGAGGCGAACACCAGGCGGACCGCCGAGCAGACCCGCGAGGACCTCGCCCTCATCGCCGCCGGCATGATCCCCGTCCGGGTTCTCCGCCGCTACGCGCTCCGCGGCAGCGCGAACCTCGTCCACGAGTTCGGCCGTGACATGCCACCCGAGACCACCTACTCCGTCCGGTTCCTCGGCTCCGACCCCGTCGTCGACGCCGCGTTCCGCGCGATCGACGCGGACCCCGACGAACTCCCGTTCTGACCACGACCACCAGGAGGCACACCATGACCGACCAGCCCGTATCCACCCTCACCGTGCGCGGCCTCACCGCCGTCGACCTTCGCCGGGTCCTCGGCGTGATCCCGCTCCGGCCCGGCATCAGCATCGACGCGACCATCCCGCACGCCGAGCCCGCGCCCGACGCTGATCCGCTCGTCATGCCGCCCACCATCACCGTCGCCGAGCTCGCGACCTACATCGTCGGGTTGCGGCCGGCGCGGGTGGCACTCGTCGCCCCGGCCGGCTCCCGCAGCAGCGCCCTCGGCAGCCTCGAAATGCTCGCCGTCATGCTCGGCTCCGAGCGGATCAAGAGCTACCAGCGCACGAACGGCCGGGAGGTCGTCGAGCTCTCGACCGGGCACACCGTGGCCGTGACCACCGCCGAGGAGGAGACCCGCCGCGGCGACGCCGCCACCGTCGTGTTCGTCGTGGCGCCGCGCGAGTACACCGCCGCGATGCACGCGCTCACTGCCACCGTCCCCTCGTTCACCCTCAACGACTAGGAGCACGCCATGACGACCAACAACCTCAACCTCATTGCGGCCCGAGCGGATGCCGCTTCGCCCGGCCCGTGGACTGTTGCCGGCGGCGAGCAGGACCTCGAGACCGGCACATGGGCCCCGACAGAAGTGATGGGCCCGCGCTGGCCGAACGACGAGGACTCTGAGTTCATCGCTCACGCGCGGCAGGACGTGCCCGCCCTCGTCGACGAGGTGCGCGAGCTCCGCGAGCTCGTCGCCGCGATCCGCTCGACAGGCGGCCTCCCGATCGACGAGTGGTGGCAGGCGATCCGGCAGCTCATCAGGGACCGCGACGCGCAGGAGGCCGTCGACCTCGTCGCCGCGACGACGGGCCCCGGATCGGAGCCGTGCTCGTGACCGGCTTCTTCCTCTCGGCCGACTACCTCATGGGCTCGCCGTGGCTCCGGCAACTCCTCTCCGTCCGCGTCCGGCCGACGCCCGTCGTCCCCGTCGGCACGCCGATCCGAGTCGTCACGGGCGACATCTACGCGCACCCGCTCGACATCATCGCGATCGAGCACCGCAACCCCCACGACCGCCTCGACGCCTCCGGGAAGTGGTTCGCCGAGCAGATCGCCGACCGGTTCGACGCCGCGGCCGCCCGCCTCGTCGACGCCGGCCGCTCCGACCGAGCGACCATCATCGCGAGTGACGTCAGCACCCGGACCGACTACGAGAGCCTCAGGGGGCAGACCGAACTGTTCCGCGAGTACCTACAGCACGCCGGCCCCTACCCCGGGACCCCGACGAGCAGGCACGGGCACGGCATCGCGATCGACCTGCACCACGTCGACCGCGAGCCCTGGCACTTCACGCACCCGACCCCGGACACCATGACCGTCGACGAGGCCGACGCCGTGTTCCGCGAGCTGCACCGGCGCAGGAGGGGCCGGCCCCGTGCATGAGTTCGCGGTCGACCTCGCCCGCACGACCGCGCTCCGCGAGCTCGCGCAGGCAGCCGACCGCCTCGCCGTGCAGCACTTCGCCGCGACCCCGCTCTACCTCGCGACGATGCTGACGACGCGCGTGCTGCCCCGCACCATCACGATCGAGCACGACGAAGCACAGACCATGGACGAGGCCCTGTACTCTGTGCGCCGCCTCACCTGGATCGTCGAGGGGCCGGTCTACACTGACCGCGTCGAGGAGCTCCTGGAAGCACATCGACGGGCACAGCGCGACCCCTGATCGTCGCCCGCCCACGACGCCCCCGGCCTTCGCTCCCGGGGGCGTTGTGCTGTGCGAAGCCACAACATCTAGTGCTTCGAGTTGCGTGATCCTACAAAACGTGGCACTGTCCTCGACTAGATGGGTGACAAGTGCACCCGGACGAGGATCAAGGGAACAGGCCCGGCAGTGAGATGACGGCCCCTAGTACCTGCCTCACAAGGCCCGCCGGTCGCGATACCGGCGGGCCTTCCTCATCCCCGGACCACGACGGAGGCACCATGACCGACAGCGCGCTCGCACGAGACCTGCTCCACGCCCTCGACCACCACGGCCACACCTCGCCGGCCGACGTCGTCGACGACGTGCGCCGCATCATCGCCGACCACCAGGCGAACGCCGCGGCCGCGGTCCTGACCGACCCCGCCCTCAACATCCTCGCCGAGCTCACCGCCCACGTCGGCCGGATCGCGGTCAACACGACGCGTGTCCCCGAGCACGTGCCCGCCGAGAAGGTCCTCGAGCGGTGGCCCCTGCGGATGCACGAGGAGATGGCGGTCCCCTACGTCCGGTCGCTCGGGATCGAGGTCGACGAATGAGCCCCCGCGAGAAGGGCGCCCACCTCCCGCCCCTCACGTCCGAGCAGGCGTCGCAGCTCTCGGCCGTCCACGGCTTCATGCAGCAGCCGAGCATCCTCAGCATCAACCACGGGATCAACACCGATCCCACGGTCATGCAGCTCATCGGGGCCGACCCGTGCGCCGCGTTCGGTCACCGGTGGGCGTACCTCGCAGCCGGCGGAGTCGAGTGCGACCGGTGCGGGGCCCGACGATGAGCGGCCTCATCGGCCGGCTCCTGCCGATCATCGGCCACCGACCCGACCCCGTCGCCCGCCCGTGGCTCTGGTACGTGGGCCGCGCCCACGGGTCGATCCTGTACCCGCACCCTCACGCGCACACCTTCCGACCCCGCCTGCACATCAGCCGCCGCGGCCTCCGCCTGTTCGTCGTCAAGGTGTGCATCACCGGCGCCATGATCCTGTGGGACCGCGACCGCGCTGCCATCTGGGAGCGGTCATGAGCCGCGGCCTCGGGCACATCGCCGACCGGGTCGCCCTCGCCGTGGTCCGGGCAGCAGCCCGGCAGCGCGAGACCGAGCTGCAGGGCATCCGGCAACGGGCCCGTGCACGGGAGACCCGGGACCAGCGCCCCGCCCTGCGGAGCATCCCCGGGGGCAGGCTCCCCGGGGGCCCCCGAGCATGACCCCCCGCCCCGACAACGGGCTACCCCCCCGCCGGCCCCGCCCTCAGGCCACCCCCACCGGCATCGACGTGCCACCGTGGGGCGGACGCCGCGCACAGGAGGCCCTCGCACAGGTCAAGGCGAGGGGCCGGCGCGCGTCCCTGCCATGCGTCATCTGCTCACAGCCCATCGACTACGGCCTGACCTATCCACACCAGGACTCGTGCAGCGTGCAGCACGTGAAGCCACGCAAGCGGTACCCCGAGCTCACGTGGGACCCGCGCAACTGGGAGCCATCGCACCTCGTCTGCAACAAGCAGCAGGGCGAGCGCGACGCACCACCGTCGCTCGGCATCACGTCACTCTGACCGAGGCACGAGCAGCACGCACACGAGAGCGCAGAGGAGCGAGACCGTGAACGAACACCGCACACGCACGAACCGTCGCGACGACTGGGAGCGCCACACCGGTGACGCCCTAGCACGAGCCCTCGACGCCGACCTCCTGCACGCCGCAACCCGCCCGACCAGCACGCCCGCACCCGCCCCGACGTCGATCCGCGGCCGCGCAACGCCCACCGGAACCACGCGCCCGCAGGGCGAGCGATAATTTTGCCCCGTCACCCCCTGCCCCGCCCCTTCGGATGGGGTAGGGGGGTGGCAAAAAATCTGGGATCCCCTCGCAGCGGAAGATTGCCGCCGGGACCTCCCTCTCCCCCCCGGGTTCTCCCCGCGGGTCGCACACGCGCGCGATGATAACGCCGAGGAGTCGAAGCATGGACGTTGGAACGCCGAAACCGCCCCCGTCAGAGGGACGAAAAGTGCCCGAAATCGCGGCCGGAGACCTCGAATCGGCCCGAATCGGGGGACATCGGCCCGGAATCGGCTCGAATGAGGTCGGCACGTTCGCCGGTTCGGCCGTCTGGGCCTACTCGTGCCCCTGCGGGTGGTCGATCCGGTCCGGTCACCGCGCCGACTTCGATCGACGGGTCCTCCTGCACGACGAGGGGCACTCGATCGAGCTCGACGAGGTCCTCACGGGCGCCGACTGCCCCTGCGGGTGCGGGCTGCCCGCATGACCCTGCTCGAAGAGACCGACAAGGCGATCGCCGCAGCTCCGCACCTGCTCGACCCCCGCTACGCGGGGTCGCTGCAGGCCCTGCGGATGCTCGCCGGCAAGGCGGACCAGTGGCACAAGATCGTCGAGTACGCCATCGAGGACATCGAGGGCGCCGACGGTCGCCGGCGGCCGGCGGTCCCGCAGAACGACAACACCACCCTGGCGAGCTACGCGAAGCTCTCCGAGCAACTCGGCCTGACCCCGATCGGCCGCAAGACCCTCGACGGGGTCGGCGGCGCGAACGGCGGGGCAGCATCACCAGCAGGCAAGACCGACGGCGCAGAGGAGGCGGGCACCAGTGGCAAGACGGGAAAGCTCGGCCTCATCACCCCGATCAGCGGTCCTAGATGACCCCCGCGACGGCTCCTACCACGACGACGTCGTGCACGAGGGCTGGGAGCAGCTAGAGCCCGGCAAGCGGTACGGCCGCGCCGTGCCGCGCGTGTTCACCCCGCCGCTCCGCGAGCTCGTGCCCGAGGTCCGCGACGAGAGCGGCCGGATCACGCAGGAGGCGACGTCGTGGGGCTACCGCGTGATCGTGTTCGCCGCGGTCGTCCTCGAGATACGCCTCATGCCCTGGCAGAGGTGGCTCCTGATCCACATGCTCGAACTCGACCGCCGGGGCCGGCTTCGGTTCCAGACGGTCGTCGTGCTCGTCGCCCGGCAGAACGGCAAGTCGACCCTGTCGCAGGTCCTGTCCCTGTGGTTCATGATCGAGGCGAAGTGGCCCCTGGTCCTCGGGACCGCGCAGGACCTGACCACCGCCGAGGAGGTGTGGGAGGGCGCCGTCGCCCTGCTCGAAGATGACCCCGAGCTGACGACGCTGATCGCGAAGCTCTCGCAGCGCAACGGCAAGAAGATGGTCACGCTGACGAACGCGACCCGGTACCTCGTGAAGGCCGCGAGCCGGAAGGCCGGCCGCGGGCTCTCGGGGAACCTGATCCTCCTCGACGAGCTCCGCGAGCAGCAGAACTGGGCCGCGTGGGGCGCGATCACGAAGACGACGAACGCGCAGACGGAGAGCCTCATCGTGGGGCTCTCGAACGCCGGCGACATCACGAGCGTCGTCCTCCGGTACCTCCGGCTCCTCGCGCACAAGGCGGTCGGCGACCCCGACGGCCTCCACCGCGACGTGCTGGGCGTGCTGCCCGGCCCGTCCGTCGTCGACGTCGACCCGATCGACCCCGAGGACGAGGACGAGGTCGACGAGCTCCTCGACGAGCTCGAACAGGACGAGGACACCCTGTTCCTCGCGGAGTGGTCGGCCATCCCCGGCATCGCCGTCAAGGATCGCGACGGCTGGGCGCAGGCTAACCCGGCCCTCGGGTACCGCGTGCAGGAGCGCAAGATCGCCGGCGACGCCCGCACCGACCCCGAGTGGATTTTCCGCACGGAGGTCCTCTGCCAGTGGTCGGACTCGACCCTCGAGGGGCCCTTCGCTCCCGGCTCCTGGGAGCAGGGCACGAACGAGCCGGTGCAGGCGACCGACATCGACGGCGAGCCGCTCGTCGACGAGGACGGCAAGCCGGTCCCCGAGCTCGACGAGCGCGGTGCCCCGATCGTGCGCGAGGCCGACAAGATCGTCGGCCGGTTCGACGTGTGCATCGACCAGAGCAGCGACCGCGGCACCGTGTGGATCGTCGCCGTCGGCACCCGCCGCGACGGCAAGCAGCACGCCGAGGTCATGATCGGCCTGCCCGGCACCGACCGGGTCTCCGACTTCCTCCTCGACCCGGTCCGCCGCAGCCGCATCAACCGGGTCACCGGGCAGTGGCGAGGCGCCCCCATCAGCCTGTTCATGGCCGAGCTACAGAAGGACCCGAAGTTCCCTCTGGAAGTCGTCGAGTGGCAGGGCGGCGCCCTCACCGGAGGCACCGGCCTCCTCCTCGACGCCGTCCGTGACGTCACGGTCCGGCATCACAAGCAGCCCGCCCTCGACATCGCCGCAGCGACGGCCGTTCTCAAGCAGCTCGGCGGCGAGCAGGTCATCGACCGGTTCGCCTCAGAGTCGGACGTGTCGCCCCTGATCGGCATGGCCGGCGCGCTGTGGCTCCACCGGCAGCGCAAGACCGCGCCGCCGCCTCCCCCGCCGCCTCCGGCGGTACTCCGCAAGACCGACGACGGCTCCGCCGGCGGGAACACCCTCACGGGTGACCTGTCCCGGATGTCGTTCTGACCGAGAGGACCTCCCAGATGGCCGACGAGCCGAAGGTGCCCGCGACCGCGAAGGCCGCGAAGGCGTACCAGACAGAGGGCGGCGCATGGTGGGCGGGTCTCGACCAGAACGAGAACACGCCCGAGCTCGTGTGGCCCCGATCGATCGAGGTCTACGACCTCATGAGGCGCACGGACCCGCAGATCCTTGCGATGTTCCGCGCGGTCACCCTGCCGATCCGCCGCACGCAGTGGCGCATCGAGCCGAACGGGGCCCGCGCCGACGTCGTCAAGCTCGTCGCGGAGGACCTCGGGCTCCCGATCGTCGGCGACGACTCCACGACGCCGCGGCACCTGAACCGCACGCGCGACCGGTTCGACTTCGCCGACTACCTCCGGCTCTCGCTCCTGAAACTCGTGTTCGGCCACAGCTTCTTCGAGCAGGTGTACCGGATCGAGCGGACCCCTACCGGCGCCCGTCAGGCCCGCCTCGGCAAGCTCCTCTGGATTCCGCCGCGCACCATCGGCGAGGTGAAGGTGGAGAGCGACGGCGGGCTCGCGCACATCAAGCAGCGCGAGGCGAAGAACGGGGTCAAGATCGAGGTAGGCGAGCTCGTCGCGCACGTGTCCGACCGCGAGGGCGGCAACTGGCTCGGCCAGAGCCTCCTCCGTCCGGCCTACAAGTTCTGGATTCTCAAGGACCGGCTCCTCCGCGTGCAGGCGCAGACGGTCGAGCGGAACGGCATGGGCGTCCCCACGTTCACCGACCGCGACCACACCGCGAGCGGGCAGCTCGAACCGGACGAGGTCGCCGCCCGCGAGCAGGCCGGCATCGCGGCGGGCCTCGCGATCGCTCGCGCGTTCCGGTCGGGCGACACCGCCGGCGCCGCGCTCGTGAACGGACAGAGCCTGACCCTCAACGGCGTCGCCGGCAAGCTGCCCGACGCCATGACCCCGATCCGGTACTACGACGACCAGATCGCCCGCGCGTTCCTGGCGAACTTCCTCAGCCTCGGCGGCGACGACTCCACCGGGTCCTACGCCCTCGGGAACACGTTCCGGGACTTCTTCACGATGAGCCTCGACACCGTCGCGTTGGAGTTCGCAGCGATCACGAACCAGCACGTCATCGAGGACCTCGTGGACCTCAACTTCGGCCGGGACGCGAAGGCGCCGCGGCTCGTGTTCGAGGACATCGCCTCGCAGCACGCCATCACCGCCGAGGGCATCCGAGCTCTCGTCGAGTGCGGCGCGCTGACCCCCGACGACGACCTCGAGGCGTACCTCCGCGACACCTCGCACCTCCCGAAGCGGGACCCGGACACTGCCCGGGTCAAGGCGCCCGCCGCGGCGCCGACCGCACCCGACCCGGCGCCCGCCGGCGACCCCGACACCGACACGGACACCGACACCGCCGACGGCGGAGAGGAGACATCATGACCGGACGCACGCCCCTCGGGCTGCCTCAGAACGTCACGCCCCGCGCGTGGTTCCGCATCGAGGACCACTCGCAGAGCCGGCCCCGCGGCGAGGGCGACACGACGGCCGCCGTCTACGTCTACGACGCGATCGGCGGCTGGTACGGCGTCGAGGCGTCCGCGTTCGTGGCCGAGCTCTCGGCCCTCGACGTCGACCACATCGACCTGTTCGTGAACAGCCCCGGAGGCGACGTCTACGACGCGATCGCCATGACGAACGCACTCCGGCGCCACCGGGCGACCGTGACGGCCACCGTCGACGGCCTGGCCGCCTCCGCGGCCTCGTTCCTCATCACGGCCGCCGACGACATCGTCATGAGCCCGAACAGCGAGCTCATGGTCCACGACGCCTGGGGCATGGCGATCGGCAACGCCGGCGACATGCGCGACTACGGAGACCAGCTCGACCGCATCAGCGACAACATCGCGAGCATGTACGCCGCGCAGGCCGGCGGCGAGACCGCCGACTGGCGCGCGATCATGCTCGCCGAGACCTGGTACTCCGCCGAGGAGGCGGTCACCGCCGGCCTCGCGAACCGAGTCGAGGGCGCCGACGGGACCGACGTCGACGGCGACGAGGCATCGAACCTGTTCGACCTGTCCTCGTTCGCGCACGCCGGCCGTCGCGCCGCTCCCGAGCCGCTCGCCCCCGCGGCGATCGCCACCGCTCGCCGTCGCATGGCGGCCGAGCTCAACTACTCCCCCGAGGTCATCGAGGCGCGGATCGCCGCGCAGATGACCGAGCGGCGGAACACGCATCCGGCCGCGCCGGGTGACACCACCCCCACCAACACCAACAGAACGGAGGTCGCCCCTGTGGACGACACCACCACCCGGGGAATCATGGACCGGCTCGGCATCCCCGCCACCACGGCTCTCCTCGAGCCCGCCGCCCTGTTCGCCGCCATCGACGAGGTCGTCGCCGAGCGCCCGGAGGCCCCCGCGGCCGCCGCGGCGTCGCGCGAGCTCCCCGAGGGCGTCGTGACGATCGACGCCGGCACGCTGGCCGACCTGCAGGCCGCGGCCACCCTCGGCGCGGAGGCTCGCGCCGAGCAGGTCGCCGCCCGCCGGCTCGCCGTCGTGAACGCGGCCATCGACGAGGGCCGGATCCCCCCGGCTCGCGCCGAGCACTGGGTCGCGCAGCTCGCCGCCGACGAGGACGGCGCCACCGCGACGCTCGCCACCCTGGCGCCGGGCACGATCAACACGGCCGCCAAGACCGTCGTCGGAGGCGCCGAGCAGTCCGGCGACGACGACTCGCTCTACAACCGGATGTTCCCCAAGACCAGCGACACCGACACCACGAAGGGGGCTTAGCTCATGGCTGACCCGAAGCAGTACACCCCGAAGTTCCGTCCCGGGCAGGACGTCGGCTACCGCGCGACGGCCGACGTCCGCGCCGGCCGCATCGTCGAGGTCACGGGCGACACCGCTGTGGCCGAGGCCGCAGCCGGCTCGACCAAGACCGTCGGAATCGCGGCCACCACCGTGAAGGCCGGCGAGCTCCTCCTGGTGATGTCGGGCGGCGTGCAGCGCCCCCTGGCCTCGGGCGCGATCGCCGCGGGTGACCGCGTCGCCGCGGCCGCCGGTGGCACGGTCGCAACCGCCACCACCGCAACGATCGGCACGGCGATCGCCGCAGCCGCCAACGGCGCCCAGGCGCTCATCAAGCTCGACAAGTAAGGGAGACCCCGCAGCATGTACACCTACCCCCCGGCCGCTCCGCGGCTGAACGAGGACCTGACTGCCGTCGAGGTTCACCGGTTCCTGCAGACGCCCGAGCTCGTCGCTCGCCGTGCGCAGGAGCTGGCCCTGCACCGGTTCATCGCTGACTTCCTGCTCACGGGTCGGCTCCGCGCGCTCGGCGGCGTCGTCCTGTACGAGGACGGCACCGAGCCCCTGTTCGCGAACGACCGCAGCGAGGCGATCCCCGCAGGCGGCGAGTACCCCCTGACCAGCTTCGAGAGCAACCAGATGGCTGCCGCGCAGACGGTCAAGTGGGGCCTGGACCACGAGATCACCGACGAGAGCATCACGCGCCGGATCGACGAGCCCGTGACCAAGGCTTTCCGCGGCCTGACCAACACCCTCGTCCGCGACATCGACTCGATCGCGCTCGCCGTCATCGCGGCGCGCGTGCAGGCGACCGAGGCGGCCACCGCCCCCTGGGAGGACGACGGCAAGGCGATCATCAAGAGCGTGCTCCGCGCGAAGGCCCGCCGTGAGGCGGCCCTGGTCGGCGAGGCGTACGACTTCAACACGATCGTCCTGCAGCCGGAGGCTCACGCGCTCGTGTCGGCCGAGCTCATCAACTCGGGGCAGCTCCGCGACCGCGGCTCGGACGCGATCGCTACGGGCGTCATCCCGAACGTGCTCGGCCTCAACTGGGTCACGTCGACCCACGTCCCGTTCTCCGACCCCTTCTTCGTCGACCGCGACCAGCTCGGCGCGATGGCCGACGAGAAGATCGAGAGCCCCGGCTACGTCGCGGCTGACAACGGGGTCGGGATCGAGACGAAGGCGATCCGCAACGACGACAACGACAAGTGGAAGGTGCGCGCTCGCCGCGTGTGCGTCCCCGTCGTCACCAACCCGAACGCCGGGTTCCGCCTCACCGGTACGGGCCTCTAGGCCCCCGAGAAACAGGAGAACAGATCATGACGAAGATCGTCACGGGCGCAGCAGTCGTCCTCAACATCGGCGGCGAGTCGCGGTACCTGTACCGCGGCTCGCCCGTCCCCACCGGCGCCGACAAGGGCGACCTGGAGCACCTCACGAGCCTCGGCCTCATCGCCGACGAGTCGACCCCCGCGGGCGACGACGCCATCGACAACGCTCTCGCCGAGCCGTCGACGGCGTGGACGGTCGAGCAGCTCCGCACCTTCGCGGACGGCAAGCAGATCGACCTCGGCAAGGCCCGCAGCAAGGTCGACCTCGTCGCCGCCATCAAGGAGGCGCGACCGATCACCGACCCGACCGTCGTCGTCGTGCAGGCGCCGGCGACCCCGGCGACGCCCGGCGAGCCGAGCGGCGAGACCGAGCCCGCCACCGTCGACCCCGACGGCGGCGAGACCAGCACCGAGACCGGCTCCACGCCGGCCGGCGAGTAGCGAGGAGGGGCGTCATGCCGAACAACACCTGGACGAAGCCGACGGACATCGTCGCGGTGTGGCGCCCCCTTCGCCCGGCGGAGTCCGCTCGGGTCGCCGGCCTGATCGGCTTCGTCGAGCGGGCCATCCGCCGCGAGTGGCCCGACGTCGCGAAGTGGATCGCCGAGAGCCGTCTGAGCGTCGAGGACGTCCAGGACGTCGTCGTGTGGATGGTCCTGCCGATCCTCGCGCCCGACGTCGACCTGCCGGTGAACGCGAAGTCCTGGCAGGACACGAGCGGCAGTGAGTCGCGCTCCGTGACCCTCGACAGCCCGACGGGGCCGCGCCTCCTGACCTTCGCCCCGTGGATGGTCCGCGTGTTCGAGGGCGTCACGGGCGCGACGCCGGCGCCCACGGGCGGGCAGCCGGCCGGCGGTGGCTTCGGCGACCCCGGCTACATCGGCGGCCTGTTCGAGTCGTCGCAGATCGAGCGGAGGTGGCCCCGTGGCGCTGCACAGTGAGACCGTGACCGTGATCGAGCGGACCGAGGACGGGGTCGACTCGCACGGCCTCCCGAAGATCACCACGACGCGGCACGTCGTCGAGCTCGTGAACGTGCAACCCCTCAGCGGCGACAGCGGCGACAGCCTCGGCGAGCACGTGCCGATCACGGGTCTCTGGCGCGTGTCGACCGACTCCCCGGAGGACTGGATCCGCCACGAGGACGCGGTCGAGTGGCGCGGGCAGACCTACGAGGTGTGGCGCGAGCCGTCGACCTTCTGGGCCATCAACCCCCACACGGAGTTCCTCATGACCAAGACGAGGGGGTGACCGTGGCTACCCCGAGAGTCGTCGTCACGAAAGACCTCATCCGAACCGCCATGAACGACCCGGCGGTCCGGGCCGAGCTCCGCAGCCTCGGCCGCGCCGTCATGGACGAGGTCGAGCGGGAGGCGCGAGCCGCCGGCCTGATCGAGTTCGCCGACGGGGTCCGCCTCGAGACCGGGCAGCGGCCCGGCACGAAGTCGCCCGAGGGCCTCGCCCGGCCCTTCGCCCGAGTACTCGTCGCTTCGGCCGACGCGCTACAGCAGGAGTACGGCGACGTCGGGGTCGAGAAGCAGGCCATCCTCCGCCGAGCCGCGGCGGCTTTCTCGTGAGGATCGAGGGCAAGTGGCCGAGCGCCGAGCTCGCGGTACTCCGGTGGCTCACCGAGCAGCTCGCGGCCGACGGCGGCCCGGCGGTCACCGTCCGAACCGAGCTCTCCGCGCAGTGGTCCGGCCTGACCGTCCTCGTCGAGCAGACCCCGGGCCGAGGAGGCGCCGCCTACGACGGGCTCGCGTCCGTCGACGTGACCGCCTTCGGCCCCGACCGGGTCGCCGTGGGCGAGCTCGTGGCCCGCATCGAGCCCCGCATGGTCGAGCTCCCCGGCCGAGGCGCCGTGATGATCGACGACGTCGAGCAGTCGCGGGCCTTCGGCTTCATCCCCTACGCCAACCCCGGCGTTCGGCGGTCCGTGGCGACCTACGTCCTCACGTCCCGCCCCCAATGACCGGACCCGGCACCCGCCGAGTCTGATCGGCCCCCGCGCACCGCGCGCAGGGGGCTCCACCCTGCCGACCGCACCCCCGCGGCCGGCCTTCCCAGGAGGTAAGAATGTCCCCCGGAGCAACCGTCGCCGATCAGCTCGTCGACAACAACTCGCAGATCCGCAAGCACGGCACGCAGCTCATGGCGATCGCCGACGGCTCGGCCGCCGTGCCGTCGTCGTTCTGGTCGATCGACACGACCACCCGTGCAGGCAAGACCCTCGTTCTCCCGAACCTGCTCCCCGCGGGCTACGTGAACATGGGCTACATCACCACGGACGGCATCAGCGAGAGCCGCGACGTCGGCTCGTCCGACCTCAACATGGTGCAGGACATCGAGCCCGTGCGGTCCGACATCGAGACCCTCACGCGCACGCTGCAGGTCACCTTCGGCGAGTCCTCGTCGTGGACGAAGGCGCTCGCGCACAACATCCCGGTGAAGGACTGGCCGGCGACGAAGTCGAGCTCGTTCGCCTACCACGACGGGGCGGTGAACGAGTTCCCGTACTACCGCATCCTGATCCTGACTCAGGACGGGGTGGGCGACGCCGCGGTGTACCGCGTCGAGTTCGCCTACCGCGCGAAGATCACCGACATGGGTGACCGCACCCTCAACCGAACCGACGCGGAGACCACCCAGCGCACCTTCACCTGCTACCGGGACGAGGTCGTGGGCAAGTCCTACTCCGAGCTCTCGGAGCCGGCGGTGCGCAACACCACCGCGTAGCGAGACCGGGGGGCGGCGGCTCCGTGATGGGGTGCGCCGCCGTCCCCCTCCCCACCTCATCGACCTCATCAGAATCGGAGACACACACCATGACCACCAACACCGACGCCAAGCGCAACGCCCGGTACTCCCGTCAGGCCGTCAAGGCCAAGCTTCAGGAGACCCTCAGCACCAACGGCTCGTTCGAGTACCTCATCAACGAGGACGACGAGAGCAGCCTGATCGTGCTCCCCCACCCCTTCTTCTACGACAAGGCGACGAAGCAGGCCCTGAGCGAGCTCGCAGCCGACGACGAGGAGGGCCGCGCGAAGGTCCGCCTGGGCGAGGAGCAGTACGCCAAGCTCGTCGAGCTCGGCGGCGACGGAGCCGACATCGACATGGTCTACCTGACCGTCCAGCGCGACTCCCAGGACGCTCTCGCCGAGGGCCCTTCGAAGAAGTAGAGGCCCGGGTCGGCGCGTTCCTCGCCGATCGCGACCCGAGAGACCCGGCCGCCCTCATGGTGCGTGCCGTGGTCCTCGGGTCGCTCGCCGACCTCTACTTCGACGAGCTCGAAGGCTCTCTGGCCGCCGAGTTCGCACCCCGGGACCCGCTCGCCGAGTTCATCCGGTCCGAGCTCTCTCTGCGCGCCCTGCGGGTCCTGGTCGAGACCCTCCCCGCGACGTCGTCCCTCGCCCGCGCTCGCGCCGGCAACACGTGGACCGACGCCGAGTGGATCGCGCACGACATCGACTGGCAGCTCCGGCAGCTCATCGCGCTCACCTACAACGTGAACAGCGAGAAGGGCAAGAGCGCGCCCGACCCGACGCCGCTCCCGACGCCCCTCGACGAGGGCAACATCGTCGACGCCGTCGAGCTCGAATACCGCGACCAGCAGCGCGCCGAGATGGACGCGCTGGCCGAACGCATGTTTCAACCCCCCGCAGCACTGACCGAATAGGAGGCCCGCCCGTGGCCGGTTCCGCCGTATGGGTCGACGTGCTCCCCTCCATGGGGAAGTTCTCGACCAACCTGACACGCGACGCGAGCTCGGCCGCGGCGACCGCCGGCGTGGCCGCGGGTCGCTCGTTCGACGGCGGCTTCGCCGACGCGAGCGGGAAGGGCTCGGCCGCCGGCAAGATTCTCGGCGGGATCGCCGGCGCGACCGCCTCCGCGGCGAAGGTCATCGGCGGCGGCATCGCCGGCATCGGCCTCGCCGTGGGCGGGCTCTCCGCGCAGAAGGGCCTCTCGAGGCTCCTCGACATCGACGACGCGCAGGGCAAGCTGAAGGGGCTGGGGCACTCCGTCGACGGCATCGCGACGATCATGGATAGCGCCCTGGCGTCCGTGAAGGGGACGGCCTTCGGGCTCGGGGACGCCGCGACGGTCGCCGCCTCCGCAGTCGCCGCCGGCATCAAGCCGGGGCAGGACCTGACGAAGTACCTCAGCCTCACGGCCGACGCCGCCACGATCGCGGGCACCTCGCTCGACGAAATGGGCGCGATCATCAACAAGACGACGAGCACGGGCAAGGTCTACACCGACAACCTCAACCAGCTCGCCGACCGCGGCATCCCGATCTTCCAGTGGCTACAGGAGGAGTACGGCACGAGCGCCGAGGGGCTCTCGAAGATGGTCAAGGAGGGCAAGGTCGACGCCGAGACCTTCCGCCGCGTCATCGAGGAGAACATCGGTGGGGCGGCCCTCGCCTCCGGGCAGACGGTCCGCGGCGCCTTCGCGAACACCGGTGCAGCCTTCGGCCGGCTCGGCGCGATGTTCCTGAAGGGCGGGGTGCAGGCCGCGCCCGTCCTGTTCACGGCCATCACCGGAGCCGTCGATCGCGCCGGGACCGCCCTGGCGCCCTTCGCCGACGCCCTCGGGGTCAAGGTCGTCGCCGGGCTCACGGCCGTCGCCGGATGGATCGACCGCGTCGACTTCCAGAAGATCGTCGACGGCGCCTCCGGGCTCTACGACCTCATCGTCGGCGGCGACTTCTCGGGCAAGCTCACGAACGCCTTCGGGTTGCAGGAGGACTCCGGCTTCGTCGACTTCATCCTGACCGCGCGCGACGCCATCTCCGGGCTCTACAGCCTGGTCGTGGGCGGCGACTTCACCGGCGCCTTCGCGCGGGCCTTCAACGTCGAGGAGGACTCCCCGGTCGTCGGCATGATCCTCGACGTCCGCTCCGCCTTCGGCGACCTGTTCTCGGCCATCGGCAGCGGCGACCTCGACGGGGCGAAGGCTGCCCTGGGCGGCATCGCCGACGCCGGCGGACCGCTCTCGTCGCTCCTCGGCAGCGCGGCCGGCGGGTTCGGGCAGATCGCCGGCGCCGTCGGCGACCTGTTCGTCGCCGGCCTGCCCCTGATCCCGGCCCTCATCGACGCCGCGGCGCAGGTGATGGGCTTCCTGGCCGACAACAGCAGCCTGGTCCTCCCGATCATCATCGCGATCGCCGCCGGCTTCGTGCTCTACCGCACGAGTCAGGTCGCCGCGAACGCCGCGATGGTCGCCGGCCTCCCGATCCGCGTCGCCTCGATCGCCGCCGACGTCGCGCGCACGATCGCGCTCAACAACTCGACGAAGGCGACCATCGCGCAGATGGGTATCGAGAAGGCGTCGGCCGGCACCCGCATCGCGGCCACCGGCTCGATCACCGCGGCGACCGTAGCGACGAACGGGTTCGGCTGGGCGCAGCGCGCGTCCGCGGTCGCCTCCGCGATCGCCGCGGGCGGCATGCGCCTCCTCGGCGGCGCCGTCCGCTTCGCGCTCGGGCCGATCGGTCTCATCATCACGGCCGTCGGCCTGCTCGTCGCCGGAGTCATCTGGGCCTACAACAACGTCGGCTGGTTCCGCGACGGCGTCAACGGCGCTTTCGCCGGGATCATGGTCGCCGTGCACGCCCTCGGCGACGCCGGGGTGTGGCTGTGGGAGAACGCCCTGAAGCCGGCCTGGGACGCGATCGCGGCCGGGGCGACCTGGCTGTACGAGACCATCCTCCGGCCGGCCTTCGACGGCATCTCGATCGCCGTGCAGGCGGTCGGCGCCGTCGTCGGCATCTACATCGGCGTCTGGGTGACCATCTTCCAGGCGATCGGCACCGCGGCCGTCTGGCTGTGGCAGACCATCCTCGAGCCCGTTTTCTCCGGGATCGCGGCCGTCGTGTCGTGGTTCTGGTCCGTCGCCTCGGCCGTGTTCGACCTGCTCGTCCACGTCCTCGTGTTCGTGGTCGGCGCGGCCGTGACCTGGCTCTGGGAGTCGATCATCTCGCCCGTGTTCACCTGGATCGGTGACAAGGTCTCGACCTTCTGGCTCGGGGCGCAGATCGTGTTCGGGGCCCTGGTCTCGTTCGTCCGCGACACCCTCGGCGCCGTTTTCTCGTGGCTGTGGGACTCGATCATCTCCCCCGTTTTCACCTGGATCAGCAACCGCATCGACCTGTTCTGGACCGGAGCCCAGATCATCTTCGCGGCCGTGACGGGGTACGTCCGAGACACCCTCGGGCCGATCTTCACCTGGCTCTACGAGAACGCAATCCGCCCGGCGTGGGACGGCATCAGCTCGGCCATCTCGACCGTCTGGGGCTTCATCTCGCCGATCTTCGACAAGCTCAAGACCGTCATCATGACGGACCTGCCTAACGCCTTCACGACCGGACGCGACGCCATCGGCACCGCGTGGGAAGGGCTAAAGGAGCTGGCGAAGGCCCCGATTAAGTTCGTCGTCGACACGGTCATTAACGACGGGCTCATCGGCAACTTCAACAAGGTCGCGGACTTCTTCGGCTCGAAGAAGATACCGACGATCAAGCTCCCGGACGGGTTCGCCGGCGGTGGCATCATCCCGGGCTATCAGTCGCAGAAGCGCGACGACGTGATGATGCCTATGAGGCGGGGCGAGGGCGTCCTGGTCCCCGAGGTCGTCAAGGGCCTCGGCCCCGGGTTCGTCCACTCCCTGAACGCCGCGGGCAACCGAGGCGGCGCCTCCGCAGTCCGCTCGCTCGCCACCGTCCGCCCCGGCCTCGCCGAGGGTGGCATCGTCGGCGGTGCGATCGACTGGGTGCGCAACGCGGCCGACGCGGCCGGGCGCTTCGTGTCCGACCCGCTCGGCACGATGTCGAGTGTGATCGACGGCCTCACGGCGCAGATTCCCGGCGCCGAGGGGCTCGTCGCTCTCGCGAAGGGCGCCACGGGCAAGCTCGTCGAGGCAGCGGTCGACGCCATCAAGGGGCTCATGCCCTCAGGAGGCGCGGCCGGCGCGATCGGCAGCAACGGCAGCCTGCCCGCCGGCATGTTGCAGCGCGTGGCGAACTTCACCGGAGGCCCCGGCGTCGGACCCATGGGCGGCTACCTCCGCAGCGACGCCGCCCGGGCGCTGCAACTCGCCGAGTCCGCGAAGGGCGGGCCGCTCGCCCTGACCGAGGGCTACCGCGACCTCGCCTCGCAGCAGATGAGGTGGGCGCAGTTCCGGGCCGGCACGGGCAACCTCGCCGCGGCGCCTGGCACCTCGAACCACGGGTACGGGCTCGCCGGCGACTTCGCCACGAGCGCCCAGGGGTGGCTCCGCACGAACGGGCCCCGCTTCGGGTGGTACCCGACGGGCCTCGGGTTCTCGCAGCGGGAGCCGTGGCACTTCGACTACAAGGGCAAGGCCGACACCTCCGCCGGGATGCACGAGGGCGGCGTCATCGAGCCGACCCTGTACGACGAGGGCGGGGTCCTGCCCCGCGGTGTCTCCGTGATCGCGAACCGCACTCGCAAGCCGGAATACAACCTGCCCGAGGGCCGGCTGATCGACGTCGTCCGCAAGGCGTCGGCCGCCGAGCTCGGCGAGCAGGGGCCCCTCATCGGGTCGCTCACCTTGCAGAGCTCGGGCGACCTCCACGAGGACCTCGCCGAGGTCAACCACAACATCCGCACCCTCAGGAGAGGAGGTCGACCGTGAAGGACTGGACCCTCGCGTTCCCGAGCTCGGGCATCTACCAGGCCGAGGCGCTCACGTTCGGGTCGCCCCGCAGCCGGTACGTGATGACCGCGATGCCGGCCGTGGACTCCCCGGAGTTCACGACCGACGACACCTCGAACGTCCGCGCCGACGGGATCACCTTCGGCACGGACGCCCTCGGGTCGACCACGGTCTCGTTCGCCCTCGAAACGAACGGGGTCACGGATGACGACGGGGTCGAGCTCTACGAGGAGCTCCGGCGGACGTGGCGAGCCGACGCGGTGCGGCTCGACCCGGGCAAGGTCGCCACCCTGACCTCGCACCACGGCCGGCGTGCGTTCGGGCGGCCGCGGCGCATCAGCCGTGACGCCCGGTTCTCGCACGTCGGCCGGTCCGCGGTGACCGCCGACTTCAAGACCGTCGACGACCTCTGGTATGGGCCCGAGCGGAGCGCGGAGGTGAAGCTGATCCCCGAGCTCGGGGGCGGCCTCACCGCCCCGCTCGTGGCCCCGCTGACCACCACCGCGTCGTCGGACCGGTCGACGTACATCGACGTCGGCGGCAAGCTGCCGACGTGGGCGACGATCGAGGTCTACGGCGACATCGTCCGCCCCGAGGTCGAGGTCGTCGGCGTGCTCCGCATGACGTGGGACCTCGCCCTGGCCTACGACCAGAAGCTCGTCGCCGACGCCCGCCCGTGGGTCCGCTCGATCCTGCGGAACGGCGAGAGCGTCGCCGGCTCCGTGTCGCGCGACTCGACGAGCATCCTCCGCCTCCTGCTCCCCCCGGGGCGCTACCCCCTCGCCCTCCGGGGCGCCTCACAGTCCGGCACGGCCCGCGCGATCGTGCGATGGTCCGACGCCTTCACCACCTACTAGCAAGGAGCTCAACATGCTCGATCCCGTTCCGTGGTTCGTCGGCGGCGGCGCCGTCCACTCCCCCGAGGTCGCCCGCCTCCTCGCCTACGCGGCGACGGCCGGCGCCGAGGGCATCATCGAGCCGACCGACCTGAAGGTCGCTCCGCTCGCCGTCCCCGGGCAGAGCATCCGCGTGCTCCCGGGCGCCGGCGTCATCAAGTCGCGCGCGGCGAGCAACGCCCGGCAGAGCTACATCGCGAGCAACCCGACCGAGACCGCGGTCGGCGTCACGGCCACGGGCTCGGGCGCCGGCCGCTCCGACCTCGTCGTGTTGCAGATCGAGGACCCGAACGTGTCCGGCTCCGGCTGGCCCGTGCCTGCCGACCGCGCCGCCGGCCCCTACGTGTTCGCTCGGATCATCCCGAACGTCCCCGCGGGCACGACGCGCCTGCAGGACGTGTCCGGCTACGCCGGCCGCAGCGCGATCACCCTCGCCCGCATCGACCTGCCCGCCTCCACGGCGACGGTCACGGCCGGCATGATCGTCGACCTCCGCAAGATGTGCCAGGCCCGCACAGCGCGGTTCTACGACGTCGACGCCGGCTCCGGCGGACGCCTCACCACGAACGCACAGGCGCAGTGGCCGACGAACGTCCGTCAGGTCGAAATCCCGGAGTGGGCTACTCACTTCATCGGCAAGGTCGGCCTGAACCAGCTACAGCAGACGGGCGGCAACGTCTACGTGAAGGTGGCGGTGGCCCTCGGCCCCGACGGCAGCGCCGTCAACTCGTCGGACACCTACATCGACAACGACCTCCCGAGCGGCGCGACCGGCCGGGTGAGCGCGACGGTCCTGATCGGCGCCGCGGTCCCCACCGCGTTCCGCGGCACCCGGCAGCGGTTGCAGATCATCAGCACCCGGCAGAACGTGAGCAGCGACCCCGGCTTCGTCGACGCGGCCGCCGGCTCGCAGATCGAGTGGGACATCCAGTTCTCCGAGCGGCCCTCGTGAGCACGAGGTACATCGCCCAGAGGGTCCTCACGGGCGAGGTCATCGACTGGGCGGTCCCGATCGCGACCGACGGCGGCACTCAGGAGCTATCCGCCGTCGGCTCGCTCTCCGGGACCGTCGCCCCGGACACCGGCGCCATGCGCGCCCGGGACGGCCGCCTCGTCCTCGAGGAGTGGGGCACCTTCCTCTATGAGGAGACCGACGACGAGATCCGTTGGGGCGGCCTCGTCATCAGCTCCGGGTGGAAGGGCCGCGAGTGGTCGGTGGAGTGCGCCGGCTTCACGACCTACGCGACCGGTACCCCGTTCACCGGCGAGCTCGTGTCGGCGAGCATCGACCCCGTCGACGTCGTCCGCCGCATCTGGGCCGACGTGCAGGCGGGACCCGACAGCGACCTCGGGCTCACCGTCGTCGGTCCGACGTCGACGGGCGTCCGCCTCGGGACGGCCGAGGACCCCTACGAGCTCGTCTGGTACAACACGCCCGACTGCGGGAGGGAGCTAAGCGACCTCGCCAAGGATGCCCCGTTCGACTTCACGGAGCGGCACTACTGGCAGGGCGACACCATCCGGCACGAGTTCGTCATCGGGTACCCGCGCCTCGGCCGCCGGCGCACCGACCTCACGTTCCTACAGGGCGTCAACATCACGGCGAACATCGAGCCCGGGATCGGCGGCGACGACTTCGCGAACGGCGTCATCGGCCTCGGCGCCGGCGAAGGCCGCGGCGCGGTCCGCCGCGAGACCTCGAAGCGGGACGGCCGGCTCCGGCGCACGAAGGTCCTCGCCGCGAAGGACGTCACGCAGGAGGCGCGGCTGGACGCCATCATCCGCGACGAGCTGCAACGCCGGCAGTCGGGCGCCTCCGTCGCCTCGATCACCGTCGTCGACCACCCGAACGCCCGGGTGGGCTCGTGGGCGATCGGCGACGACATCCTGGTCACGGGCGAGCTCCCGTGGCTCGGCCGCTACGAGGAGTGGCACCGCATCATCGGCTGGGCGCCGTCCAGCCCGACGCGGGGCGTGTTGAAGCTCGCCCTGTCCGACTCATTCACCTACGGAGGCACCGCATGAGCGAACAGTCCGACCTCGCAGCCCTGGTCGTCGAGCTCCTCGGCCGGATCGAGGCGCTCGAACGCGCCGGCCGCTTGCAGCACTCCACCGTCGAGGTCGACGGGCAGCCGATCGCGCTGCCCGTCGGTCTCGGCGCCGGGGTCGCCGCCGGCGCCGCGATCCCCGGCCTCGAGGAGGGTCTCGCGACCGCTCGCGTCGAGGTCGAGGCCGCAGGTCAGGCAGCGGACGCCGCGGTGATCGCCGCGGCGAAGGCGAGCGCCGACGTCGCCTCCGCGCAGGAGGACATCGATGCCGCCCTCGCCGACGTCGACGGCCGGGTCTCGCAGGCGAGCGCGGACGCCTCGGCCGCCTCGCAGCGCGCCGACGCCGCGAAGTCCTCGGCCGACGCCGCCACCTCGGCCGCCGGCACCGCGGAGCAGGCAGCTCGTGACGCCGCGGGGGTCGCGGCCGAGAAGGGCCTGACCATCTATCAGGTGTCGGCCCCGACCGGCGCGCGCGCGGTCCCGCAGAACCTGTGGATCGACATCACGAACGGGGCGAACACCCCGAACCGGTACGACACCTCGACGAGCAAGTGGGTGCCGATCACCGACAAGGCCGCCACCGACGCCGCCGCGGCCGCCGCCGTAGCGAAGTCGGCCGCCGACACGGCGAAGGCCGCAGCGGCCACCGCGCAGTCGAAGGCCGACCAGGCGGCCGCCGCCGCGTCGACCGCGCAGACGACGGCGAACGGGAAGAACACGATCACCTACCGGGCGTCGCCGCCCACGACGAGCGACGTCGGCGCGACGGTCGGCGATGTGTGGTTCATCCGCTCGACCGCGACGGGCATCCTGACCGGGCAGTACGAGTGGACGGGCCCGACGAACGGCTGGCAGCAGCGCATGGTGGGCGACCTGCTCATCGCGAACCTCGACGCCGGCAAGCTGACCGCGGGCTACATCGCCGCGGCACGGATCGCCGCTGACACGATCGTCGCGACGATGCTCGCCGCTGATGCTGTCCTCGCGCGGAACATCAAGGCCGGCGAGATTGTGGCCGGCAAGCTGGCCGTCGACTCCGTCGTCGCCGCGAACATCGTCGCCGCCACGATCACAGGTGACAAGCTCCTGGCGAACACGATCACCGCCCGGGAAATCAAGGCCGGCACGATCACCGCCGACCTCCTCTCGGCCGACGCGATCAACGGCAAGACGATCACCGGTGTGACCATCATCGGCGCCACCTTGCAGGCGTCGGGCAGTTCTGACTCCGCGGCCATCAACATCGACAAGTACGGCATCTCCATCTCCCCCACACAGGGGGGGCAGGTCAACGGCCGTCTCTCCGCTCTCTCGACTGCGGTCGGAAGCATCTTCGACATCGAGGGGCCTCCCCCCGTTGTCCCCGAGGCGAAGCAGGCTCGCCTGCGGATGCACGGCGGCCCCAACTCGTCATTCACGCAGCAGGTCGACATGACCTTCTTCGGTCGTGTCGGGTTCGGCGATTGGATCAGGACCACCGACCTCCGCAGCGTGGCAACGGGCACCGAGAATCTCCTGAACTCGATCCAGTCGCAGATGTTCGTGGCGAACCAGGCCGCCCTCCCCGCGTCGACAACGGCTAACGGGACCAGGACGGCGAAGAAGGTCCCGGCCGACTCGTCAAGGATCATCCGCAAGCTCCGGTACATCGAGCTCAACCTGAACGGCTCCGGCCTGCCGAACAACGGGACCCGGCTCTCGTTCGACAGCGCGTTCCCGAACGAGTGCCTGGGCGTGTTCATGACCACCGTGTTCGGCTCGGGTATCGCGCCGGTCATCAACGGCAGCAACATCGACCGGGCCGGCTTTCAGCCAATCTGGGCCGGGCAGGGCGCCACGACTGTCGGTCTCCTCTACGAGGCGATCGGATGGTAGACCGAACACCAGGGGCGAGCCGACCGGCCCGCCTCCACTCCATCGAAGGGCAGCACATGAGCGACACCACCGCGCAGCGCGTCGAGCCGGCAGCAGCCGAGCTCCTCGGCGCCGGCACGACGATCATCACCGAGGGCGACATCGAGGGCACCCCCCTCGAATGGTTCGACCAGGGCGGAGAGCACGACGGCGAGCACGTCGAGACTCCGACCGTGAAGCGGGGCACCCCGTGAACGTCGACGCGCTCTCCGTCGTCGCGCGAGCTCGCGCGTACCTCGGCCGGCAGATTTTCCCGCAGGGCATGTGCCTCAACTTCGTGTGGCGCATGGTCGGCTCGATCAACTCCGTCCCGTCGAAGCAGGGCACCCTCACCACCGCCCTCTCGGCATGGAACTCGTCGGACTACAAGCACCACGGCGATCGCAACCCGCCGGTGGGCGCGCTCTGCTACTTCGGGAGCTCGCCGACTCGGACCGACCGCAACAAGCACGCCGGCGACGTCACCATCTGGGACGGCTCGGCTCTCATCTGCACCGACGCGAGCGGCGCCACCGTCGGTCGCATGAGCATCGCCGCGCGCGAGCGGCAGACACAGCGCCCGTACCTCGGATGGACCGAGGACCTCGGCGGGCACCGTCTGCAATTCGCCCGCGTCATCACCGCTGGGGCAGTCGCCGCAGCGATCAAGGCAGTACCCACCTCGAACGGAGACAACATGATCCAGCTCATGATCGTCGGAGGCCCCGCGAACGGGACCGTCCTCGACCTCGCCCCCGGCTACATGCACCACTCGGGCAACACGGCGGAGGCCGACATCACCCGCAACGTCATCAGCAACCCGGACGAGCGCCACAACGTCGGGTGGGAGGACTTCAAGCGGGTCGCCCTCGGCCACGGCATCGATCGACAGTTCACCGACGCCGGTGAAGCTGGCTTCGTCAAGAAGATCGACGGCGCCCCGTGGGGCGGTCTCTGGTCCGAGGAGCGCGCCATCCACCAGCGCCTGACCGGCATCGAGAACAGCCTCAAGGCCCTCGCCCCCGCCCCGTCCACCCCCGCGAAGTAGGAGACACCGTGAACACCACCGCACAGAAGTACGCCCCCGCCCTGCTCTCGTTCGTCGTCCTCGTGGTCGGCGGGCTGCAGGCCGCAGTCGCGGCCGGCCCCCTCACGTGGGTCGCCCTCGTCCAGCTCGCCATCCTCACCGTCACGACCGGGTCGACCTACCTCGCCCCCCTCGCCGGCGAGAAGTGGCGCGGCGCCATCAAGATCGGCCTCGAGCTGGCAGGCATCGTGCTCGTGCTCGCGCTGCCCTACGTCGTCGCGGGCGGCATCACGCCGGCCGAGGTCCTCCTGGTCGTCGTAGCCGTCATCAAGGCCGGCGCCGCGCAGCTCGGCGTGGTCATCCGCACCGACCCGACGATCGCCCCCGCGGTCATGCGCGGCCCGGCCGGCCCCTCGGGCCCGCAGGGCCCCACCGGCGTCATGGGAGCGCCCGGCCGCGACGCCGACCGCGTGCCCGACGGCCCCGATCACCGCGCCGGCGACGTCGACTACCTCGGCGTCCCGTCCTCGCGCGACCCCGAGCTGTGAGAAGCGTCCTCGGCGGGGTCCGCCGCGTGGCCCGCGCGTCCATCTGGGCCCGAGGCTCGGTCTCCGCCGAGGACGCCCGGCTCTCGCGCCTGCTCCGCCGCACGCTGCCCGAGTTCTACATCGCCATGTGGGCCTTCGGCTCGCTCGGCGTGCTCGGCGGCGTCCCGGCCCTCCGGCAGACCTTTGGGCAGGACTA
>Ga0265797_10001049_pt1 | contig 49682 bp, 40 predicted proteins | sample P2T30metagenome_FD_192433 | JGI IMG/M metagenome (GOLD analysis project Ga0265797, IMG submission 192433) | Plant litter microbial communities from East Loma Ridge, Irvine, California - P2 T30 | ecosystem: Environmental > Terrestrial > Plant litter > Unclassified | place: USA: California...
CCCGGGGGGGGGGGGGGGGGGCGGGGTCCCCGCGGGCCCCCCGGGGGGGGGGGGGGGGGGGGGGGGGGGGGGGGCGTGCGGCGGTCGGCAGCGGCGCCGGCAGCGACACCGGCGGCGGCGCCGGCAGCGTCGCGGGCGAGTCGTCCCGCGAGGCGGACGAGCCGCCCGTCGCTGCCGGCGGCGCCGACGAGGGCGACGCCGACGGGTGCGCCGTCGACGACGAGCAGGGGGGCGGAGAGGGCGGGCAGGCCTGCCGCGCAGGTGGGCGTCGTGAGCTGCAGCGTGGCGGACCGCACGTCCGCGAGCCGTTCCTCCGACGCGGAGAGCGGGGGCGCGGGGCCGGGCGTCGCGGGCTGGACGAGCACCCGGCAGCCCAGCAGGGCGCGGACGCGGGCACCGTGGGCCTCGAGCCGCCACCGGGCCGCGCGCTCCTGCTCGGCGGTGACGGACTCCGCGGCGGCGAAGCGGGCGGCCGCGACGGGGCCGAGGGCGCCCGGGTGGGCGCGCACCCACGCTCCGTGCGCGCGTCGGGCCTCCGCGGCCTGCACGACGGTGAAGGCCTCGGCGACGTCGACGGGGGACGGCAGCACGACCTCGCGGACCCGGTGGCCACGGGCCCGCCACAGGTCCAGCAGGGCCTCCAGGGCTGACCGGGTCGCGCCTCCGGCCGCGGCGAGCAGGCCCGGGTCGACGACGAGGTCGACCTCGTCCGAGGCGCCGTCGTCCGGCACCGCGGCGGTCCCGACCGTCGCGACGAGGGCACGGTGCAGCAGGTCGGGGTCGCGGGCGAGCCAGCCGACCGTGTCGAAGGTGGGCGCGAGGGGCAGCACGCCCTCGCGCGGCACGAGCCCGTGCGTGGTGCGCAGGCCCCAGAGCCCCTGGTACGAGGCGGGCACGCGGAGGCTCCCGGCGGTGTCGGTGCCGAGCCCGAGGTCCGCCTCGCCGAGCGCGACGGCCGACGCCGGGCCCGAGGTGGACCCGCCGGGCAGGCGACCGGGCGCGGCCCCGTTCGGTGGGCCTCCGGTGCGGGGGTCGCGTCCGGTGAGCGACCAGGCGAGCTCGTCGGTGACGGCGACGCCGCGCACGTCGGCGCCCGCGGCGAGCAGGGCGGTCACGGCCGGCGCGTGGCGTGGCTCGGGCACGGCCTCGGCGAGCCAGGTGGGGCAGCCGGCCCCCACGCGCTGTCCCGCGACGGCGACGACGTCCTTCACCGCGACGCGCACGCGGGCGAGGGGGCCGGAGGCGGCACCCGCGACGAGCGGGTCGCCCACGGTCCGCCACGCCCCGCTCACGCGACGCTCCCCGGCACGGCGGCGGGCCCGGAGACGGTCCCGGCGGCCGCGGGGACGAGCAGCCGCCCGCCCGGCCGGTCGTCCACGAGCCGGAGGGCGGACGCCGAGGCGTCGACGAGCCGGCGTCCGTGCAGCCACGTGCCGACGACCTCGCCGTCGAGCTCGTGGCCGTCCCAGGCGGAGACCGGGCAGCGGTGGGCGAGGTCGGCGGCGCGCACCGTCGACCGGGCGTCGGGGTCGAAGGCGACGAGGTGGGCGGGGGCGCCGACGGCGATCCGGCCCCGGTCGGGCAGGCCCGCGAGCGCGGCGGGGCCCGTGGTGACGGCGGGGAGCACGGCCTCGAGCGGGATCCCCCGGCGGCGGGCCCCCGTCCACAGGGCGCGCAGCCCCACCTGCAGGCCCGAGATGCCGCCCCAGGCGAGGCCGAAGTCGTCGCCCTTGAGCTCGGCGGGAGCGGGCGAGTGGTCCGAGACGACGCAGCCGACCGTGCCGTCGAGCAGTCCCTCCCAGAGGGCGTCGCGGGACGCGGCGTCGCGCAGCGGCGGGCAGCACTTGGCGGCCGTGCCCCCGTCGGGCACGTCCTCCCCGGCGAGGACCAGGTGGTGCGGGCAGGTCTCGACGGTGACGGGGAGCCCTTCGGCGCGGGCGGCGCGCAGCATCGGGAGGCTGCCGCCGTCGGCGAGGTGCAGCACGTGGGCGCGGGCGCCGGTGGCGCGCACGCCGTCGAGGAGGCGCGCGACCGCCCGGCGTTCGGCGAGCGCGGGGCGGGTGGCCGCGAAGTCCGCGTGCCGGGTCCCGAGGGCCGCGTGCGGGGTGAGCAGCGCCGGGTCCTCGGCGTGCACGACGAGGACCGTGCCGAGCCGGGCCACGGTGGCCAGGGCCTCGTCGAGCTGCGCGGCGTCCAGCGGCGGGAACGCGTCGAGTCCCGAGGGTGCGGTGAAGCACTTGAACCCGGCGACGCCGGCCGCGTGCATCTCGTCGAGCCGGTCGAGGCCCTCGGGCACGGCGCCGCCCCAGAAGGCGACGTCGACGTGCACCCGGCCCTCGGCGCTGGCGCGCTTGACGGCGAGCGCCGCGGCCGACGTGGTGACGGGGTCGCTGTTGAGCGGCATGTCGACGAGGGTCGTCACCCCGCCGAGGGCGGCGGCCCGGGTGGCCGTGGCGAACCCCTCCCAGTGCGTGCGGCCGGGCTCGTCGACGTGCACGTGGCTGTCGACGAGGCCGGGCAGCAGGACGTGGTCGGCGTCGACGGCGACGTCCTCGCGGGCGGCGACGACGGCGTCCCGGGCGAGCAGGCCGACGACGACCCCCGCGCGGACGACCACGGCCGCCGGTCGCCACGCCCCGTCGACCCACGCGCGGTCGGCGCGGACGACCAGGTCCGCGGCGGTCACGCGGCGTCCCCCGCGACCGGCCGACTGAACCCCTCGAGCAGTCCCACGACGCGCTTGGGCGGCGGCGGGGCGAACTCTCCCCGCGAGCCGGTCCGCAGGCCGAGGCGGCCGAGTCCCTCGGCGAGCACCACCGCCGCGCCGACCCCGTCGACGACGGGTGCGCCGAGCTCGGTGGAGAGCGGCGCCGCGAGGTCGGCCATGCCCGCGCAGCCCAGCACGACGGCGTCGGCCCCGCCGTCGAGGACGGCACGGCACTCGGCGAGGACCCGCTCGCGCGCCCCGCTGGCGGGGTCGTGCAGGTCGAGCACGGGCACCTCGCACGCCCGGACCTCGGTGAGGAGCGGAGCGACGCCGTACCGGTCGGCGAGCTCGTGCGCCCTGCCGCCGGTGCGCGCCAGGGTCGTGACGACGCCGAAGCGGCGGCCGAGGGTGGACGCGACGCGGTACGCGCCCTCGGCGATGCCCACGACGGGTGCGCCGGCGAGCTCGCGGGCCGCGTCGAGGCCGGGGTCGCCGAAGCAGGCCACGACGTGGGCGGCGGCACCCGCGGCCTCTCCGAGGGCGATCTGCTCGAGCAGGCCCGGGACGGCGAGCGCCTCGTCCACGTGGCACTCGATCGACACGGGTCCGGTGCCGGGGTGGACGGTCTCGACGACGGTGCCGGGGGCGGCGGCGGCCCGGGCGGCGCGGTCGACGAGGGCGGTCATCGAGGCGGTGGTGTTGGGGTTGACGACGCGCAGGAGCACGGTGGGGTCCTCTCGGCGGGACGGACGGGGAGAAGGGTGGTCGCGGGGCGGGTCACGCCGGGCGCGGACGACGCCCGTCGTCGACGCCGGGCGCCTCGGGATCGAGCAGGCGGACGCGGGGCCGGAGGCGCTCGAGCAGCCAGAAGAGGCCGGCACCGAGGGCGCACCCCACGAACCAGCTCGCGGACGAGAGCCAGGGCAGCACCCCGGTCGAGGGCGGCAGCACGGCGCAGGCCACGGCGACGGCGCCCGCGCCGACGAGCGCGGCCATCGCGTTGGGGTTGACGCCGCGGGAGTACCAGTACGCCCCGCGGGGGTCGCGCGTGTAGAGGTCGGCGACGGCGAGGCGTCGGCGGGCGACGGACCAGTACCCGACGACGAGGATCCCGAAGAGGGGGCCGAGCAGGGCACCGAGGACGCCGAGCGTCCAGAGGATCGCCCGGTCGTCGCCGTACCAGTTCCACGGCGTGAGCACGACCGAGCCGACGGCGGCGATCATGCCGCCCGCGCGCCAGCTGATCCGGTGCGGCGCGACGGACGAGAAGTCGAAGGCGGGGCTGATGAAGTTGGCGACGATGTTGATGCCGACGGTGGCCGTGACGAAGGTGAGCCCGCCGATGAGGATCGCCACGGGCGCGTCGAGCGCCTGCACGGTCTCGATCGGGTCGGTGATGAGCCGCCCGGAGACGGGCACGGTGGCGCTGGCGCAGAGCACCGTGAGCACCGAGAAGAAGAGGAAGTTGACGGGCAGCCCGAGCAGGTTGCCGCGTCGCACGGCCGACGCGGAGCGGGCGTACCGGCTCACGTCGCCGAAGTTGAGCATCGGGCCGGAGAAGTAGCTGACGACGATCGCGACCGCCGACAGCATGACGGGCACGGCGGCACCGGGCGACAGGGGCTCGCCCGCGGACAGGTCGAGGGAGACGGCGGAAGGCCCGGCACGCACGACGAGGTGCACGGCGAGCGCGATCATCACGACGTAGACCGCGGGCCCCGCCCAGTCGATGAAGCGCCGGATGCCCTCCATGCCCCGCCAGAACAGGGCGCCCTGGGCGGTCCACAGGATCCCGTAGCTGATCCAGCCGAGGGCGCTGAGCCCGAGGAACGACGGTCCGAGCAGCGCGGCGCTGCCGGGGACGAACTTGAGCGCGACGACGATGAGGGACTGCGCGGCGAGGAACGTCTGCACGCCGTACCAGGCCATGGCGATGAGTCCGCGGACGAGGGCCGGCACGCGGGCGCCGAGCACGCCGAACACCGCACGGTTCACGACCGGGTAGGGCACGCCGGTCCGCTGGGACGGGGTGGCGACGAGTCCGACGAAGAGCTGCACGAGCAGGATCCCGACGACGAGCGCGACGAGCACCTGCCAGCTGGCGAGCCCGAGGGCGAACAGGCTGCCGGCGGTGACGTAGCCGCCGACGGAGTGCACGTCGGACATCCAGAAGGCGGCGACGTTGTAGGCGGACCAGCGCTGCTGGCGCAGGGGCGCGATCTCGGCGTGGGTGGGGGTGGGGCACGGCGGCAGGGTCGGTGCCGGGTCGCTCCCGGCGGGGGCGGTCGTGGTGGACGGGGGCGGGTCGAGCGGGGGTGCGGACACGGTGTCCTCCGGGGTGCGACTCAGCCGGGTGGGCCGTCGCCCACGCTAGGTCGCCGACCGCTCACGGAGGTTTCCCCCGTGTGTCCGACATGTTGCGTGTCGCGGGTCAGGCCCCGCGCAGCACCCCCGCGATGGTGGCGGGCAGCTCGTGCACGAGCCCGAGCACGGTGAGCGGCCCTCCCCCGCTGGCCCGCTCCGCGGCGAGGCCGTGCACGACGGCGGCCGTCGCCGCGAGCCGCGCGAGCGCCCCCGCGTCGGCGGCGACGGCGTCGGAGTGCGTCGCGACGAGCGCGCCGAGCACGCCGCCGAGGGCGTCGCCCGCCCCGGCGGTCGCGAGCCAGGAGGGGGCGCTCGAGGCCACGAGGTGCGTCCCGTCGGGCGCGGCGACGTGGGTGCGGTGCCCCTTGACGAGGACCGTGCAGCCCCACGACGCGGCGGTGCGGACGGCGGCCCCGCCGGGGTCCGCGGCGATCTCGTCGACGTCGCGCCCGGTGGCGCGGGCGAGCTCCCGGAAGTGAGGGGTGACGACGACGGGCCCCGTCGCGCGCTCGCGGACGGCGAGCGCGCCCGCGTCGAGCACGAGCGGCAGGCCGGAGGCGGCGGCCTCGTCGAACCGGTGCGCCGTCACGTCGTCGAGGTGGTCGGGGTCGACCCCGGACCCGAGCAGCCACGCCTGCACCCGGCCGTCGGCCGTGACCACCTCGGGCCGCCGCTGGAGCACGGACGACGCGGCCCGCTCGGGGCCGACGTAGCGGAGCATGCCCACGCCCGTGTGCATCGCGGCCTCGACCCCGAGGACGGCGGCGCCCGGGTAGGCGTCGCTCCCGGTGACGACGCCGAGGACGCCGCGGGAGTACTTGTCGTCGTCCTCGCGGGGCACCGCGATCCAGGTCGAGGCGTCGGAGGGGGTCCAGGTCACGGCGTCGCTCATGCGGGCGACGGTAGTCGGGCGCGCGGGAACACCGTCCGGCGCCCCGTCGTTGGCACGGGGGTGACCACGACGACCAGCACCCCGTCCCCCCGTTCCCCCGAGCCCGCCGCCGGGCCCGCGACCGACGCGACCGACCCCACGGGGGCGACCGGCGCCTCCGGCACCGTCGGCCTCTTCGACCCGGTGACGCTCCGCGGGACCACCGTCCGCAACCGGCTGTGGGTGGCGCCCATGTGCCAGTACTCGGTCGAGCGCGAGGACGGCGTCCCCACCGACTGGCACCTCGTGCACCTGGGCTCCCTGGCCCGCGGCGGCGCGGGCGCGGTGATCGCCGAGGCGACCGCCGTCGTCCCCGAGGGGCGCATCTCGCCCCAGGACCTGGGCCTCTGGGACGACGAGCAGCAGCGCGCCTTCGAGCGGATCACCGCCTTCGTGCGCGACCAGGGCGCCGTGCCCGGGGTGCAGCTCGCCCACGCCGGACGCAAGGCGTCGACGTACCGCCCCTGGTCGCCCGTGCAGGGCACCGTGCCCGCCGCCGAGGGCGGCTGGCCCACCGTCGCCCCCTCCGCCGTGGCCTTCGAGGGCTACGACGAGCCGCGCGAGATGACCGGTGACGAGGTGCGGGGCGTCGTCGAGGCGTTCCGCGCGTCCGCCCGCCGCGCCGTCGACGCCGGCTTCGAACTCGTCGAGCTGCACGCCGCGCACGGGTACCTGCTGCACCAGTTCCTCTCCCCGCTGAGCAACCGCCGCGACGACGAGTGGGGCGGCGACCTGGCGGGCCGCGCACGCCTGCTGCTCGAGGTGGTGCGCGCCGTCCGCGCCGAGGTCGGCGACGACCTGCCGCTGCTCGTCCGCTTCTCGGCCACCGACTGGGCGGAGGGCGGCTGGGACGAGCACGACACCGCCACCGTCGCGGGCTGGGCGCGGGACGCCGGCGCCGACCTCGCCGACGTCTCCACCGGGGGCCTCGTCGCCGGCGTGAGCATCCCCGTCGGGCTCGGCTACCAGGTGCGCTTCGCCGACCACGTGCGCCGCGAGGCCGGCGTCGACACCGGCGCCGTGGGCCTCATCGTGTCCGCGCAGCAGGCGGACGAGGTCGTGCGCTCGGGGCGGGCCGACGTCGTCCTCGTCGGCCGCGAGTTCCTCCGCGACCCGCACTTCGCGCTCCGCGCCGCCGCCGACCTGGGGGTCGAGCTGCCGTACGTGCCCGAGCAGTACCAGCGCGCGCCGTTCCGCCGCCCCTGACCGCGCCTCCGGCCCCGCCGCACGCGCACCGCGCCACCCCGCGCACCGCGCACCCCGCACCGCGCACCGCGCCACCCCGCGCACCGCGCACCGCGCACCGCGCACCGCGCCCCGCGCACCCCGCAAGGCGCCACGAATCGTACTGGCCGCCACGTCTAGACGTGGCGGCCAGTACGATTCCTGGCGCTGTGGGGAGGTGCGCCCGACGGCAGGACGGCAGGAGGGCCCGACGGCGGGAGGGCCCGACCGCGGCGTCAGACCCGCCGGGTCGCGTCCTGGACCTCGCCGATGAGCTCCTCGAGGATGTCCTCGAGGAACAGCACGCCGGTCGTCGTGCCCTGCTCGTCGAACGCCCGGGCGACGTGCACGCCGCTGCGGCGCATCGTCGCGAGGGCGTCCTCGAGGTCGGTGGCCTCGTACACCGAGATGAGCTGCCGGATCCGCTTCGGCGGCACCGGGTCGCCCGACTCGTCGTCGTCGAGGTCGAGGACGTCCTTGAGGTGCAGGTACCCGGTGGGGTCGCCGTCCTCGTCGACGAGGACGTAGCGCGAGAACCCGTGGCGCGCCACCGAGTGCTCGACGTCGAGGGGCGTGGCGTCCTCGGGCAGGGTGACGAGTCCCGACATGGGCACGGCCGTGTCCCGCACCTTCTTCTCGGTGAACTCGAACGCGGCCGTGACCGTGCCGCTGGCGTCGGCGAGGGTGCCCTCGCGCCGCGACTGGGCGACGATCGTCTGCACCTCGTCCACGGTGAACGCGCTGGCCGCCTCGTCCTTCGGTTCGACGCGGAAGGCGCGCAGCACCGAGTTGGCGGTCCAGTTGAGCGCCACGACGACGACGTGGAACACGCGGGCGACGGCGACGAGCGGGGTCGCGAGCAGCAGCACCGCCCGGTCCGGCAGCGAGAACGAGATGTTCTTCGGCACCATCTCGCCGAGCACGACGTGCAGGTACGAGACGAGCACGAGCGTGATGACGAAGGCGGCGACGCCGGTCACCTCCTCGCTGAGCCCGGTGAGGCCGAGCGGTCCCTCGAGCAGGTGGTGGATCGCCGGCTCGCTGACGTTGAGGATCAGCAGCGAGCAGATGGTGATGCCGAGCTGGGTGGTGGCGAGCATCATCGTGGCGTGCTCCATCGCCCAAAGGGCGGTGCGCGCGGACCGGCTGCCGGCCTCGGCCCGCGGTTCGACCTGCGACCGCCGGGCCGAGATGACGGCGAACTCGGCGGCGACGAAGAACGCGTTGCCGGCGAGCAGCACGACGAGCCACACGATGCCCCACCAGTCGCTGCTCATCGGCGGGCCTCCTTCTGACGGCGACCGCGGCGGTCGGCACTGGTGTCGGCGACGAGCGACGCGGCGCTGCCGTCGGCCGGAGTCGCACGGTGGCCGGGCGAGCCGGTCCCGTCCGCCTCGCCCGCGCCTCCGGCACCCGTGGCGGCGCCCGGCGCGCCGGCCGTGACGGCGGCGACCGCCTCGTCGGTGCGGGGCGTGAAGCGGACGCGGTCGATGCGGCGCCCGTCGAGGCGCTCGACGCGGAAGACGCCGTCCTCGGTCTCGAGGAGGTCGCCGGACACGGGCAGGCGGCCGAGCTCGCTCATGATCCAGCCGCCGACGGTCTCGTAGGGTCCGTCGTCGGGCACCTTCACGCCGGCCCGTTCGAGGAGCTCGTCGGGTCGCAGGATGCCGGGGAAGGTGAGCCAGTTGCGCGAGCGGACGACGTCGACGCGGCTGCGGTCGTGCTCGTCGCTGACCTCGCCGACGAGCTCCTCGATGAGGTCCTCGAGGGTGACGATGCCGGCGGTGCCGCCGTACTCGTCGACGACCACGGCCATCTGGTAGCCGCGCCCCCGCACTTCTTCGAGGAGCGCGTCGAGGGTCATGGTCTCGGGCACGCGGGCGGCGTCGGTCTGCAGGGCGGACACGGGCACCTCGCCGCGCTTCTCGCGCGGCACGGCGACGGCCTGCTTGACGTGCACGAGGCCCACGACGTCGTCGATGCCGTCGTCGGTCACGGGGAACCGCGAGTGGCCGGTGCGCCGGGCGGCCTCGAGGACGACCTCGGCGGGGTCGGTGCGGGCGACGGTGGTGAGCCGCGGGCGCGGGGTCATGACGTCGCTCGCCGTGTGGTCGCTGAAGACGAGGGTGCGGGCGAGCAGCGTCGCCGTGTCGGCGTCGAGGCTGCCCTCGGTCGCCGAGCGACGCACGAGCGACGACAGCTCTTGTGCGGTGCGGGCGCCGCTGAGCTCTTCTTTCGGCTCGATGCCGATGCCGCGCAGGATCGCGTTCGCGGTGCCGTTGAGCACGGCGACGGCCGGGCGGAACACGGTGGTGAACAGCGCCTGGAACGGGATGACGAGCTTGGCGGTGCGCCGCGGCAGGGCCAGGGCGAAGTTCTTGGGGACGAGCTCGCCGACGACCATCGACAGCAGCGTGGCGACGACGATCGCGAGGACCGGCGAGCCGACGGTGACGACCTGAGCGGGCAGCGGCGTCGCGCCGAGGGGCTCCTCGAGCAGGCGCGTGATCGCCGGCTCCATCGTGTAGCCGGTGAGCAGCGTCGTGAGGGTGATGCCGAGCTGCGCGCTCGACAGGTGCGTGGAGGTGATGCGGAGGGCCGCGATGGTGGGCCCGAGGCCCTTCTCACCGCGTTCCTGCCGCGCCTCGAGGTCGGAGCGGTCGAGGTTGACGAGCGAGAACTCGCTCGCGACGAAGAGGCCGGTGCCGACCGTGAGCAGCACGCCGACGGCGAGCAGGATCCACTCGTTCACCGGAGGCGCCGGTCCGCCCGACCGGGTGCGGCCGCCCTGGTGAGGTGGCGGGGTCGCGGGACGGGAGGAGTGCTACTGGGAGGATCGTCCATGAGGAGAGGATCCTACCGCGTGCTCACCAGCTGACCGGCAGGGCCTTGCCCTCCTCGTACCCCGCCGCGGACTGCACGCCCACGAGGGCCCGGTCGGCGAACTCGGGGAGGGTGCGCGCCCCCGCGTAGGTGAACGAGCTGCGCACGCCCGCGGTGATCATGTCGAGCAGGTCCTCGACGGACGGCCGCAGCGGGTCGAGCATGATGCGCGACGACGAGATGCCCTCGGCGAAGAGGGTCTTGCGGGCGAGCTCGTAGGGGTCGAGCCGCTCGAACCGGCCCTGCACGGCCTTCGTCGAGGCCATGCCCCAGCTCTCCTTGTAGAGGCGGCCCGCCTCGTCGACGGCGAGCTCGCCGGGCGCCTCGACGGTGCCGGCGAACCACGAGCCGATCATGACGCTGGACGCGCCGGCGGCGAGGGCGAGCGCGACGTCGCGCGGGTAGCGGACGCCGCCGTCGGCCCAGACGTGCGCGCCGAGCGCCCGGGCCGCGGCCGCGGTCTCGAGCACGGCCGAGAACTGGGGACGGCCGACCGCGGTCATCATGCGCGTGGTGCACATGGCGCCGGGGCCCACGCCCACCTTCACGATGTCGGCGCCCGCGGCGACGAGGCTGCGGACGGCGCTCTCGGTGACGACGTTGCCGGCGGCGAGCGGCAGGCCGAGCCCGAGGCCCGCGACGGTGCGGAGCGCGCGGAGCATGCCCTCCTGGTCGCCGTGCGCGGTGTCGACGACGAGGACGTCGACGCCCGCCGCGGCGAGCGCCCGGGCCTTGCCGGCGACGTCGCCGTTGATGCCGACGGCCGCGGCGACGCGGAGCCGCCCGTGCGCGTCGAGCGCCGGCCGGTAGATCGTCGAGCGCAGGGCGCCCTTGCGGCTCACCGTGCCGACGACGTGCCCGTGGCGGAGGACGGGCGCGAACTCGAGGTCGGCGGCGACCATGCGGTCGAAGGCGTCGCGCGGGGACGCCACGTCGTCGGCGTCGAGCGACGTGAGCGCCCCGTGCAGCAGGTCGCCGAGCACGGCGTCGGCCGGGGCGGTGCCGAGGCGCGACGCGGCGAGGCAACCGAGGTAGCGGCCGTCGTCGTCGTGCAGCACGATGCCGTGCCCCTCGACGGCGGGCACGACGCGCAGCGCCTCGGCGACGGTGGCCGACGGCGGGAGCGTGAAGGGCGAGTCCCACTCGACGGGCTGCTCCTTCACCCACCGGATCGCGGCGTCGAGCTGCTGCAGCGGCATGTCCTGCGGGAGCACGCCGAGGCCGCCGCGTCGGGCGAGCGTCGCCGACAGCCGCGGCCCGGTGACGCTGTTCATGTTGGCCGAGACGATCGGCAGGGTCGCGCCCGTGCCGTCGCCGGGCTCGAGCGAGACGTCGAGGCGGCTGGTGACGGAGGAGCGGCTCGGCACGAGGAACACGTCCGAGTAGGTGAGGTCGTGCACGGGGGTCGTCTCGTAGAACCGCATGGGTACACGGTACTGCTCCCCCGGCGCGTGCAGGCGGCCGCGTGGGGTCGGCCCGCACCCCGGGACGGGCGTTACCCTGGGTGCTCGTGGGCACTGACGCCCGCACCTGATCACGATCAACGGAGAGTGGGCGATCGGCTGTGGCAAGCCACCTGACCGGAACGACTGACGAGGGCACCGTGGACTTCGGTGCGAACGAGTGGCTGGTCGAGGAGATGTACGAGCAGTGGCGGGCCGACGAGAACTCGGTCGCCGAGTCGTGGCGCCCGGTCCTGGAGGCCTACCACCGGTCGCAGGGCTCGCAGCAGCAGGGCACGCAGCAGCAGGGCTCGCCGCAGCAGGGCGGCGACCGACCGGCGACGACGCCGGGCACGGACGCCGGCTCGCGCTCCGGGGCCACGCCTGCCGAGCAGCAGGGCGGTGAGGCGCAGGTGCCCGCCGAGGTGACCGACGCGCCCGCCCAGCCCGCGCCTCCGGCCCCCGCCCCGCCCGCCGGCAAGGCGCCCGCGCGCACGACGAGCGTCGAGCCCCAGCGGCAGCCGATCCCGGCCGACGCCCCCGCGCCGCAGAAGGCCGGCAAGCGCGCCCCCGCCCCCGAGCCGACCCCCGAGGCCGAGGCCGAGGTCACCCCGCTGCGCGGCATGGCGAAGTCGCTCGCCACGAACATGGACGCGAGCCTCACCGTGCCGACGGCGACGAGCGTCCGCACCGTGCCCGCGAAGCTGATGATCGACAACCGCATCGTCATCAACAACCACCTGAAGCGCACGCGCGGCGGCAAGGTGTCGTTCACGCACCTCATCGGCTGGGCGCTCGTGCAGGCGCTCAAGGAGTTCCCGTCGCAGAACGTCTTCTACGACGAGGTCGACGGCAAGCCGAGCGTCGTCACCCCCGCGCACGTCAACCTCGGGCTCGCCGTCGACGTCCCCAAGCCCGACGGCACCCGCGCCCTGCTCGTGCCCGGCGTGAAGAAGGCCGAGACGATGGGCTTCGGCGAGTTCCTCGCCGCCTACGAGGACATCGTCAAGCGGGCGAGGCTCAACAAGCTCACCGCCGCGGACTTCGCGGGCAACACGATCTCGCTGACGAACCCCGGAGGCATCGGCACCGTCCACAGCGTGCCCCGCCTCATGAAGGGGGCCGGGTCGATCATCGGCGCCGGCGCGCTCGACTACCCGGCGGAGTTCCAGGGCAGCTCGCCGAAGACCCTCGTCGAGCTCGGCATCGGCAAGACCATCACGCTCACCAGCACCTACGACCACCGGGTCATCCAGGGCGCCGGCTCGGGCGAGTTCCTCAAGATCGTGCACGAGCTGCTCATCGGCGGGCGCGACTTCTACGAGGAGATCTTCGCGGCGCTGCGGATCCCCTACGAGCCGATCCACTGGAACGCCGACATCAACGTCAACCTCGCCGAGCGGGTCAACAAGACCGCGCGCGTGCAGGAGCTCATCAACAGCTACCGGGTCCGCGGCCACCTCATGGCCGACATCGACCCGCTGGTGTACGAGCAGCGCAGCCACCCCGACCTCGCGATCGAGAGCCACGGGCTGACGTTCTGGGACCTCGACCGCGACTTCGTCACCGGCGGGCTCGGCGGCCGGACGCACGCGCTGCTGCGCGACGTGCTCGGGATCCTGCGCGACACGTACTGCCGCACCATCGGCATCGAGTACATGCACGTCCAGGACCCGGAGCAGCGGCGCTGGATCCAGGAGCACGTCGAGGTGCCCTACGAGAAGCCGTCGCACGACGAGCAGATGCGGATCCTCGCCAAGCTCAACGAGGCCGAGGCGTTCGAGACGTTCCTGCAGACGAAGTACGTGGGGCAGAAGCGGTTCAGCCTCGAGGGCGGCGAGTCCGCGATCGCCCTGCTCGACACGGTCATCCAGCAGGCCGCCCGCGAGGGCCTCGCCGAGGTCGCGATCGGCATGGCGCACCGCGGCCGCCTCAACGTCCTCACCAACGTCGCCGGCAAGACGTACGGCCAGATCTTCCGCGAGTTCGAGGGGACGCAGGACCCGCGGACCGTCCAGGGCTCGGGCGACGTCAAGTACCACCTCGGCACCGAGGGCGAGTTCACGAGCGCGACGGGCGAGACGATCCCCGTGTACCTCGCCGCGAACCCGTCGCACCTCGAGGCGGCGGACGGCGTGCTCGAGGGCATCGTGCGCGCCAAGCAGGACCGCCACGACGTGGGCACCTTCAAGGTGCTGCCCGTGCTCGTGCACGGCGACGCGGCGATGGCCGGCCAGGGCGTCGTCGTCGAGACGCTGCAGATGTCGCAGCTGCGCGGCTACCGCGTCGGCGGCACGATCCACGTCGTCATCAACAACCAGGTGGGCTTCACCACGTCGCCCACCGAGGGCCGCACGTCGGTGTACTCGACGGACGTCGCGAAGACGATCCAGGCGCCCGTGTTCCACGTCAACGGCGACGACCCCGAGGCCGTCGCCCGCGTCGCCGAGCTCGCCTTCGCGTACCGCCAGCGGTTCCACCGCGACGTGGTCGTCGACCTCGTCTGCTACCGCCGGCGCGGCCACAACGAGGGCGACGACCCCTCGATGACGCAGCCGCTCATGTACAACCTCATCGAGGCCAAGCGCAGCGTCCGCACGCTCTACACCGAGGCGCTCGTCGGCCGTGGCGACATCACGCAGGAGGAGTACGACGGGGCGCACCGGGACTTCCAGGACCGCCTCGAGCGAGCCTTCGCCGAGACGCACGCCGCGCAGACGGGCTCGATCCCCGTCGTCGGCGAGGGCCACGACGTCCAGGACCTCGAGAAGCCGGTGAGCCAGCGCGACGACTCCGCCGGCGAGCCCGAGTCGACGGGCGTCGACCTCGCCCTCGTGCACGCCGTCGGCGACGCCCACGACGACCCGCCCCAGGGGTTCTCGGTGCACCCGAAGCTCTCGCAGCTGCTCAAGAAGCGGGTCGACATGAGCCGCCAGGGCGGCATCGACTGGGCCTTCGGCGAGCTGCTCGCCATGGGGTCGCTCCTCACGGAGGGCACGCCCGTGCGCCTCGCCGGTCAGGACAGCCGTCGCGGCACCTTCGTCCAGCGCCACGCGGTGCTGCACGACCGGCTCAACGGGCAGGAGTGGATCCCGCTGCAGAACATCGCCGACAGCCAGGCGAAGCTGTGGATCTACGACTCGCTGCTCAGCGAGTACGCGGCCATGGGCTTCGAGTACGGCTACTCGGTCGAGCGGGCCGACGCGCTCGTGATGTGGGAGGCCCAGTTCGGCGACTTCGCCAACGGCGCCCAGACCATCATCGACGAGTTCATCTCGAGCGCCGAGCAGAAGTGGGGCCAGCGCTCCAGCGTCGTGCTGCTGCTGCCGCACGGCTACGAGGGCCAGGGCCCCGACCACTCGTCGGCGCGCATGGAGCGGTTCCTGCAGCTCGCGGCGGAGGACAACATGACGATCGCGCGTCCCTCGACGCCGGCGTCGTACTTCCACCTGCTGCGCCGCCAGGCGTACGCCCGCCCGCGCCGCCCGCTGATCGTGTTCACGCCCAAGGCGATGCTGCGCCTCCGGGGCGCGACGAGCGACGTCGACGCGTTCACCTCGGGCCGCTTCGAGCCGGTGCTCGACTGCAGCCGCGTCTCCGACCCGTCGGCGACGAAGCGGGTGGTGCTGCACTCGGGCAAGGTGCACTACGACCTCACGACCGAGCTCGACAAGCGCGGCGTCACCGACGAGATCGCCCTCGTCCGCGTCGAGCAGCTGTACCCGCTGCCGCTCGACCAGATCCGCCAGGTGCTGGGGCGCTACCCGTCGGCCGAGCTGGTCTGGGCCCAGGAGGAGCCCGAGAACCAGGGCGCCTGGCCGTTCCTCGTCTTCGAGCTCGCGAAGCACCTCGACCGTCCTATCACGGTCGCCTCGCGCCCGGCGTCGGCGTCCCCGGCCGCCGGGTCGAACAAGGCGAGCGCGCAGCAGCAGGCCGACCTCGTCGCCCGGGCGCTCGACCTCTAGGCGGCGACGCAGCGCAGCGAGACGTGCCACGAGGGCCGCACCCCCATCGGGGGTGCGGCCCTCGTCCTCTTTCGGTGATTGCGCTCGCTAGTGATATTTCTTATTCTTGATGCTTGCCGTCCACCGACCCGATCGGAAGCAGATCATGCACGTCTCCTCCCCCGCCGCCCGCCGCGCGGCCTGGATCACCCTCCCCGTCGCCGTCCTCCTCAGCGGCGTCGTCGTCGGCACCACCTCGTAAGCCGCATTCTCGTCGACCACCGAGAACACGGGCAACGCGTGGACCTCCGGCTCGCTCGACATCACGGACGACGACGCCGGCGCCGCGCTCTTCTCCGTCGCCGACATCGCTCCCGGCGACTCGGGCGAGAGGTGCATCGCCGTCACCACGACCGCGTCCGTCGACAGCGCCGTGAAGCTCTACGCCGCGAGCGTGTCCGAGGGCCAGTCGGCCCTCGCCCAGGCGATGCACATGACGGTGGAGACCGGTCAGGGCGGCGACGCCTCCTGCGTCGGCTTCACCACCGACCAGACGGTCGCGGACGGCCCGCTGTCCGACCTGCTCTCGACCGTCTCGTACGCCACGGCCGTCGGGGCGTGGGACGCCCCCGCCGGGTCGACCACGACCACCTACAAGTTCAGCTGGGACCTGCCGGCGACCGCCGACAACTCGACGCAGGACACGACCGTGAGCGCCGACTTCGTCTTCGAGGCCCAGAGCGTCTGACCCGTCCTCGGGGCAGCCGTCCACCCGACCGGGACGGCTGCCCCGGCAGCACCCGTCCGCCCCGCCCCTGCACCCGCACCGCCCACCCGCACCGCACCGCACCCGCACCCCTGCCCCGACACCCGAGGAGCACCCGTGCCCGCCCATCCGATCCCGTCCGCCGACGCCGCGCCGCGACTCCGGCCCCGCGCCCGCACCCGCACCCGCCCCCGCTCCCGTCGGGGCTCGCGGGACGTGCCGCCGACCCCCGCGGGCAGGCCCTGCCGGCGCGACCTGCCGCGCGTCGTCGCGGCGACCGTCGCCCGCACCCTCGCCTGGACGATCGTCGCCCTCGCGCTGTGGGCGGTCCTGCCGACCGCCCTCGGCGCCGCCGTGACGACGGTCGCCAGCGAGTCGATGGCCCCCGCCCTCCGTCGCGGCGACGTCGTCGCGGCCCTGCGCTCGACGCCTGGGCACTCCCCCGAGGACTCGCTGGGGCGCGTCCTGCTCGTCCACGACCCGGACCACGACGGGCGCCTGCGCCTGCACCGCCTCGTCGAGGTGGACGACGACGGGCGGTTGCACCTCAAGGGCGACGCGAACCGCGTGCCGGACACGAGCACGGTCACCGAGGACGAGGTCGTGGGGACCGGCTTCGTGCGCGTCCCCTGGGTCGGGCTGCCGGGACGGTGGCTGGCGGACGGGGCCGTGCCGCCCCTGGTGGCCACGGCGCTGGTCGCGCTCGCGCTGCTCGCCCTCGGCCGGTCGGACCGCGACATCGCCCTCGGCCTGCCCTGCCGGGCGTGCGGTGCCCCGCGCTCGACCTCCGTGCCCGCCGAGCCGCCCTCGTCGGGCCGACTGCTCGCCGGGACGACGACCGTGGTGCTCGTCGCCTCGCTGGCCGCTGCCGCGGCACCGGCCGGTGCGGTCTTCTCCGCCACCTCGGACGGTGCCGCCACCCTCGGCAGCCTCGCCTCGTACCCCTGCTACCGGCACCACGACGACGGTGACGCGGTGCTCGCCTGGGACTTCGACGAGCCCCGGGGCACCGGCGTGATCGACCGGTCGGGGCACGGGCGGCAGGGCACCATGACCGGGGACGCGCGTCGCGTCGACGCGCCCTGCTCCGGCGACCCCGCCCTCGCCCTCACGCCGTCCGGCGACGCACGAGCGTCGACCACGACCCCCGTCAGGGCCCCCGAGCGGTACACGGTGAGCGCCTGGTTCCGCACGGACAGTCTCCGGTGGCCGCGTCGTCGGCCACAGCTCCACGCTCGCCAAGGCGTCGCCCTACAAGGACCGACACGTGTACGTCGGCGGCGACGGCAAGCCGCGGTTCGGCCTGCAGGGACCCGGCAACGGCTTCCGGTTCACGGTCACCGGCCCGACCCGCGTCGACGACGGGCGGTGGCACCACGTCGTGGGCACCTACGTCCCCGGCGTCATGCGGTTCTACGTCGACGGACGCCTCGCCGGGGAGCGCGTCGACGCGACGGCCCCCTTCGTGTACGACGGGTACTGGCGCGTCGGTCGCGAGTCCCTCGACGCCTGGCCCGGCGAACCCGGCGTCTACGGCTTCACGGGCGAGGTCGACACCGCCAGGGTCTGGTACCGGGCCCTCGACCAGACCGCCGTGGAGGCCCTCTACGCGCAGGGACGCTGAACCAGGACGGCGCCCGCGGGCACCTCAGACGATCTTCGAGTACCGCGTGCCCGCCTCGTGGTAGCCGCGCTTCTGGTAGAAGCGGTGCGCCGAGTCGGTGGCCGCGGCCGAGACGGCGGCGAGCGTGCGGGCGCCGTGCTCGCGGGCCCACGACTCGAAGTGCGAGAGCAGGTGCGAGCCGACGCCGTCCCGGCGGGCGTCCGGGCGCACGACGAGCAGCAGGAGCTGCGCCGTCGGGGCGTCGCTGTCGTACGCGAAGAGCAGGTGCGCACCCGACACGGCGGAGATCCGGCCGTCGTCGTCGCGCACCACCCACGTCTCGTGCCCGGCTTGCGCGGTGAGCCGCGCCAGGCGCGCGGCGAACACGTCCGCGTCGAGCTCGTGGCCGAGCGAGCGCACGAGCACGACCAGGTCGTCGAGGTCGGCGGGCGTCGGGTCGCCCAGGGGTTCCACCGTGACGGTCATGAGCCGAGGCTAGCGCGACGGGCGTCGTGTGACGGTCGTCGCGCCTCCGGCACCGGGCCGCCCCGGCGGCCGGGTCAGTGCGACGCCTGCAGGTCCCTCAGGCGCGCGAGCACCGTCGCGCGCAGGTCTTCGGGGGCGGTCTCACGGCAGGCGCGCTGCACCGCCTCGGTGAGCACCTGCCCGACCCGGTGCTCGTCGGAGCAGTCGGCGCAGTGCTCCACGTGGGCCCGGATGTCGGCCGCGTCCTCGCGGCACAGCTCGCCGTGGAGGAACTCCTCGAGCTCGGCCTTGGCCTTGTCGCAGTCGTACTCGCTCATCGGTCGGTGTCCCCTCCGGTCGTGGCGCCGCTCGTCGTCGAGGCGGCCTTCTTCTTCTTCGTCGCGGGGGCGGGGACGGTCATCCCCATGCTCGTCGCGTGGTCGGCCAGCAGCTCGCGCAACAGTCGTCGGCCGCGGTGGAGGCGGCTCATCACCGTGCCCACGGGGGACTTCATGATGTCCGCGATCTCCTGGTACGAGAAGCCCTCGACGTCGGCGAAGTACACCGCCATGCGGAAGTCCTCGGGAACCTTCTGCAGTGCGTCCTTCACGGCGCTGTCGGGCAAGTGGTCGATGGCCTCCGCCTCGGCCGAGCGGTGCGACCGCGACGTGCGCGTGGCGCTCTCGGCACCGCCGAGCTGCCAGTCCTCGAGGTCGTCGATGGTGCCCTGGTACGGGTTCCGCTGGTTCTTGCGGTACGTGTTGATGAACGTGTTCGTCAAGATGCGGTACAGCCACGCCTTGAGGTTCGTACCCTGCTGGAACTGCCGGAAGGCGGCGAACGCCTTCACGTACGTCTCTTGCACGAGGTCCGACGCGTCCGCCGGGTTGCGGGTCATCCGCATGCCGGCGGCGTAGAGCTGGTCCATGAACGGCAGCGCCTGCTCCTCGAAGAGGGCGCGCAGCTGACGCTCGTCAGGCTCGGCGGGGGCGGCGGTGGCGTCGTCGGAGGTGCTCATCAGGGCCGAGTCTAGGCTCGCCAGGAGGGCTTCCTCCGGTGCTGGTGCTGTGATCACAGGGGCTCCCGTCGGGGTCGGCAGTACAGTGGTGAACCGATGCAGGTCTTCAGGTATTCCGAGCCAGAGTTCGACCCGTACGGCGACGGGCGCACCCCCGACGCGACGCTGGACGGGCGGTGGACCGCGCCCACCGCCTCCGGCCCCCTGTCGGCGACCGTGTCGCTGCCGGGCTCGAAGTCGCTGACGAACCGCGAGCTCGTGCTCGCGGCCCTCGCCGACGGGCCGGGCACGCTGCGCGCCCCCTTGCACTCGCGCGACACGCGCCTCATGGTCGACGCGTTGCGCGCCCTCGGCACCACCGTCGACGAGGTCCCCTCCGACGACCCCGCGGTGCCCGACCTGCGGGTCACGCCGGGCGAGCTCACGGGCGGCGCGACGATCGACTGCGGGCTCGCGGGGACGGTGATGCGCTTCCTGCCGCCGGTCGCCGCGCAGGCGCTCGGGCCGGTGACCTTCGACGGCGACGCGTCCGCCCGCCGTCGCCCCATGCGCACGACGATCGACTCGCTGCGCGCGCTCGGCGTCGACGTCACCGACGACGGACGCGGCGCGCTCCCCTTCAGCCTGTACGGCACGGGCGGCGTCGACGGCGGCGACGTCGAGATCGACGCGTCCGCCTCGAGCCAGTTCGTCTCGGGGCTGCTGCTGAGCGCCCCGCGCTTCGCCCGCGGCCTCACCCTGCGGCACACCGGCGGGACGCTGCCGAGCCTGCCGCACATCGAGATGACCGTCGACGTGCTCGCCCGCCGCGGCGTCGAGGTGACCTCGCCCGAGCCCGGCACCTGGCAGGTGCCGCCCGGGCCGATCGCCGCCCGCGACCTCACGATCGAGCCCGACCTCTCGAACGCGGCGCCGTTCCTCGTCGCGGCCCTGGTGGCCGGAGGCACGGTGCGGGTCCGCCACTGGCCCGCCGAGACGACGCAGGTCGGTGCCGACCTCGTCGACCTGCTGCCCCTCTGGGGCGCGACGGTCTCGCTCGAGGGCGACGTGCTCACGGTCGACGGCGGCGTCGGCCTCGTCGGCGGGGGCAGCCTGCCGGGGGTGGACCTCGACCTCTCGCGCGGCGGCGAGCTCGCCCCGGCGCTCGTGGCCCTGGCGGCGCTCGCCTCGGGACCGTCGACGATCACCGGCATCGGGCACCTGCGCGGCCACGAGACGGACCGCCTCGCGGCCCTCACGGCCGAGATCACGGCGCTCGGCGGGCGCTGCACCGAGACCGAGGACGGCCTCCACCTCGAGCCGGCGCCGTTGCACGGCGGCCAGTGGCGCTCCTACGAGGACCACCGCATGGCGACGGCGGGCGCCATCATCGGCCTCGCGGTGCCCGACGTCGAGGTCGACGACGTCCGCGTGACGAGCAAGACGCTGCCCGACTTCACCGGCCTCTGGGACGACCTGCTCGGGCGGCGCACGCGGCCGTCCGCGTCGGACGTCGACCTGCTGGGCTTCCTGTGACCGAGCGTGCGTCGACGGCGGGCCGTGCCTCCGGAGCCGGCCGCGCGTCGACGGCGGGCCACGCCTCGTGAGCTGGTGGGACGAGGTCGGCGACGACGCCGACGACGAGGCCTACGGCGAGTTCGACGAGTCCGCGGTGCGGGTGCGCCCCAACCCGAAGGCGAACCGTCCGCGCACGAAGCAGCGGCCGACGTACGCCGAGGCCGAGCAGGGCGTCGTGTGGACGGTCGACCGGGGCCGGTACGGGGTCCTCATGGACGCCGGGAGCCCCGACGAGCGCGAGATCACGACGGCGCGCGCCCGCGAGCTCGGCAAGAAGAGCGTCGTCACGGGGGACCTCGTCGACGTGGTGGGCGACACGAGCGGGGCCGAGGGCTCGCTGGCGCGCATCGTCCGCGTCCAGGAGCGCACCACCCTGCTGCGCCGCAGCGCCGACGACACCGACGTGGTCGAGCGCGTGGTCGTCGCGAACGCCGACCAGATGCTCGTCGTGGTGGCCGCCGCGGACCCCGAGCCGCGTCCGCGCCTCGTCGACCGGTACCTCGTCGCAGCCTTCGACGCGGGCATCGAACCGGTGCTCTGCATCACGAAGACGGACCTCGCCGACCCGGCGCCGTTCGCCGCCCACTTCTCGTGCCTCGACCTGCGCATCGTGACCACCACCTCGACGTCGTTCGACGACGTCGGCCCCGACGGTGCGCCCTCCCCTGCCCTCGCCGAGCTGCGCGAACTGCTCGACGGGCACACGACGGTGACCGTGGGGCACTCCGGGGTGGGCAAGTCGACGCTCGTCAACGCCCTCACGGGGGCCACGCGGGAGGTCGGCGTCGTCAACGCGGTCACGGGCAGGGGGCGGCACACGTCGTCCTCGACGGTGTCGTTCAAGGTGCCGACGGGCGGCTGGATCATCGACACCCCCGGCGTGCGCTCGTTCGGCCTCGGCCACGTGGACCCGGCGAACATCCTGCGCTCCTTCGCGACGCACGCGATCCCCGCCGAGGGCCCGCCGGTCGACGGCGTGCCGCTCGCCAAGGCCCACGACTGGGAGATCGTCGACCGGGTCGAGGCGGGTGAGCTCGGCGACGTGGGCCGGGACCGGCTGCGCTCCCTGCAGGCACTGCTCGCCGCGCGCTCCTGAGCGGGGCGGCCCTGCCGCACTCCCGCCTCCCGCCTGACGCCTGCCGCCTGCCACCCGCCGCCTGACGCCTGACGCCCGCTGGCCGCCACGAATCGTACTGGCCGCCATGTCTAGACATGGCGGCCAGTACGATTCGTGGCGCAGTACGGGGGTGGCTCGAGGGAGCGGCCGGAGGCGCGGCGCGGCCGGAGGCGCGGCGGGGCCGGGCACGCTCGGTACGCTGGCGAGGTGACCGACCCGCACCGCGACTCCGGCCCCGTGTCCCCCGCGAGCGACGCCACCGCCGCCCCTGACCGCGCCGACGACCTGGCGCTCGCCCTGCGCCTGGCGGACGCCGCCGACGCGATCAGCGTCGAGCGGTTCCGCAGCGCCGACCTGCACGTGTCGGTGAAGCCCGACCGCACGCCCGTGACCGACGCCGACCAGGCCGTCGAGCGGGCGGTCCGCGCGATCGTCGCGCGGGAACGCCCGGACGACGTGGTGCTCGGCGAGGAGTACGGCGGTTCCGACGGGGGCAGCGACGCGCACGCGGGCAGCGCCGACGCCACGGGCAGCCACGCGCACGCGGGCAGCGCCGGGCACGCGGGCAGCGCCGGGCACGCGGGCAGCGCCGACGCGGGCGGCGGCCCCGCCCGCCGCGGCCGCCAGTGGATCGTCGACCCGATCGACGGCACCGCGAACTTCCTGCGCGGGGTGCCGGTGTGGGCGACGCTCGTGTCGCTCGTCGTCGACGGGGTGCCCGTGGTGGGCGTCGTCAGCGCTCCGGCGCTGGGCCGCCGCTGGTGGGCGTCGCAGGGTGCGGGTGCGTTCTCGGACGAGTCGCCGACCACGCCCCTGCGGGTGTCGGGCGTGGCCGCCCTCGCCGACGCGTCGCTCAGCTACAACGGCCTGGAGTACTGGCGGGAGGGCGGCCGTCTCGACGAGCTGCTGTCTCTCACCGAGCGGGTGTGGCGCACCCGCGCGTACGGCGAGTTCTGGTCGTACTGCATGGTCGCCGAGGGCGTCCTCGACGTCGCCGGCGAGGACGGCCTGTCCCCGTGGGACATGGCGGCCGTGCAGATCGTCGTGGAGGAGGCCGGAGGCGCGTTCACGAGCCTGGACGGCGCGCCGGGTCCGTGGCACGGTTCGGCGCTCGCCAGCAACGGCCTGCTGCACGACGAGGTCGTCCGTGCGGTGGGGCGCTGACCGGGCGGGATCATCCGTCGGGTGGAGGGCCACCCGGCCGTCCGCTTGATGTGCACGCAACACCAGCTGCGGTGGACTGACGGGAGTCCGACGCCGACGGTCGGCATGGACACCAGGAGGACACCGTGCACGCCACCCCCGCCACCACGACCGACCCGTTCACCGACGTCCTCGGTGCGGACCCCTTCGGCCCCGCGTCGTTCGCCTCCGTGACGGTGGCGACCGTGGCCTCCGGCGGGGTGACCGCCGACCCGGCGGGCGTCTCGCTGCCCGCGACGCACGCGCTCGACATCACGGCCTGGCTCGAGCTGTAGGCCGGGCCCGGATCCTCGGGCCGGCCGGCGCCGGTCCGCGCCGGCCGGCGCCGACCGGCGCCGGCCCGCGCCGGCCTCAGGCGTCCTGCCCGACGAGCCCCTTCTTGCGGGCGCGCAGGTCGGCGAGGCCGAGGACGAGCGCCACGGCGACGAGGCCGAGGACGACGAAGTACCCCGAGCGGAACGCGTCGTGGTAGACGTCGAGGCGGTCGCCGTCGGCCCCGGCGATGATGGCGTAGAAGGTGGAGACCGCGGCGGCCGTGCCGATGGCGGTGCCGGCCCGCTGGCCGACCTGTCCCATGGAGCCGGCGACGCCGCCCATCTCGACGGGCACCTCGGCGAGGGTGAGCGTCTGGTTGGGCGAGATGACGAACCCGCCGCCCGTGCCGGCGACGAGCAGCGCGCCCGCCATCGCCCACGGGGTGGCCTCGGCGGGGGTGACGACCGCGACCACGAGGGTGAGGGCGAAGCCGACGGCCACGAGCACGAGGCCGAGCACGACGAGCGAGCGGCCGTACCGGTCGACGAGGCGTCCGCCGTAGAAGGCGGCGACGGCGCTCGTGAGGGCGAAGGGGATCGTCACCATGCCGGCGTACACGGGTTCCAGGCCGAGGCCCTGCTGCAGGTAGAGCGTCGTGAGCAGGAACGACGCGGGCAGCGCGCAGAAGTACACGGTCGCGATGAGGGTGCCGTTGCGGTACGACGCCAGGCGGAAGAGGTCGAAGTGCACGACGGGTGACCGGCCGGACGCCTTGTACCGCCGTTCCCAGAGCACGAAGAGGGCGCCGAAGACGACGAAGCCGACGAGGAACAGCCAGCGCAGCGGGTCGTCGCCCTGCCCGGTGGTGAGCACGAACGGCAGCATGAGGGTGAGGATCGTGAACCCGAGCAGCACGACGCCGACGGGGTCGAGGGTGTTGTGCCCGCTGGGGGCGGTGCTGCCGCTGGGCAGCAGTCGCCAGGCGAAGACGATGGCGAGCAGGCCGAGCGGGATGTTCATCCAGAAGAGCAGCCGCCAGCCGTCCTCGGGCCCGCCGAGGGCGATGAGCAGGCCGCCGAGGGTGGGGCCGAAGGCGGTGCCGAGGCCGATGACGGCGCCGAAGAGCCCGAAGGCCCTGCCACGTTCGGGCCCCTGGAAGAGCTGTTGCACGAGGCCGAGCACCTGCGGCATCTGGATGCCGGCGGCGACGCCCTGCAGGATCCGCGCGACGACGAGCAGCTCGATGCTGGGCGCGACGGCGCAGGCGAGGCTGGCGAGGGTGAAGGCGGTGAGCCCGATGACGAACATGAGCTTGCGCGAGCCGATGTCGCCGAGGCGCCCCGAGGGCACGAGCGACAGGCCGAAGGCGAGCGCGTAGCCGGCGACGATGAGCTGCAGCTCGGTGGGCCCGGCCTCGAGCGACGCCTCGATGCTGGGCAGCCCGACGTTGACCTTCGACAGGTCGAGGATCGTGAGGGCGGCGACGCCGACGCACACCCCGAAGGCCTGCCACTTCTGGCGGTGGGTGAGGTCGCCGTGCGGGGCGTCGTGGTCGGTGGCGGGGGCGTCGTGTCGGTTCGTCATGGGTGACACCCGTTGTACTCCCGCTGCACGGCGTGCACCTGCGCGTGCCGTGCCCCGCACCGTTCACCCCCGTGCGAGGGCCACGGGAGCCGGAGGCGCGCCCTCCGCCGGTCACGAAAGGGTCACGACGGGTCCGACCCCGGTCCGGACCTGGTCACGACCCCCCTGTCTGTGCCACACTCGTCGCGGTTCTCTGCCCCGGGGACGCCGCTGCCGCGGTGCGGGGCGTGGGGACCGCGTCGACGGCTCCCCGCCGCTCGGCCGGGATCAGGGACGGGGCTTCGTTGGAACTCAGGGACTACCTGCGCGTCGTGCGCAAGGGCTGGATCATCATCGTCGCGGCGACGCTCGCCGGCGTCGCCGTGGGCGCGCTCGCGTCCCTGCTGGCGACGCCCACCTACGTGTCGTCGACGAGGCTCTTCGTGTCGGTGCAGGCGCAGGAGTCGTCGACGACCGGTGACCTCGTGCAGGGCAGCAGCGCCGCCCAGCAGAAGGTGCGGTCGTACGTCGACGTCGTGACGAGCGACGCCGTGCTCGCCCCGGTCATCGACGAGCTCGGCCTCGACCTCACGCCCGCCCAGCTGGCGGCGCAGGTCTCGGCGGACTCGCCGCTCAACACGGTCCTCATCAACGTCACCGTGACCGACACCGACGCCCAGCGGGCGGCCGACGTGGTCAACGCGGTGAGCGCCTCCTTCGCCGACGTCGTCGTCGACGAGCTGGAGTCGCCCGCGGGCGGCGGTCCGAGCCTGGTGAAGATCGCGACGATCGTGCCCGGTCAGGTCGCGGCGGCGCCGTCGAGCCCGCGCACCACCCTCAACCTCGGGCTGGGCCTGCTGGTGGGCCTCGCGCTCGGCGTCGGCGGCGCGGTGCTGCGCTCGACGCTCGACACGCGCATCCACGGCAGCCACGACGTCGAGGTCGTCACGGACGCGCCGATCCTCGGTGGCATCAGCTACGACTCCGGCGCCTCGAAGCGTCCCCTCGTCGTGCACGTCGACCCGCGCAACCCGCGCGCCGAGTCGTTCCGCACGCTCCGCACGAACCTGCAGTTCGTCAACATCGACTCGGTGTCGCCGTCGCTCGTCGTCACCTCGTCGCTACCCGGTGAGGGCAAGACCACGACGACGTCGAACCTCGCGATCGCCCTCGCCGAGACCGGCGCCCGCGTCGTCGTCGTCGACGGCGACCTGCGCCTGCCGCGCCTGGCCGAGACGATGGGCCTCGAGGGCGTCGTCGGCCTCACCGACGTGCTCATCGGCCGTGCCGACCTCGCCGACGTGCTGCAGCCGTGGGGCCGCGGGTCGCTGTTCGTGCTGCCCGCCGGCCGCGTCCCACCGAACCCGAGCGAGCTGCTCGGCTCGACGGCGATGGTGTCGCTGCTGGACACCCTGACCGGCACGTTCGACTTCGTCCTCGTCGACGCTCCCCCGCTGCTGCCCGTCACGGACGCAGCGATCCTCTCGAAGCTCACCAGCGGTGCGCTCGTCGTCGCCGCCGCCGGGCGCACGAAGCGCCAGGAGCTGCAGAGCGCCCTGCGCAACCTGGAGCACGTCGGCAGCCGCGTGCTGGGCCTCGTGCTCACCATGCTCCCCACGAAGGGGCCGGACGCCTACGGCTACGGCAACTACGGCGCGTACTACGGCATGGAGCAGGACACCCCCGAGGCCGGCGTGGGCGACCTGCCCGCCGCCTCCGGCACGCGGGGCCGCGCCCGCAGCGGGAAGCGCTGAGGGTGATGGCGCACCAGGGGGACCCTCGTCACCAGTTCACCGTGCTCACGGTCTGCACCGGCAACATCTGCCGGTCGCCGTTCGCCGAGCAGTACCTGCGGCAGGGGCTCCGCGACGTCGCGGGCGTCACCGTCGCCAGCGCCGGCACCATGGCGATGGACGGCGACGCCATGCCCGCCCAGGCCGAGGCGCTCGCCCGGTCGTACGGCGCCGACCCGGAGGGGCACCGCGCGCGGTTCCTCTACGAGCCGGACGTCGCGGGCGCGTCGCTCGTGCTCGCCCTCGCCCGGGAGCACCGCCGCGCCGTCGTGGCGATGCACCCGCGGGCCAGCCGCACGACCTTCACGCTGCGCGAGTTCGCCCGCCTGTCGGCCGACCTGACCGAGGACGAGATCCGTGCGGCGGTGGCCGAGGCCGCCGACGACTCGGCCCGCTCGCGCCTCGGCTCGGTCGTCGCGCTCGTGGCCGCGCAGCGCGGCAGCGTCGCCCCCGCGGCGACCGAGCTCGACGACGACGTCGTCGACCCGTACCGGCAGTCCGACTCGGTCTTCGCCGAGTCCGGCCGCCAGCTGGTGCCCGCGGCCGACGAGGTCGTCCGGGTGCTCCGCGTCGCGGCGGGGGTGCGCTGATGGCCGCCGACAAGCGCGTGAGCCGCACGCGCGTCGCCAGGCGTCGCCGCCGCGCGCTCGTCGCCGGACTCGTGGCCTTCGCCGCCGTGGACGTGCTGCTCGTCGCCGCGGCCGTCACGCGGGGCGGCTCGTCGGGTGAGCCCGGTGCGTCGGGCTCGAGCGCCCCCGCGTCGGTCACGCTGCCCTCCGACACCGGGTCCCCTGCCGCGCCGGAAACGCCGGAGGCGTCGCCCGAGCCGACCGCGGACGCCGCGGCCGTCGTCGCCCCCGCCCGCCTGCTCTCCGCCGTCGACTCGCGGACGGCCTGGCGTTCCTCGCGCGGAGCCTGCCCCGCGGGCGAGGCGCCGGTCCTCGAGCGCACCGACGACGGCGGCACCACGTGGCGCTCCGTGCAGATCGGCACCGACCAGCCCGCCGCACTCGACCGGGTCCAGGCGCAGGACGCCGCCACGGTGTTCGTCGTGGGCGCCACGGCCGGCACCTGCGAGCCCGTCTTCGCGCAGACGTTCACCAGCGGCGAGGCCTTCCGCACCTACCCCGACCGGCTCGCCGCCTCGTGGTACGTCGCGGCCGCCGACCCCGCCACCGTGCACTCCCCCTCGGGCGCCTTCGCCGCCCCGTGCGCGGTCGTCACGAGCCTCGCCGTCACCGACGACTCCCGCGCCGCCGTCCTCTGCGCCGACGGCCAGCTGCGCGCGACCGCCGACGGTGCCGCCACGTGGGGCGCCGCGGTGCCCGCGCCGGGCGTCGTCGACCTCACCGCGTCGAGCACCGGCTACCTGCTCGCCGGCACCGGCGGGTCCTGTGAGGGCGTCGCGGTGTCGTCGTGGGCGGCCACCGGTGGCGTCCTCACGGACGTGGGGTGCGCCTCCGGCGCCGCCCCCGCGGCCGGACAGCTCGCGGTCGCGGCCCGCGCCGGGTCGGCCTGGTTGTGGTCGGGCGACGACGTGCTCGTCTCGACCGACGGCGGTGCCTCGTGGTGAGCGAACGCTTCCTGGACTCGCCCGCGCGGCGCACGGGGCTCCAGCTCGTGCTCGACTCCCTCGCCTGGGTCGGTGCCGTCCTGCTCGCGGTGCTGCTGCGCTACGACTTCATGGTCGCGGAGGGCACCTGGTCGGCCGTGGCGTTCGTCGCCCTGGCCTGCGTGGCCGTCCAGCTCGCCGCCGGCTTCGGCGTCGGCCTCTACACGCGCCGGTACCGCACCGGCAGCTTCGGCGAGGTGCGCGCCCTCGCGACGGCGGCGCTCTTCGTCGTGGTCTTCGTGGGGCTGCCCGTCGTGGTCCTCGGGGTCGGCCTCGAGCTCGCCCGCAGCACGGTCGTCATCGCCGCGCCGGTCGCCGTCGTCGTCATCGCGGCCCTGCGGTACGCGGCCCGGCTCTACGTCGACGGCACGCAGCGCCCGGGCGAGGAGGCGCAGCGCACGCTCGTCTTCGGCGCCGGCCGCCTCGGCGACCACCTCGTGCGCCGCATGGTGACCGACCCGAAGTCGCCCTACCTGCCCGTCGGCCTCATCGACGACGACCGTCGCCTGCGCGGCCTGCGCCTGCACGACGTGCCCGTGCTCGGCACGCGGCACGACCTGGCCACGGCCGCCGCGAAGGTGGAGGCGGACGCGATCATCATCGGCGTCGCCGCCGCCGACGCCACCCTGCTGCGGGAGATCACCGACCTCGCCGCCGCCGCCGAGCTGCGGGTGCTCGTGCTGCCGCTGCTCGACGAGATCCTCGAGGGCAAGTCGCGGCTGCGCGACGTGCGCGACATCTCGATCGAGGATGTCATCGGCCGCCACCCCGTCGACACCCAGGTGGAGTCGATCGCCGGGTACCTCGAGGGCAAGCGCGTGCTCGTCACCGGTGCCGGCGGCTCGATCGGCAGCGAGCTCTGCCGCCAGATCGCGAAGTTCGGCCCCGCCGAGCTCGCCATGCTCGACCGCGACGAGACCGGGCTGCAGCAGGCGCAGCTCTCCATCGCCGGCCACGGGCTGCTCGACACGCGCGAGGTCGTGCTCGGCGACATCAGGGACCCGGAGGCGCTGCGGGCGATCTTCGAGGACCGCCGACCGCAGGTGGTCTTCCACGCCGCGGCACTCAAGCACCTGCCCATGCTCGAGCAGTACCCAGACGAGGCGTGGAAGACGAACGTGCTCGGCACGCAGAACGTGCTCGACGCCAGCCGCGCCGTCGGGGTCGACGTCTTCGTCAATATCTCGACGGACAAGGCCGCGAACCCGACGAGCGTGCTCGGCCACTCCAAGCGCCTCGCCGAGCGGCTCACCGCGTGGACCGCCGACGAGACCGGGCTGCGGTACCTCTCGGTGCGCTTCGGCAACGTGCTCGGCAGCCGCGGCTCGATGCTGCCCGTGTTCACCTCGATGATCGAGGCCGGTGGGCCGCTCACCATCACCCACCCCGACGTGACGCGGTTCTTCATGACGATCCCCGAGGCCTGCCACCTCGTCGTGCAGGCCGGCGGCATCGGTTCGCCCGGCGAGGTGCTGATCCTCGACATGGGTGAGCCCGTGCGGATCCTCGACATCGCAGAGCGCATGATCGCCATGTCGGGCAAGGACGTCGGCATCGTCTACACGGGCCTCCGCGACGGCGAGAAGCTGCACGAGGAGCTCGTCGGCGACGGCGAGAGCGACCACCGCCCGGTGCACCCCAAGATCTCGCACACCCGCGTGCCGGCCCTCGAGCCGCGCACCCTCCTGGCCGACCACGCCGGCACCGGCAGCTGGGCGCCGAAGGCCACCCTGACGGAGAGCACCGAGTGACCGATCGCATCTACATGTCCTCCCCCGACGTCGGCCAGGCAGAGGAGGACGCGGTCCTCGCCGCACTGCGCGGCGGGTGGATCGCGCCCCTCGGTCCCGACGTCGATGCCTTCGAGCGGGAGGTCGCCGAGCGGGTAGGCGTCGAGCACGGGGTCGCCCTCAGCTCCGGGACGGCCGCGCTGCACGTCGCGCTCGTCGCCTGGGGCGTCGGCCCCGGTGACGTCGTCCCGACGTCGACGATGACCTTCGCGGCGACCGCCAACGCGATCGCCTACACGGGTGCCGAGCCCTACTTCGTCGACTGCGACCCGGCGACCGGCAACATCGACCCCGCCCTGCTCGCCGAGGTGCTCGACGAGCTGCGCGCCGAGGGCGCCTCGGTGCCCGCGATCGTCCCCGTCGACCTGCTCGGCAAGGCGATCGACTACACGTCGGTGCTGGCCCTCGCCGAGGAGCACGGCGTCCGCGTGCTCGCCGACGCGGCCGAGTCGCTCGGCGCGACGCACGCCGGTCGCGCCGCCGGCTCGTTCGGCGACGCCTCGGTCGTGTCGTTCAACGGCAACAAGATCATGACGACGTCGGGGGGCGGCATGCTGCTCACCGACGACGGCGACCTCGCCGCCCGCACGCGGTACCTGTCGACCCAGGCCCGCCAGCCCGTCGCGCACTACGAGCACACCGAGATCGGTTACAACTACCGGCTCAGCAACCTGCTGGCCGCCCTCGGGCGCGCGCAGCTCGGGCGCCTCGACGAGATGATCGGGCGGCGCCGGGCCGTTCGCGACCGCTACCGGACGTTCTTCTCCGACGTGGACGGCGTGGAGCTGTTCGGCGGCGCTGACGACGACGGCGACAACTGCTGGCTCACGTCGATCGTCGTCGACGAGACCGTGACCGGGTGGTCGACCGCCGATCTGTCCGCGGCCCTGGCGGCCGACAACATCGAGTCCCGCCCCCTCTGGAAGCCGATGCACCTGCAACCCGTCTTCTCGTCCGCACGTCGTGCGACCAACGGGGCGAGTGAGCGGATCTTCCGGCACGGCCTCACCCTTCCGAGCGGCAGCGCTCTCCGCGAGGACCAGGTGGAGCGCGTCCTCAGCGCACTCACCTCGGTCGTCGCCCCGGGGAACGCCGTTGCCTGAGGGAGCTGTCTTCGAGGTCCTGGCACACGACGTGCCCCCCGAGCGCGCGCGGTGGATGGAAGCTTGGACGCGTAGCGAAGAGGCTGATCCTTTTGCGCATCCGACGCACGTCGACCTCTTCTCGCCCGGCAATGACTCCGCGTTCTGCGCCGTCCTCACCGTCGACGACGGTCAGGTGCTGCTGCCCTTCGTGCTACGGACGATCCAGTTCAGCGACCACGTCGACGTCACGTCTGCCTACGGTTACGGCGGTCCCTTTGTGAGCGGCACGGTGAGCCGGTCCGACCTCGAGGGCTTCTGGGAGGCACTCGACGGATGGTCGAGGGCGAGGGGCGTCGTCTCCGAGTTCATCCGGTTCTCGACGTCTCCCGACGATGACGCGTTCGCTTACCAGGGTGACGTCGTGCACCGCTCGACGACCGTCGTGCGCGTGCTCGACCTCGACGCGGAGGCCCTGTGGATGGACTTCGACCACAAGGTGCGCAAGAGCGTCAACAAGGCTCGCCGCAACGGCGTGACGGTGACGGTGGACACCACGGGAGAACGTCTCGACGAGTTCCTTGGCATCTACGCAGGGACGATGTCCCGCCGGGAGGCCGATGAGCGTTATCTGTTCCCCCGGGACTTCTTCGAGCGCATCCGCGACGAGATGTCGGGTTCGTACGCCTTCTTCCACGCGGACCTCGAGGGCGTGATGATCTCGACCGAACTCGTCCTCGTGGGCCGACGCACGTTGTACTCCTACCTGGGCGGCACCGATGAGCGGCACTTCGCGGTGCGCCCGAACGACATGCTCAAGTTCGAGGTCATGAACTGGGGTCAGACGCAGGGCAAGACGGAGTTCGTCCTGGGCGGCGGCGCATCGCCAGGGGACGGCATCGAGCGGTACAAGCTGTCGTTCGCACCTCAGGGCGCGCGTCGTTTCTACACCGGCCAGCGCGTCGTCGACGCCGAGGCCTACCGAGAACTTTCAGGGCCGGGCGAGGACGAATTCTTCCCTGCTTACAGGAGGACCAGGTCGTGAAGATCCTCATCATCTCGCAGTGGTACGACCCCGAGCCCACGTTCAAGGGGCAGCTCTTCGCCGCCGAGCTCCGCCGACGCGGCCACGACGTCCAGGTGCTCACGGGCTTCCCCAACTACCCGACGGGGGTCCTCTACCCCGGCTGGACCATGAAGGGCTACCAGCGAGACGTCGTCGACGGGGTCGACGTCCTGCGCGTCCCGCTCTACGCCAGTCACGACTCCTCCGCGCTGCGCAGGGTCGCCAACTACCTCTCCTTCGCCCTGAGCGCATCCCTCGGAGCCCTGGTCCTGCCCCGGCCCGACGTGGTGTACGTCTACCACCCTCCGGCCACCGCTGCGCTCCCCGCACTCGTCCTGAAGGCCCTGAAGGACGTGCCCTACGTCTACGACGTGCAAGACCTCTGGCCGGACTCGCTCGAGGCGACGGGCATGGTCTCGAACAGACGCGTCCTGCGGGCGGTCGGTTGGGGCATGCGCCGCATCTACGCCGCCGCAGCCCGCATCGTCGTCCTGTCGCCCGGCATGCGCGCCCGACTCGCGAGCAGGGGCGCTCCTGAGGGAAAGACGGACGTCATCTACAACTGGGCCTACGAGAACGACCTCGGGAGCGCTCATTCCACGACCACGGGGCGAGGTGGCGGCACGTCGTTCACCGTGACGTTCGCCGGCAACATCGGCACGCCGCAGGGACTCGATGTCCTCCTCGACGCCGCTGAGCACCTGCGTGACGAGACCGATGTCCGCTTTGTCGTCGTCGGTACGGGCCTCGATGAGGACCGGCTCCGTCGTGTCGCGGCAGAACGGGACCTGCCCAATGTCACGTTCCTGGAACGGCGTCCCGTCTCCGAGATCGGCGCCCTGCTCGACGCGTCCGACGCTCTGCTCGTGCACCTCGTCGACGAGCCGCTCTTCGAGGTGACGATCCCGTCGAAGACTCAGGCGTACCTTCTCTCGGGCAGGCCGCTCCTCATGGGCGTCCGCGGAGACGCCTCGGCGTTGGTGGAGGAAGCGGGCGCTGGCCTCACCTTCCCGCCCGGGGACGGTCCGGCCCTGGCCGACCGCGTCGTGAGGTTGCGTGACATGCCCGCCGACGAACGCGAGGCCATGGGCGCTGCGGGTCGACGGTTCTACGACGAACGGCTGAGCCTGCGCGCCGGCGTCGCTGCTTTCGAGTCGACCTTCGAGCGGGTCCTGCCTCTCCGCCCGTGGCGGCTGGCGGTCAAGCGCGGCGTCGACGTTGCCGCGAGCGCTGCTGCCCTGGCGGTCACCGCGGTCCCCCTGGTCGCGCTGGGAGTGACCGCGGCAGTGCGACTGGGGCGCCCGGTGCTCTTCCGCCAGGAACGTCCGGGCCGCGACGGCACGACCTTCGAGATGGTCAAGTTCCGGACCATGACGGACGCCCGAGGACCCGAGGGCGAGCTCCTCCCCGACGGTGATCGCCTCACGCGCTTAGGCTCGTTCCTCCGTGCGACCAGCCTTGACGAGCTGCCCACGCTGTGGAACGTGCTCAAGGGGGACATGTCCGTCGTCGGGCCGAGGCCGCTCCTCACTCGCTACACGCGCTGGTTCTCGGACGCGGAGCGTCAACGACTCGACGTGCGCCCCGGGGTCACGGGTCTGGCACAGGTCAACGGGCGCAACACGACCCCTTGGGACGAGCGCCTCGCCCTCGACGTCCAGTACGTGCGTCGTCTCTCCCTCAGACGTGACCTCCGACTGGTCCTCGCCACCCTGGCCAAGGTCACGCGCCGGGCAGGCGTGGTCGTTGACCCCGAATCCGTCATGCTGAACCTCGACGACGAGAGGCGACCGAGAGGCGTCCGCTCGTGACCCTCGTCGTCCGTCCTGCCACGCTCGGCGACGTTCCAGCCCTGGCCGACCTGACCCGACGGTCCTTCGCACCGGACCTGCACCCGTACATGACGATGGCACAGCACGGCGCCGCGAACTTCATGGCCTTGCCACTGTCGGCGCCGCACCTGCACCCCGCAAACCGCCTGTTCGTCGCCGAAGCGGAGGAGCAAGTGCTCGGCCACGCCGACTTCCGACTGTCTGCCGGAGGGCATGCGTTGTTGGCCTATCTCTGCGTGGACGAGGCCTCTCGCGGCCGCGGGGTCGCGACAGCGCTCATCGCAGCGTTCCTCGACACGGAGTCCGTGTCTCGTCTGGACCTTGACGTCTTCACGACGAACGGACCGGCGAACGCCCTCTACGACCGCTGGGGTTTCTCGAACGGTGCTCGTCGTCGCTGGATCGCACGCGACCTGCCCTCGGCAACGACGCCTGTCCCCATCGGCGGGTTCCCCAGCGAGCACGCAGCCCATGCGGCCTACGGCTTCAGCGAGTTCACCATCACGGGTGCGGATCAGGAGACATTACGTGTCGGGCGCATCGGGGAGGCAGTCCTCAAGGTGCCGACCGCCGAGACCTTTGACGACGGCGATCTCCTGTCGCGGCTCCGCGCGGCGTACCCCTCCTCGAGCACGGCGTTCTCGATCGTGCGCGAGGACGAGGACGTGCGGACACCGCATCGCGAGATCCTCACGTCCGCCCGACGCACGCTCACCATCGACTCGTCGGACCACGACAACGGGAAGGACGCTCATGCAGCGTGACATCACCAAGAAGGCTGCAGAGCCCACCACGCACCGGCGACCCGCGTACTTCTACCGATCCGCCCGTGAGGGCATGGTCGACCTGCTGAAGGCGGTGCTCGACGAGGGTCGCTCCGTCCTGCTCCCCGGGTACATCGGGTGGTCGCCGATCGAGGGCAGCGGCGTCTTCGACCCCGTCCTCGAGGCGGACGTGCCGTACGCGTTCTACGACCTCCACCAGGACCTCACCGTCGACCTCGACGCCTTCCGACAGGTGATCTCCTCGGGGTCCGTCGGTGTCGCGGTCGTCATCCACTACTTCGGCCGGAGCGAGCCCCACTGGCGAGAGATCCGGGCGCTGGCCGACGCACATGGCGTCTTCCTCGTCGAGGACCTGGCCCACGGATGGTTCTCTGCCCTGGGGTCCGGGCCGTCGGGTTCCTATGGAGACGCGCAGCTCTACTCCATGCACAAGATGCTGCCGTTCGCCGACGGCGGCATGGTCACCTACGGGTCGCCGAGCCACATCACGACCCAGGAGTCGACGGCTCCGGAGCTCGCGGCCGAGATCCTCAGCTATGACGCCGACGCCATCGCGAGCCACCGACGGAGCGTCTTCGTGGAGACCACCCGCGCCCTCGTGGAGGCCGGGCTGACCGATGATCGGTTCGAGATCATGTGGCCCGAACTGGGCCCGGATGTGCCCCAGACGCTGCCCGTGCGAATTCTGCGGGGTAACAGGGACGCCATCTACCGGAGCATGAACGCCGACGGCGTGGGCATGGTCAGCCTGTACCACACGCTCATCGGTCAGTTGCCCAAGGGGTTCGAGGGCATCCGAGCCACGTCACGTCAGATCATCAACTTCCCGGTCCACCAGGACGTGCCCGCTGGCTCAGCGCCGCGGATCGTCGAGACCTTCCTCCGCGCGCTGGACGCAGCCCAGGACGAAGCGAGCAGCCCGGACGCGGACCCCATGGCACTGCAGGCGACAACGGAGAGGCCCTCATGACGACCCTTAAGACCTCCGACTACGACGGGCGCACCGTCCTCATCACCGGCGGTACCGGCTCGTTCGGCCGCACGGTCGCCCAGAAGCTGCTGTCGACGGGCGTCAGTCAGGTGCGCATCCTCAGCCGCGACGAGGCCAAGCAGGACCAGATGCGCCACGACCTCGGGAGCGACAAGGTGCGCTTCTACGTCGGCGACGTGCGCGACCACCTCAGCGTCGAGCGCGCGGTGCGCGACGTCGACTACGTCTTCCACGCGGCGGCCCTGAAGCAGGTGCCGTCCTGCGAGTTCTTCCCCATAGAGGCCGTGAAGACGAACGTGCTCGGCAGTGAGAACGTTGTGCGGGCGAGCGAGGACGCCGGCGTCACGTCGCTGGTCTGCCTCAGCACGGACAAGGCCGTGTACCCGGTCAACGCCATGGGCATGAGCAAGGCGATGATGGAAAAGGTGGCGCAGTCGCACGGCCTCAACAACCCGAACGCCGTCACCACCGTGTCGTGCGTGCGCTACGGCAACGTCATGTACTCCCGCGGCTCGGTGATCCCCCTGTTCATCTCGCAGCTGAAGGCCGGCAAGGACCTCACGGTCACCGACCCGGGCATGACGCGCTTCATGATGTCGCTGCCTGCGAGTGTGGACCTCGTCGAGCACGCCTTCCGCAACGCCGAGCAGGGCGATCTCTTCATCCGCAAGGCGGCCGCGTGCACGATGGGCGACCTCGCGCAGGCCGTCATCAACCTGTTCGAGAGCGACCGTCGCGTCACCGTCATCGGCACCCGTCACGCCGAGAAGCGCTCCGAGGCCCTCGCGAACCGCGAGGAGCTCTCGCGCGCCGAGGACATGGGCGACTACTTCCGCATCTCCGCCGACAAGCGCGACCTCAACTACAAGGCTTTCTTCGAGGAGGGCGACCCCGCGCAGGTGCAGTACCAGGACTACGACTCGCACACGGTCGATCGCATGAGCGTCACGGACGTCGAGGCCATGCTCCTCACGCTGCCCGAGGTTCGTGCCGAGCTCGCCCTCGCCGGCATCCGGCACGGGGCGGCGTCGTGACCGTCGCGCTGACCGGGGCCGGGGGCTTCCTCGGCTGGCACGTGCGCGTGCTGCTGCACGCGCGGGGACTGCCGGAGGCGGTGGTCGTCCCCGTCGGTGACCGTCACGACGCCCTCGCCGCGGCTCGCGCCGTCAACGGCGTGGACCGCGTGGTGCACGTGGCGGGCGTCAACCGCGGCAGCGACGACGAGGTGCGTGACGCCAACGTGCTCTTCGCTGAGCAGTTGGCCCAGGCCGTGCGCACGGCCGAGGTGCCGCCTCGGGTCGTCGTGTTCGCGAACTCGACCCAGGCGGACGGCGACTCGCTCTACGGGCGCGCGAAGCGGCGTGCGGCGGAGGTCCTCGCGGACGCCGCGCGCGCCGTCGGCGCCGAGTTCGTCGACCTGCGCCTGCCGAACCTCTTCGGCGAGCACGGGCGCCCCTTCTACAACGCGGTGACCGCGACGTTCTGCCACCTGCTGTCGCGGGGCGAGCAGCCCACGGTCGATGTCGACCGGCCGCTCACGCTGCTGCACGTGCAGCGAGCTGCCGAGGCGCTGGTGGGCGAGCTGACCCCCACCGAGATGCTCGGGCACGCCCGCGAGCTGACGGTCAGCACGCTTCTCGCCCGTCTGCAGGCGTTCGCCGGGACGTACGAGCGGGGAGATCTCCCAGCGCTCGTCGACGACTTCGACCGGGACCTCTTCAACACTTACCGGTCGTACGCGTTCGAGGTGCGGCCGAGCTTCGCGCTGACGCCGCGGTCCGACCCGCGGGGCAGTTTCACCGAGGTCGTGCGCGCCCACGGCGGTGCCGGGCAGACGTCGTTCTCGACCACGGTGCCCGGGGTGACGCGCGGTCAGCACTACCATCGCCGCAAGATCGAACGCTTCACGGTCCTCGACGGCTCGGGGGTGATGACCCTGCGTCGCCTCTTCCACGACGAGGTCGTGACGATCACCGCGAGCGGGGACTCCCCCGTCTCGGTCGACATGCCGACCATGTGGGCGCACGCCATCACCAACGACGGCGACTCCACGCTCACCACCCTGTTCTGGTCGAACGAGATCTTCGACCCCGCCGCCCCCGACACCGTCCCGGAGATCGTGTGACCACCACCGCCCCCCGCCTCAAGGTGCTGACCGTCGTCGGCACCCGTCCCGAGATCATCCGGCTCTCGGCCGTCATCAAGCGCCTGGACGAGCACGTCGACCACGTGCTCGTGCACACGGGCCAGAACTACGACTACGAGCTCAACGAGGTCTTCTTCGAGGACCTGGGTCTACGCCGGCCCGACCACTTCCTCGAGGCGGACACGTCGTCGCTGGGCGCCGTGATGGGGAGCATCCTGGTCGGCATCGAGCGTGTGCTCGTCGAGGAGCGACCCGACGCCTTCCTCGTGCTCGGAGACACGAACAGCAGCATCTCGGCGGTCATCGCCAAGCGCATGAAGATCCCCGTCTTCCACATGGAGGCCGGCAACCGGTCGTTCGACGAGAACGTCCCCGAAGAGACGAACCGGCGCCTCGTCGACCACGTCGCGGACTACAACCTCGTGTACACGGAGCACGCGCGGCGCAATCTCCTGGCCGAGGGGCTGCACCCGTCGCGCATCCGGCTCACGGGCTCGCCGATGAAGGAGGTGCTCGCCCAGAACAAGGCCGGAGTCGCGGCGAGCGACGTCCTCGAGCGCGAAGGCCTCACCGCGGGCGGCTTCTTCCTCGTGAGCTTGCACCGAGAAGAGAACGTCGACCACGCCGGGCGCCTCACGAGCATCCTCGAGGGCCTCCAAGCCGTGGGCGAGGAGTACGACCTGCCCGTCCTCGTCTCGACGCACCCCCGGACCCGGAAGCGCATCGAGGCGCTCGACGGGCAGTTCGACCGTCTGACGTTCCACAAGCCGTTCGGGTTCCACGACTACCTGGCCCTGCAGAAGGCCTCGCGCCTCGTCCTCTCGGACAGCGGCACCATCGCCGAGGAGTCGTCGTTGCTCAACTTCCCCGCCGTGACGCTCCGCGACGCGATCGAGCGCCCCGAGGCCGAGGACACGGGAAGCATCGTCTTGACCGGCACGGACGCGAAAGGCATTCTACGAGCTACGCGGTACGTCCTGAGTCTTGCTACCGAAGCTGCCGTGCCCGCAGACTATGCAATCGAAGACACCGCTCTGCGAACTCTCTCCGCGCTCGTCTCCGTGGCAGCCAACTTCAATGCACGTGCGGGTATTCGACGCGAGTAGGGCCCTGGCAACTCATGCCCCAGAAGGGGCCGTGACACAGCTAATCGTTTGCAAACACGAGGTCGAAAACGTGTGGCGCTGTCGACGATGCCTTCCAGGCGTCGTACGACGCACCTGCGTGGCGACGTGCCAGGAAGCGGAGTCCTTGATCGATCGAGGCGTGCGCTTTGATAGCTAAGCTCCATGCGGCCGACGTGCGGGACTCCACAACTACACCGCCGCCGTCTGCAAGAATCTGAGTCCAGGGCGTGGTCGCTGGCGCGAAGACGGGACACGAGACCGACAACGCTTCGGCGATGATGTGACCGAAATTTTCCCCAGCTGTAGGCATTAGGAGAGCATCGTACATCGCGAGTGTCTGCCTCACCTCGCTATGCGGGAGTGTCCCATTGAACCGTACAGATACATTCGCAGGAAGTTCCGCGACGAGTCCCTTGCACCGCTTCACGTACACATCGTCCTCGGCCGGACCATAGACGTCTAGATCGATCTCCTCATCGAGCTCCTTCAACCCAGCTAAGACGACGTGTAACCCCTTGTGCTCAACCAAGCGCCCGACGCTTACGTATCGAGTACGGCGAGCAGTCGAGGCACTCGGCAGTGCTGGTGAGTCGCTTTGTTCGGGTAGAAGCGTCTCATTTTCACGAACCAGTACACGAGCACTTGCACCCCAAAGTCTTGCCACGTCAGACCGCTCCTGATCGGATGATGCGTGCCACGTAATCCGCTCTTGCATGCGCAACAACCTGAATAGGTAAAGGAACAACCGTTTCTTCAATGCTCTGTGCATTAGTGCTGCCTCGCCGAACTCACCTCGAGGAGCCACCAACAAGCGTGTCCTGCGAAAGTAGCCAATTCTCGCAAGCAGTTGAGGCAGAATCGACAACTTAAAGTCAAAAAAAGAGTTTACATATACCAAATCCGGACGTGCACGGCGCACCTCTCGCATGGATCGAATCAGATGCGCGAGCACCTCTACCGTTGTGTATCTGACACGCGCCGAACCTTTCTCCACCCAGACGTTGCGCTCGACGGCGAGACGTGTGCTCGAGCCTTGGTCGCTGTCCCGAGTCACTACCAAGACGGAGTAGACCGGAGGCGCCTGCTCGACTAAGGCCTCGAGCGTTCGGATGGGCCCGCCTCCTCGGAACGCTGGTGGATAGCGCGTGGCAAAGACTGCGACCTGATCAGGCAATTCAACTTCCCTCCATGAACTCACGATGCCGCAAGCGCCGCAACGTGACAAAACTGATCGCCACCGTGATGGCTTCACCTACTCCAAGCCCAACCACGGCTCCCATGGAACCAAACGTGGACACCGTGGGTATCATGACGACAAGGCCGGCGACTAAACCACTAACTTGAGCTACCGCAGCAGAACCAGGACGCCCCCGCGCACGCACCAATGCGCCTACAACTTGGGAAAGTGAACGAGCAACCATAACGAGAGCAAGAGCCCAGATCAAGGGCACAGCGGGCTTGTAGATTTCTCCAAAGAACAGCGGCACGGCCGAAGGCGCGACCAAGCACAACCCCATACTTACCAGCGCGCTCACTATGAGGGCATACTTGAGAGTTTTGACCTCAAAGGATGTTCGTGCAGCGCCAGATAGGTCACCCTTCGAAGCTCGTGGAAACACAACGTTGGTTACTGCCGCCGCGAAAGGCGCAACCAATAGTGCGACCGTCGTAGCAACTGCGTAGATACCTACCTCCCTAGGTGACTCGTAGCTCGCCAGCAGGACCTTGTCATATTGAGCTGCAAGAACTGTAGGGATGGCTGCCGCCGCGTAACGAAGGCCGTACACCCACTGAGTATTGATGCGTTCAATGCCTGGCATGCGATCGGTGCCAAGACCTTCGAGAGAAGGTGGAATAGGATTTTCGGACGAACGGGAAGATTCTTCGTAGCTCACGCGATACGCCCGACGTGACATAAGTGAGACTATCACGAATTGCAGTGACGTGCTGACGACAAGCGCTCCCGCAACTCCTAATACACTAAGTTCCCCTGCCGTGAACATCACTCCGATACCAACGGCGTAAAACACCGGTTGAACAACGCGGCCGAGATTCCACATGCGAATAGACTGAGCCTGTAACGCGAACAACATCGAGGCAAACAGGCTATTGCTAATTATCGCCAATGACATAAGGACGCAAGCGGCATGGACGTCGCGATCCTGGCCGGCCAGCATTGGTGAGATTATCAGCCCGGTGGTTGCAACCAATACACCACCGATCAACATAACTCGCCGTGCGCGTCTGATTGCTACGAATGCATCTGCTGGGAAGCGTGAAACGAAGTATGTTACGGCACCACTTTGCCCGAGTTCACCAACGACTAGTGCCACTGTAAACAAGGCCATGATGAGCGCCCATTCACCTCGCCCGTCGGGCCCCAGGCCGCGTGCAGTCAGAATGCCGGAGACCGTGCCAAGCGCGACAGACGCCAAGTTCGTAATCGTAACCTGTGCTACGGGATGACGAATACTCGACACGACCCTTTTGAGCAAGCCCATCTATCAGCCAACACACCCATTACTGAGCAATATAGGAAGCGAACTCACAGAACTTCCGCTCCAGGGATCTGGCCAGTGTTACGAGTATCAAGCACGGGAACATTCGCTTCACTCAATACGGCCAGATCGACCCCGGGATGAGCGGTGATGACTACAGCAAGGTCTACTTCACCCAGAGTGCTCGCGTCCAAAAGACCACGGGCAACATTGGCGGGCCACCTGTAGTCCTCAACCTGGTTATCAACTGCGACCAGGTCAGCGCCAAGCCCTAGAAGCAAATCAATCATGGCGAGTGACGGGGCCTCACGCACATCACCGGTGCCAGGCTTATAAGCAAGCCCCACGAGTAAAATGCGTGAACCTTTAACAGGCTTTTCGACGCTGTTGAGAAGCCTGATAATCCGCTCGACAACGTAGTCCGGCATGCCGTTGTTGACGTCATTCGCCAGCTCCACGAAGCGGAAGGGGCGACCGAGTTGCTTGCGTACTTGCCACGACAAGTAGCTAGGGTCGACGGGCAAGCAATGACCTCCGACGCCGGGACCGGGCGTAAACTTCATAAATCCGAAAGGTTTTGTTGCCGCTGCGTCAATGGATTCCCAGACATTGACGCCCAATTGATTGGCGAAGACTGCCAGCTCATTAACTAGGGCGATATTGACGTGCCGGAAGGTATTCTCAAGTAGCTTCGTCAGTTCTGCTTCTCGCGTTCCGGATACGGTCACTGTCGTGTCTACCAGGGCATCGTAAAATGCCCTGACCTTCGCCAACGACTCGGGGTTGATTCCCGCCACTACTTTTGGGGTCTCGACAAAGCCCCAGCGCTTGTTCCCGGGATCAATCCTCTCAGGGCTGTAACCGACGAAGAAGTCACTCCCGGCAGTTAACCCGGAACCCTTTTCAAGCAGAGGGACGACCAGTTCTTCCGTTGTTCCAGGATAGGTCGTGGACTCCAAGACAACGGTCGCACCCTCGCGCAAGTGCGGAGCCAAGGCAGCAGCGGCCTGCTCAATGAAAGTGAGATCAGGTAGCGTTTCGCGCAAAGGCGTTGGAACCGTGATGATGGCTATATCGAAATTGGTTGCAGACGCGTAACTAGAGGTCGCGACATATCGAGAACTGTCGAGCGCACTCGATAGAACTGTATCGGAGATGTCATCGACGTAGGAGATTCCGCATTGCAGACTATGTACGCGTTTCAGGTCCAGGTCAATGCCAACAACGTCGTATCCAACTTCCACAGCTCTCATGGCCACAGGAAGTCCAACGTATCCTTGACCGATAATTACTGCCTTCATAAGCATCTCCGTATTTTCTTAAGAACCGCTAAAGGGTCGTTTTACGTGCGTTACGCCTGAGACGCTCGTACCCCTGAGCCCGAGTGACGTGCCAACCGAACACTAGGAACACAGCGAAGAGGCATATCAGGCGAGGTCCTACTCGGGACACGTACGTGAACGATCCGCCCCAAATGAGATCGGTAATTGACGCGCTGAGAATCAGAAGTGCCGTCATCTCCAGCACCTCAAGTCGACTTGAGCCTGCAATCCGCGAAGCGCGAAACGCGGCTTTATCAAGCCAAGCCACCATCAGCCCTAGCACCGGTATGAATAGGCCCAAACCGATAAGAGCACCAAAAGCGAAGACCCACTCCCCTTGAAACAGCGCTGCTTCCGAATGTCCCCGCCCGAGCAGATCGGGACGGAAAAAGTCACCGAGCTCAGCCCCAAAGCCGATTGGTTTCGTAGGCCAGATTTGCCTCGGTATTAGAGCAACGGCCGCAGCATAGAATGTATGCACACCCGTATGCGTAATTTCGTTGACGGAATCCAAATGAATCAATTCGGCGAATCGTACAAACGGGCCGATTGCCGATTCGAGACCAGTGACCGAAGCGCTCTGATTCGGATTTAGACTCCCCGAAAATGCGACTCGAGACGCCGCAAGATAGGACAAGACGGGTGGAAATGATGCAAGCAAAGCGAGTTTAACCGCACGCCCTCGCCAACGATGCGCCGCGGCGGCAGCTATCGTTATTCCGAGAGCGCCAATCTGCAGACGGCCAAATCCTGCAAAAACGAACTGCATGTAGATTAGAAAGGCGGCGATGACAAGAAGGTACGCCCAGACCGTCAAACGTGCTTCGCGCCTGAAAGACGACACCGCAAGGAGCGCGATGCCTGCAAAAGAAGCCCCATCGTCAAACCCAAACTGGGCTAAAGGACTATTGACTAGTAATAGGCCGATTATGACGAGAAGTCCGCCCGCGAACATACCCCAGTGAGTAACACGGCGATCACTAATGGGCCGAACTTTGTTTCGCCGAGCGTCCTTCTGTTGCCAGAAAAAATAGAACAATCCCAGTTGAGACCAGTAAGCAATATTCACGGCTGCAACGTAATCAACTCTTCCGTGGAGAATCGGGTCGTCAAAGAATAGGTAGATGGCCGGGAAGAATATAAAAAGACCACTTGCTACCATGTACATACCAGGTGCGGTGATACGTTGACCACCACTGGTCCAATAGGCACGGACGGCCTGCACGAGCCCTAGAATCCCGACGAAGAGCTGCGGAAGCTCTTGAATGCCCAAGAATGGCACGTTTGCTAGTGCGCCGAGCGAGCACCAAAATATGAATGCCGACGACACTCGCCGCGTAGAAACTCCCGCTCTCGTCCCGTCAGTCTCGTCATGTGCTTCTGTCGCCGCAGCCTGTTGCCCCGCAAGCGGGGCCTTGTCCAGACTCATCGCGCCGCGGGCACGTCGACGAGGGTGTCGGTAGCGAGCCCCTGCTTCACCGCTTCGAGACCGATCTGGTCCACGTTCACGATGGACTGCCCCCCGACGGAGCCCGTACCGGCCGTCGGCACGGTGAAGAAGTGCATCTGCGCAGGAGTGATGTTGCGCAGGCTGATGCCCAGTCCCGCCGCGGTTCCTGCGTCGAAGCCCTGGTCGACAGTGAGGTACGGCGACATCGCCGTGACGAACTCGCTGATCTTGCCCGGGTCGGTAAGGGTCTGACGGCTGAGCACCGTGTTCACGAGCCCACGGACAAAGGCCTGCTGGTTCTTGACCCGCTGGAAGTCGGCGTCGGCGAAGGCGTAGCGCTCGCGCACGAACGCCAGGGCCGCATCGCCCTCGAGCTTGTTGGGTCCCGCCTCGAACGTGTACGGGCCCGTCGAGAAGCCGCGCGGCGAGTTGACGTCCACTCCCCCGAGCGCCGTGGTCATACCCTTGAAGCCCTCGAAGTCGATGATCGCCACGTGATCAATGCGGACGCCGAGCAAGTCTTCGACGGTCTGCACGGTGAGGGGCGAGCCGCCGTAGGCGAAGGCGGCGTTGATCTTGTTCTCTCCGCGCCCGGGGATCGGCACATAGAGGTCGCGCATGATCGACATGACGAAGACGTTCTCGCGGTCGCCGTCCACGTGCACGAGCATCATCGTGTCCGTGCGCTGGTCCGAGGGTCCGGCGTCGTCGATGGTCGTCGCGTCGGCTCGTGAGTCGCTGCCCATGAGCAGGATGTTCATCGCCCCGTCCTCGGCGGGCGCGGGGCGCGTGGTCTCCTCGGGGAAGGCCTGTTCGATCTTCGTCGTGCCCTCGTCGAACGAGCTCGCGAGACGCGACGCGTAGACGCCGCCGACGACCGCGACCCCGACGAGCACGGCGACGAGCACCGCCGCGAGCACGAGCAGCACGACGACCGGCTTCGACCGCCGGCGCTTCGTGCGCGGGGTCGGTTCGTCCCCGTCGGCCTGGTCGACCGTGAAGATGTCCGTCATCGAGGCCCCCTCGCAGGGCCACGCACGCCTGTCGCCGTGGCCCCGACGAGCATAGCAACGGACAGGTGTCGCGCAGGTAGACCTTTCGTTCCCGGTCGCGCGCCTCCGTGCGTTCCCGTCCGTGCGCGCGTTGCACGGCCACCGCCTCCGGCACCATCACCCGCCGGGCGGTCTTCCCCGTCACGAAGCCCACCCTGGCCCCCGCGACGACCACCTCCCGCAGATGAACGACACCCGTAGCCTTGGTGGGACCGGGTTCACCCGACTCCGGCCGCACGTCGTCGAGGACTGCTCCTGTGGTGCGCCCCGGCGCGAGCACCGCTCCCACCAGGAAGCTCCCACGTGATCACTCGACACACCCTGCGTCGCGCAGTGGCCGTCCCGGCCGCCCTGACGCTCGCACTCGGAGGGGCGCTCTTCGGCGCCACCGCCGCCAACGCCGCTCCGGCCGATCTCGTCATCTCGACGCCCAGCCCCGGCACCACGACAGACAGTCGCGAGGTGACCGTCTCGGGGACCGTCCAGGCCGGCTCCCGCGTCGACGTCTACAAGGGCACCGCCGTCGAGGGTACGGCTGCGGCCACCGTCACGACGGGCAACTCCACCGCCTGGTCGACCACCGTGACGTACGACGACACCGATGCCGTCGACCAGAGCATCACCGTCTCGGGCCTCGTCGGCTTCTCGGGCATCGACCCCCAGACCATCGCGTTCGAGCTGCCGCCCGTCGCGGGCGCCAAGTTCCTCACGGTCGACTCGCCCCTCGACGGTTCGACGACCACGTCACGCACCGTCACCTTCGCCGGCACGGCCACCGTGGGCTCCGTCGTCACCGTCCTGGACGGCGACGACGTCGAGGTCGGCCGCCAAGCCCTCGGCAATGCGTCGACGTACTCGATCGACGTGGTCTACCCGGACGACGCGACCGTCGCGCAGACGGCCACCGTCGGCGGCTTCGTCGGCGGCAGCGGCCTCACGCCGGTCCCCGTCACCTTCTCCCTGCCCGCCGCGCAGGCCCCGGTCCCCACCAAGACCGTGACCCTCGACACGCCCGTCGCGGGCTCCACCACCGACTCGCGCACCGTCACGTTCACGGGCACCGCGCCCGTCGGCTCCACGGTCACCCTCGTCGACGCGGCCGGTGACGAGATCGGCCGTGCCAACCTCGGCAACGCCAGCACGTTCTCGATCGAGGTCGTCTTCGCCGACGACGCCGAGGTCGCGCAGACCGTAACCGTCGGCGGCTTCGTCGGCGGCAGCGGCTTCGACAACGAGGTCGTCCGCAGCTTCTCGCTGCCCGCCGCGGCACAGCCGATCGTGCTCGACACGCCCGTCTTCACCGCGCCCGTTCAGGGCGAGGTCGTCGTCGGCGACCGCGTCACCTTCCAGGGCACCGGCACCCCGGGCTCCGACATCGGCGTGATCGCGGTCCCGACCGCGCAGCTCGCCGAGCTCGAGGACGAGCTCGCGGCGCTGTTCCCCGAGCCCCAGGTCGGCACGCTCGCGCAGCCCGACCCGCAGCCGGCCCCGGCCGACCCCGCCGACCGCATCATCGTGGGTGAGGACGGCACCTGGACGGTCACCATCGCCGCCGTCCCCGGTGACTACACCGCCGTCGCCGTCTCGGCCCTGCTCGCCGAGGACGGCACCGTCGTCCTCGACCCGACGACCGGCCTGCCGGTCGTGTCGGCCCCGTCCGAGCCGCTCGAGTTCTCGATCGTCGCCGCCGCGGCCGCCCCGGGCACCACGCCCGCCGGCACCACCCCGGTCGCCTCGAACGGCACCGGTGCGCTCGCCTTCACGGGCACCGAGGCCGGAGGCGCGCTCGGCCTGGCCGCGGCCCTCGCCCTCGCCGGCACCGCCCTCACGCTCGTCGCCCGTCGCCGTCGCGCCCTCGCGACCGCCGACGCCGACCAGCAGTAGGCACCGCCAGCACCAGGCACCACCAGCACGACGAAGCCCCCGGCACCGAGAGGTGCCGGGGGCTTCGTCGTCCACCTCCCCCGAGACGGGCCGGACCGTCACCCCGGCCCCACCCGCGCTCCACCCGAACAGGGGGCAGACCTCGCGTTCCCTCGACATGCGTCGCCCAGTAGGTTGAGGATCGGTCACGACCGCCGCCCTGGGGGGATGCGGCGTGCCCACGCCCCGGCGGGACCTCCCCGGGGCGAGCACCGTCGCTCATCAGGAAGCAGGACCGTGATCACACCTTCCACCCTGCGTCGCGCACTGGCCGCACCGGCCGCGCTGACCATCGCCCTCGGAGGCGCGCTGCTCGGCGCCACCGCCGCCCACGCGGACGTGCCCGCCGACCTCGTCATCGTCGAGATCGACACGCTCCCCGTCGTGGACACCGACGAGGTGATCACCACCATCACCGGCACCGTCGCCGCAGGCGCGACGCTGACCGCGTCGAGGGGCACGGCGGTCCTGCCGGACACCGAGACCGAGTACGTGACCGTGGACGGCACCGACTTCGCCAGCAACATCACCTACGACACGACGATCGACGCGAACACCCAGACGGTCACGTTCTCGGGCACCCTGGGCGACGAGACGATCACTCCGAAGTCCGTGACCTTCAACCTCGACGGCACCCCCGTCGACGGGACCCCGCCGGTCGACCCGCCCGTCGACCCGCAGCCGCCCGTCGACCCGCAGCCGCCGGTCGAGGCCCCGGTCGACCCGCAGCCGCCGGTCGAGGCCGTCGCTCCCGTCGCGGTCGTCAGCCCCGCGCAGGCCAGCACCCTCGACAGCCGCATCGTCACGTTCTCGGGCACCGGCGCCTCCGGCTCCAGCATCTCGGCGACCGACGCCGACGGCGTCGTCGTCGCCAGCGGCTTCGACGTCGTGGAGGGAGCGTGGACGTTCGACGTCTTCTACCCCCAGGACGCCGCCCCCGCGCAGACCGCCACGGTCACGCAGACCACCGTCGACGGTCAGGTCACCGAGGACGTCGTCGACTTCACGATCCCGCCCTTCGGGGCGACCCTCGCGGTCGACGCCCCCGTCATCACGGCACCCGCCGAGGGCGAGGTCGTCGTCGGTGACCGGGTCACCTTCGAGGGCACCGGTGACGCGGGCAGCAGGGTCCTGATCCAGTTCTTCGACACGGCCGAGTTCGAGGCGGCCCAGGAGTCCGCCTCGGCCCTCGCGCAGCCTGCCCCTCAGCCGCCCGTCGACGACCCCGCGGACGCGATCACCGTGGGCGCGGACGGCCGCTGGTCCGTGACCCTGGCCGCCACGCCCGGTGACTACACCGCCGTCAGCTACGCGGTCCTGGCCGACGCCGAGGGCAACCCCGTCTTCGACCCGGGCACCGCCTACCCGGTCTTCTCGGACGACTCCGCTCCGCTGACGTTCTCCGTCGTCGCCGCCGTCGCCGCTCCCGCCCCGGGCACGGCGCCCGCCGGCACCGCCCCCGTCGCGGCCCGCCCCGGTGGCCTCGCCTTCACGGGCACCGAGGCCGGAGGCGCGCTCGGCCTGGCCGCGGCCCTCGCCCTCGCCGGCACCGCCCTCACGCTCGTCGCCCGTCGCCGTCGCGCCCTCGCGACCGCCGACGCCGACCAGCAGTAGGCACCGCCAGCACCGGGCACCAGCACGACGAAGCCCCCGGCACCGAGAGGTGCCGGGGGCTTCGTCGTCCCCCGCCCGAGAGCGGAGGAGCACAGTGCGTGACGACGGCCTCGGTGGTGGAGATGGGGGGAATCGAACCCCCGTCCAACGCTGGGATTGCACGTCTTCTACGGGCGTAGCCAGATGAGGCGTTCTGCTCGGCTCCGACCTTTGCTACTGGCTTCTAGGTCGACGAGCCCAGCCCGAGTGGAAGTCCCGTACGGCCCTCAGACACAGCCGTACAGCAAGCCCTCTAGATGACGTCAGGCACTGGTTAGAAGGCGGTCACCAGACTGACGGACTTCATGTGGCTCTGCTACTTACGCAGCGAGAGCGAAGTCAGTGCGCTTGTTATTGGCACTTATTGTTTTTCACGGATCGTTAACGAGACAACCGTGAGTCCTCGGCCCGCTTCTCGTTCGCACCCAGGCGATGTCGAAACCGATCATCCCCGTGGAGGGGCCGTCGTCACGCACTGTGGAGTTGTGGAGCTGCTGCCGCACCATCTCTGGCGCGGG
>Ga0265797_10001050_pt1 | contig 49663 bp, 1 predicted proteins | sample P2T30metagenome_FD_192433 | JGI IMG/M metagenome (GOLD analysis project Ga0265797, IMG submission 192433) | Plant litter microbial communities from East Loma Ridge, Irvine, California - P2 T30 | ecosystem: Environmental > Terrestrial > Plant litter > Unclassified | place: USA: California...
AAGATTAGATCGCAATCTGCGACTTAGCAACTAGAGTTGATCAAGGTATACTACGTTGTAATAAGCTAGAGAATTGTAAATTTAAGCGAGTTGTTATAATAAAACTAGTAATCTTTACTTAGCTTAGAATTATTTAATTTATTAGTAGACTTAATTTTAAATATTATAAGGTAGTTTTATATAATTAAGATTTATTATTACTATATTAAAATTAATATAAAGTCTCTATTTAGTAAAAAGATATTTAATTACTTTATAAGTAACGCTACGTTACTAGCGTATAAGTAGACTATTTAAGTTAGATTAGAATAGATTAAGAGTAGACACTTTTATTAGTAGATTAAAGCTATAATCTTATTAGCTAGTTATACTAACCTTATTATAGAGGTTAGTGTTTTAGAGCTATAGTAGTAAGTAGATATAAAACTTATATTAAGTTACTACTATAAGTTAGTAAGTAAAAAATATTAAAACTTAAGATAATTACGCGTATACGTACGCTATAGTAGTAAGCTAATATAATATATTACGTCTACCTACTATATACTTAAGTAAAGTAAGATATATAGCTAATTAGAGAGCTGCGCTAGTAGCTAGCGCGCAGCGTATCTTAAAAAAGCTATTACTACTCTCTAGTAAAGCTAGAAGAGTAGAGTAGCTTAATTCTATCTTATATAGAATTACTTAGATTTTAATCTTTAGCTTCTAAATTATTTTAAAACTACTAGAAGATTTAAGAATTCTAGAAGTTTAATATATATAGTATCTATTACTACTAAAGCTTTTATATAAACTAATAACTAATTACTAATTAAGTCTTACTAAAAGAAATACTTTAAAATATCTTACTAAATTTAATTTTTAGCTATTAATCTAAAACGTCTTAAGCTTATATAGATAACTACTTTATAAAATATAGCTTAGTTTCTAAGAGTAACTATAGTAGTAAAGTACTAATATAGCTACTATACTTAATAGTTTTATTATACTAGAAATAAGCTTAAAATACTTTATTTATTTTAGCTTATAAATTATTACTCTAGTTAAGAATTCTAATATACTCTTTACGTAGGTACATAATAGCTACCTTTATATATAGAAGTAAAGCTATCTCTAATTTAATTTTATATATATAGTTATAAGTAGAAATATAATAAATAATTAATAAAATAAAATTACTATAAATAAAAAGATTTAGACTAGTAATATAATACTTTATTTATTCTTGAATATTAATAAAGTATAGTCTAGAAAGAAACTCTTATATATTAGTAGAAATATATTTAAGAGCTTAGCTATAAAAATAAACTATAAAAAGAGTTAGTCTACTTATTAATAGTGTTTATAGTAGTATAATATATAATAGACTTAGGCTTTATCTAAGCCTTAGTAAAGTATATAGAGTAAGGCTTACTAAGAGCTTTCTCTCTAAGAAATATAATATCTTTACTAACGCTTATTATAGCTATACTTTAAGACTAGTTTATAATATTTATATTTCTTCTGCTTATACGCTATATAGAGTATTATAATAGTAGAACCTAGTATATAGAATACCTAAGAGTCTCTAGAGGTCTCTCTTTTTATATTACTTTATTAGCTCTCTAAATAGATAGTAGCTATCTATAAAGCATAGACTTAGAACTATATTATAATAGTAATATTACGCTTCTAGAATAAGAAACTATATAACTTTTTTACTATAATATACTCTATACTTAGTTCTATAATATCACTATCTATTACTATAACTATAACTTTATTAATACTAATATTCTTCTTCTTAGTAGCTATAGTGCTACTACTTCTAAGTTCTTCTACTACTATAGTAGTCTCTACTTTATACTATAAGGCCTTACCTCTAAAAGAGCTATTTACTAGTAATAGAATATACTTTTACTTATAGTATATTTTAATAAAATATAGATTAGATATAGATTAGAAGTTTATTAAAGATACAAAGGCCTAGTTTATTTATATTTAGTAGTCTCTCTTAATTATAGTATAGCGTAAAGTTACTCTATTCTATAAGCTTAGTAAATAGAACTATTAAAACTTTATTACCTTTCTAGAATATTTTAAATTCTAATATAGTAACTAGTACTTCTAAGAGTATATCTAGGTATAGTTAGATTACTTATAATAAAGTAAGAAGTAGAGCTTTACTAACTTTTTTATTTAGTTTAGCTAGCTTCTTATATAAGTAGATAGGCTTAGCTAGAGTAGTAACTAGAAGCTTACTAGGCTGCGCTACGCGCTTAATAAGCGTATATAGATAGTTACTTTTAACTAAAGTATTTAGTATCTAAACTTTAATAGCGCTATCTAGAAGTATAAAACTATTATAGTAGATATTAAGACTACTAAGGTAAAGAGTCTATATTATAATTTTACGCTTTTAGCGCTTCTAGCTTATAACTATAATAGTAATATTTAAATAGTAAATATAGATATTATAAAGACTTTTAGCACCTCTATAGAGTATAGCGTAGATAGTATTTATACTAACTAGATTTCTTAGAATATTTTTAACGCTAAGCGTATATTAGAGGTCTATACTTACTATAGTAAGTAGAAGTATCTCTACTATAGCTATACTAACGTAATAGTACTATAGATAGTAGAAATTAGATATACTATAATAGAAAAGAGGTATAGTATTTTAAAAAACTAGTAGCCTCTAGTTTAAGTCTAGACTAGAGGTAAGTAAGCGCTTACTTAGTAGAGAGGTCTATAGATAACTTACTTATTACTAATATTTATAAAATCTAGTAGTTTATAGATAAAGGCTTATTTTTTATTTCTCTAGTACTAGATAGCATTAAAATAGTATAGGCTCTAGTAGACTTAGAGTATAAGTGCTATAGCGCTATTAGTAAAGCTATAGTTTTATAGCTATAGACTAAGTATATTATAATTTCTTTTAGAACTCTTTACTAGGCTATAGAGACTTTAGAAAGAGCTAATATTTTAAGACTTATAGCTATAATATATAACTTAGATAGATAGATATTATAGCTAGTAGCTTATATTATTCTAGAGCTTACTTATAATATTATTTTAGGTAAGCTATAGATACGCTATAAGAGTATTATTCTTAATATACTCTAGAGTAAACTTTATATAAAAGTAGTAGAAGATATAATTATAAAGAAAACTACTACGCGTCTATCTCTTCTAGAGCTTAGATTTATAGTAGTATCTATAGTATCTATAATTATCTAAGATATAGAGAATAATAGAGATATAGCGTAGATATTATAGATAATAAACTTTTATAAACTTACTCTTAATATTAATACGCTACGCTCTATTATATCTATCTCTATACTATTTAAGAAGTCTATTATAACTAAGCTCTTTAGTAAGCTAGTAGACTTTTAGAATTTTTTTAATAAATCTAAGATATTAGATTTACCTCTATATAAAGGCGTAATAGACTATTATATTAAGTTAGCTAAGTAGCCTAATAGAAGCGTGCCTATACTCTCTTAGAGCTTTCTTTACTCTATATCTTATTTTTAACTATTAGAGCTATAATAGTAGCTTATAAAACTTATAGATAAGAGCTAGATCTATACTAGCTCTTCTACTATAAGCGTATCTATACTTCTAGTTAAGAAAGTATTAGGTAGTTAGTGCTTTTACGTAGATTACTACTTACTAAATAAAATTATCTAGTCTAACTACTATCTACTTCTACTAATTAAGAAGACTCTATATATAATATTATAAGTATAATAGTTTATAAAAGTTAATATATAAGCTATATTCTATAAGCTTTACGTAGCTAAAAGAGATAAGTATCTAATAGCGTTCTATACCTAGTTTAGCCTCTTTAAGTAGCTTATCTACTTATTTAGACTAACTAGTACCTCTATAACTTTCTAGTAATATATTAATAGTGCGCTCTCTAAGACTCTAGAGTAGTACTTAACTATATATTTAGATAATATTCTAATATTTATAGATAGATTGCGTGCTAATTATATAGTAAAAACGTACTAGATACTTTTACTACTTTAAGCTACTAGTCTAAATTTAGATCTAGAGAAGAGTATATTTATAATAAAAAAGATACGCTACCTTAGCTATATTATTTAGATAGAAAAGACTATTTATCTAAACTTTAATAAGCTAAAGATAGTCTAGAATTAGAAGCTCTCTTACACTATAACAGGTATTTATAGTTTTCTAGAGTTTACTAATTTTTATAGAAACTTTATTAAGAGATTCTCTAAGATAGTAGTATTTTTATATTAATTTACTAGTTAAAATATTCTATTTAAATAGAGTTCTACTAAGTAAAAGGCGCTTAAGCGCTTAAAGATATACTTTATTATAGAGCTAATATTAGTCTAGTAGAATCTATTCTAAGATACTATTATTAAATATAACTACTTAGAAGTAGCTCTTAGTAAGTACCTATTATAGTATATTAATAGCGTTCTCTACTCTATTATATACTACTCAACTACTCTAATAGTAGAATAGTAGAACTATACTATTTATAATAAAAAGCTTCTTATAGTAGTATAGTATCTAAATATCTAGAGTAGTAAGCTATAAAGTGTTTTTTTAGCTATTTACTATATTTACTAACTATAAGAATCTAGAGTACTTTATAAGCTTATATAAACTTAGTAAGCGCTAAAGTAGATAAGTAGAGTTACTATCTTAGTTCTATTACTATCTTAGTTCTATTACTATCTTTAGTTTAGGCCTAGACGCCTCTACGCGTAGTCTAATACGCTAAGCTAGTATCTATAAGACTACTTCTAGAAGAGCTTTAAAAAAGTAGTAGTTATACACTCTATTAATATTATAGTACTTATATTATCTAAGCTTATAAGTAGCGTTTATTTATCTAAAAAGCGCTTTCTATTTATAAATATATATATATAGTAATTATAGAATAAAGCTATTACGTAGAATTATAGTTACGTACCTAAGCTATAAGCTATACTAGATAGGTTCTAGAGGTTCTCTACTAAAGCCTATACTAACTAATAGGTTAGTAACTATATAGTTAGTATATATAGTATACTTCTTTAGCGTAGTATTATATAGCTACTATTATAGAAACTTTTAACTATAATAGTTATCTAGCGTATATATAAAGAAAGTCTAGTAGAATACCTTAGAAAAAATACTATATTCTAACTATTATACTATAACTACTATTAGAATAGTATATCTACTAACGTAGCGTAATATATCTATAACTACTACTACTATAGCGTATATATCTTATAAAAGAAGTATTAGAGACTTTTATAGCTAATACTAGTTATAGCGTAATATTAGATATAAATCTTAATAGATTTTATAACTAAGCTCTCTTAGATATTACTAGAATTACTATAATATCTATTAGTAATAATAGACTAGTTATTAAAGTATATATAGTTAGAGGCTATAACGTTAATAGTAGTAGAGTATTATATACGCGTCTTTTATAATAACTAGTAGTATTTCTATAGTTTTCTAACTACTCTTATTATAGACTAAGATTTAGATTAGTTAGATAGGTTTTAGATAACTCTCTACTAGCTAGTAGGTATTAACTAGCTTCTATTAACTACGTACTATCTCTAGACTAATAGTAGAATAGAGCGCGTAAATTAGAAGGTTTAGGTAGTACTTTATATAATAGTAAACTTTAAATAAACTAACTAGCCTACTTATCTCTCTATATACTAGTTAGCGCTAAATAATAGAGATTTCTTAGTTATAGGCGTAAGTCTAAACCTACTTCTAAATAGCTATATAGTAGACTTATTATAGAAGGTACTAGTCTTTAGTAAAGTAGATACTTCTCTAAGTAGCTTAGCTATAAAGTTTCTAGAGTACCTACGTAATAGAGTCTAACTAGTATAGTTAGCTATTATATTTTAGTAGTAGCGCTAGTAGAAAGTAACTAACTATAGCTAACGTTTTATAGAATATTTCTACTCTAGTAATAAAGTCTAGTTCTTAATATATAATATTAAAACTAATAGGCTAAGTAGTAAGCTTAACTAGCTATAGATTAAGTATATAGTTATTACTATATCTATACTACTTATAGTTATATAAGACTTTTCTAGAGACTTTTATAAAACTATTTATATAGATTTAGTAGAAAAGGCTTCTAAAGACCTACTTTCTAGCTAGATATAGGCTAATTTCTAGCTAGAGCCTACTTTAGAATTAGAAAAGACTAACTTAGCTCTATAAAAATTTAGAGTTAAAAAGATTCTATAAGTAAAGAGTGCGTAGAGCTATAGTAAGTGTTAAGTTCTAGTAAAGTAAGTTAGCTATACTAACCTATTATAGTATTCTTTAGAAGATTTTCTAGATATAGTAGTACTTATATAGTTTAAAGTATAGTATAAAAGCGTATAATATTATAATAGCGTAATATAAGTATAAAAAGAAAAGCTTTTTTTATTACTAGTACTAGAGAGATACTAGACTTTACTTATAATAGAGAATAAAGAGGTAAACTAAAGTTTATACTAGAAAACTTTATAAAAATAAAATAGTACTAGACTAAATTCTAGAGTTATAATTTAGAACTACGCTATATTCTATAAGTAGAGACTTTATAGCTCTACTTACTAAGAATTAAGTTTTAACTAAGTTTTCTAATACTACTATAATAAGTCTAGCTAGTTATAGTAGTAGCGCCTCTCTAAAAGAGATAGTAAATAAAATCTAGATCTAGAGTAAATATAATAGCTACTATATAAGCTATTATAGAAGTAGTATATAGATAAACTTAAGTAGCTATAGTAATATTTATAGTAACTTTAGCGTAAGCTATAGTACCTACTAGAGCTACTACCTATATAGTAGTTATAGAAATAGTTATAGCATAGTAGAGTACGTAAGTAGAAGTAGTAATGTAGTAAGCGTAAATAGTAATAATTATTAAACCTTAATAAAGATAAAAAAGTAGCCTCTAGAGAGTGCTACTAGTTAGTAGTACTAGCGTGCTAATAAAGTTTAGGTTAGTAAGTAGAGTTAGAAGTTAACTAAAATAGCACTTACTATAATATTAGAGAAGTTAGTAATAGTATTACTCTAGGCTTACTAGACTACTAGTATCTATACTATTATTTCTAATATATTGCGCATAATAGTATTAACTAAAGCTATAGTGTTACTACTATAACTATAAAAAAATATTAATAGAGCTAGCTAGACTTCTATACTACTACTACTCTAGTTATTATAATACTTAGTAGTATAAAGAGGCGCTAGAGTTATAATAAGGCTCTAAGTATAAACTATTTCTAGAAAGTTAAAGAATGCTCTAGCTACGTAGTTAAAAGTAGATAAAAAAGTAGCTTTTTAGCTCTTTCTTAGCTCTACACTCTTACTAATTATACTAGGTATTATAATATATAAGTTACTATTATTAATACTATAATACACTAGTTTAAACTAGTAGTAGAGAAAAACTTAGAGCTTTTTGTTAGTAGTAAGAAGGTTATTAATATACTTATAGTGTAGCTTCTTAAGCCTATAAGTCTAATAAGTAATTTCTAAATAATATATTAGTAGTGCTATAATAGTAAACTTCTAAACCTAAAACTTACTTCTTCTATATAGATAGCGCTAGATAGTTCTATAATTTCTAGTATACTTAATATAAGAGAGATATAGTATATTAAGGTTTATCTCTTCTAGTATAAGATTATTCTTATTTAAGTTACTATCTACTTTAAATCTATTAATAGCGCGTTACTTATATATAATTTTACTATTAGCTCTATAGCTTAGTATAGAGTTACTAAGAGAATTACTAAAAGAGCGCTTAGAAGGCTATCTACCTAAAGCTAAACTAAAGCTACTATTAAGAGCTATTATATACGCTATAGTAGTAGTATAGTACTAATATAGAGTATAATTAGAGTAGTTTAAGTATAGATAAAGTTGCGTAGAGAGAGTTATATAGGTACATAGTAGCAGCATATATATAGTAGTATATTATTATAAGTAGTCTAGAGAATCTCTATATAAGCCTATTTAGCTAACTATATCTTAGTAGCGTAAGTCTATAGACTATATATATAGCTACTATAACGCGTATGCTATAAGTATAGAGTTTTTCTAGTATTAGCTATAGTAGTGTTACTACGCGCTTACTATACTTATAAAATATTTACATAAAGAGGCTAATATAGTAGAACTACTCTATAATCTATTACTACTATTTTTAACTTATAAAAGTTGCGTAGTACTCTATCTCTAACGTTATAGTTAAGAATATTTAGCTTTATTCTTAAAGACTAGTTCTATACTAGGTACTTATTAGCTTATAATTATAGAATATATAGAGTTTTATAAGTACTATAGAGAGTATATAATAGGCTTAGGCTTTATCTAAGCCTTAGTAAAGTAGATAGAGCGAGGTTTACTAAGAGCTTTCTTTCTAAGAAATATAATATCTTTACTAACGCTTATTATAGCTACACTTTAAGGCTAATCTATAATATAATAGTATTAATAGTCTTTCTAGTAGTATAATAGTATAAATACTTATAAAATATTATATAAAAGAATAAGTAAAGTAAGTTTTAAAAGCTTTAATAATAGTATTTATAATAGTTTTAAGAATTGTTTATATAATAATTACTAAAACAGCTTAACTAAAAGCTTTCTTCTAAATAGTAGCTTTAGAAAAATTTATAAAAGCTTATGTAAGTAGTTATATAATTTAATGTTAAAATATAATTAATATAGAAATAAAAGCAGTAAAGTAAGATAACTAGTAATAAAATTAACTCTAAACTAACTAATACTTTTAGAATATATAAAAGAAGTATAAGTAGAAATATTATTAAAAGCTTCTTTAATTAGTAAAGCTTTAGTATTAGATTTAAGCTACTATTTATACTTTAAATTAGTTCTTAAATTTCTTATTTATTACAAGTAGTAGAGTAAATATAAAAAATATATTTATAGTAGAAGTATAAATTTACTTACTAAATACTTAAGTAATTTATTACTAATAACTTATAGTTTAGTTATTTATAAGGTATTAAATATATAGAATTATATTATAACTTCTTTTACTAAAAGTAGATATTAGTATTTATAAAATAGTTACTTTACTAGCTTAAGATTAAAAAAGCTTTAACTACTATATAAGAAATAGTAGTACTAGAAGTCGAAGTTCTAGTCTACTTAATATTTATACTTCTAAATATAAACTTTTATACTTCTTAGAAATAAAGATTGTTATAATCTAGTAATAAAATCTAGTTTTTTTTTATACTAGCTTATACTGTAAAACTATTAGTAGATTAATAGAAAAGAAAATAACAAAATTAGTAGTAAAGTTAGCTTTATACTAACTAACACTAAAAGAGCTTAGAAAAAAATAATAGATATAGAGATAAGCTTATTAAGTATATTATAGTCAAGCTTTAGTATTAGATATTAGGTACTATATATACTCTAAATTAAGTTTAGAAATTCTAGATTTACTTAAACCTATATAATAAGAATAGAAATCTGGATAGGAATAGAAATATAAGTAGAAATCTAAATATAGATATAGATCGAAATTTTAATAGAAATAGAAAAAGAAATAGAAATCAAAAAAAAAAAAGATTTATAAAAAGAAATAGATATATAAATAGAAATAGAAATAGAAAAAATAATATCATAGAAAAATATATACATAGAGTTATTATTACATAGACTAAAGTTTTAATATTTTATTACTTTATAATCTAAAGCTTAGTTAATTATAAGATATTGAGAGTATTTGATTCTTTAAAAATTCTTATATAAAGTATTTTAGTATATATAAAATAATTACTTTAGTAGTATAACTTTAAAGACTTAAAATATATTAGTAATAGTAGTACTTAGAATCTATAGTTTAGTCTATTTAATACTATATTTTAATCTTTCTAGAAAAATATTATTTTGTTTACTAAGAATAGAGCTTACTCTTTTGAAACTAGCTTATTAAAATCTAGTATTATTAGTTTACTAATAGATTAAAATAAACTAGCTTTAGCAAGTAAAAATAAAAGAATAAGAGTGTAAATAGTCGCAGAGAATAAGTAGTAATTAAAGCCTAGCTTATAGTTTTTTCTATAATAAATCGATTTTTAAGAATACTAAAAAATCTTAAGCTAGGTCTTCTAAAAGCTCTTAACCTAGATTCTCTAGTCTAAGTTAGAATAACTTACCTACGTACGCCTATTTAATATAGCTCTTAAGCTTACTAAAGCTATAAAGTGCTTTAGGCGCTTACTACTTTAAGTAGGTACTTAGCTAGTACTTTTATAATATACTAATACTTATATTTATATCTATACTTATCTACTATACGCTTACTTTATATCTTCTTTATATACTACTTTACGTACTATATTATATGTAATTACTCTATACTATATACATTATATTATTTTATATTATATTATATTCTATTATATTGTATTCTATTATGTTATATTATATTCTATTATATTATATTATAGTATATTATATTATAGTATACTATATTATATTATATTATATTATAGTATATTATATTATATTATATTATACTATATTATATTATATTATATTATAGTATATTATATTATATTATATTATATTATATTATACTATATTATATCATACTATATCATACTATATTATATTATATTATATTATATTATAATATATTATATTATATTATATTATATTATATTATAATATATCATACTATATCATACTATATTATATTATATTATATTATATTATATTATATTATATTATATAGCCACTTTTATAGAGATACTATTACTATAATATAATAATACTCTACTATTTATATATAAATACTTATACTAACGCAATATCTAACTAATATAATATCTAACTAATATATTATACTACGCGTCTAATAAGTACTTAGATACTTAAGCATAATACTAAGCTATTCTAATTTCTTATAGACTTTACTTACGCCTTATAACCTAAGACTATCTTTTTTTTTACTTTACTCTATCTTTTATTCTTTAGATTAAGTTAATTTAGTATACGCTATACTAGCTTATTTGATTTTTAAAGCTCTACGCCTATAAAGAGAGTATAGGCTTTGATATACTATTAGTACTTGCTTACTTTTATACTTTATATATATATATATATATACTTTATATTTTAATATCTTTAATAAATATCTTTAATAACTTTATAAGCTCTATATTTAATAATAAGCTTATTCTTTTAGTATTTACTATCTTAACACTAATTAGTTTTAAACTAGTTACTATATTTCGATTTATAAGATCTACTATCTACAAGAGCTTAAATCTTTCTATACTTAATTAGCGACTATATATATATTAGTATATGCTCTACTTATCTAGCTTCTTGAAATATCTTATAGAAATTACTTATATTATTTTATTCTACTTTAAACTTTAGATAGAATATATCTAGATAGAAAATATCTCAAAATATATTCTTGTATAATAAATAACGTTTTTGTAAAGTATACTTTTTACTACTATACTCTTATAACTATACTCTTAATTATATTTATCTTTTTTAGCTTTTTAGCTACTATAGTTTACTATTTAACTTAAATTAAATTAAATCTCTACTACGTTCTAGCTATCTAACTTATAATTACTACTTTTACACTTTCTATTCTATTTGTAGCTACTATAATTATACTTACTATCTCTTTTTAGGTCTTCTAAAGCTATACTAGATAAAGTAATAAGAAATAAATTACTAAATTTATTAAAGAGCTATTAGTTCTATAAATACTTACTAATATTAAAAAGATAAATATAAAGCATTTAACTATATAAGTTATAAATTAAGCTAGCTATCTACGCTAAGAGCACTAAGTAAAAGAATAGAACTATTCTACTATATAATCTATATTTAAATACCTAATTAAATAATTACCTATTTCGAGATAGTACTTACTAAGTAAGCTATATATAGATAATAGCTTTAAGTCTTAATAAAGAGAGTAAAATATAGAAACTCTATTACTACTAGTATAATATCTTTCTTTTAGAAATAGTAATATAAAGAATGTTACTTATAGCTTTTATTATAGCTAATATTATAGTTCTTTAAGCTTTATATATATCTATAGCTAATTTTATAGTATAAAAGCTAAGAGTTAATAGCTATTTAAGTTTCTAAGAAATATACTAAAATGTACTAAATACTTATTTTCTTTTTCTAAGTTTCTAGCTAGCTTAGATAGTAATAGAGTTAAATAAGTTATTGTAATAAACTTTATAATCTATCTATCTTTACTACTAGACTTACTTATCTAGAGAATATTTAGCTATAAAGTATTTAAATATAAAATCTTTACATAAAACTTAGCGTATATTAAAAATACTTTTATATTTCTTTAACTTATCTAATAGAATATTTTATAGTATATTTCTAGAAACTTACTAATAGCGCTATTATTACTAATTTTACTAATAATACTAATAGGTAGTAAGCTTTCTTTTTTAAGATTAAGTAGACTAAAACAGTTCTAATACTACTATTTATTCTACTAGCGCTACTATTCTAAAACCTTTTTAAGTAGAGTATTAATATATAATAGATTTAGATTATATGTTTTATAATTTTACTTTAAAACTTTGCTATAAGAACTTGTTAATATACTTTATACTTGCGAAATAAAATATTAGAATTAGTAAAAGAATATTTATAAGGCTTACTATAAGTATAGTATTCTAAAAATAATATTAATAAAATTATATACGCAAGAAGTAAGATTAAAAGAAGCTCTTTTAGTAAGATTAGAGTTAGACTTAGAAGTAGTAATATATAATCTATAAAGCTTTAGAGCTATTAAGATACTTAAAAGGTTTTTTATTTAGAATTTAAAGTTAAAATAAGCTTTCTAGATAATATAGATACTAAAATTAAAAAGAACAAGCTTTAAGTAGATATTCTAGTAAAGAAAGTAAAGTATAAGCTAATATTAGACTAGAGCTATTTTCTTAGCCTAATAAAGATAGATAAGTAGATAAGTAGATGAATAGAAAAATATAGTAGAGGTAGTATAAAACTATAAATTTATAATAGAAATAAAGTATAGTAAGTAATAAAGTAGAATAATTATATAAAACTCTATATATATAAAGATTACTTTTTTTTTTATAGTTCTTTATTAATATATTTATATACTGCTAAGCTTCTAAAAACGTTTACTATCTATCTAACTATAAAGAATCTATTAAGATAAGAATCTCTTCTATATTTTTTATTAAGGCTAGCTAGTACTAAATACGTAATCTATAGATAACTTATATAATCTCTAGCGTATATCTTTAATAATTAGATTATGAATTCTAATAATAATTTATATTTTACTATAATTCTAAAAAAAAGAATTTCTCTAGCTTGATAATAAATTATATTAAAGTGTTAATATAGAGTAGGGTAATAAAATATAGTTAGTAACTTTATATAGTAATCTTAAGATGATTATATTTTTTGAATATTTTATACTTACTATATAGAACTATAAGTATTAATAAATTTCTCTCTCTAATATTTGCTATAAAAAGCTAAATAATAATAATATACTTATAGAGAGTAATAATAATGAAGAAGTCTTTAGTAGACTTAAAAGTAGACTTAAAAGTAGTAATAAGTAAGCTATAAGCTATAAAGCTAGAGAATTATAGAAATATCTTAAAAAGTGAATATAAAAGCTTTCTAAAATCAAGCTCTTAGTAGAGATCTTAGTGAAAAAAGTAAAAGTTAAAGTATAGTATAGTTTAGCCTTTCTTTTAGCTATAGAAGTAAATAGGTAGAAGTCTAGGTAGTATTATTAAACTTTAGATTTAGAATAATTTTTAATTAAAGGACTACAAAAAAATATAAAAAAAAAAACTTATATAGAAAAACTATAGTATAGAGAATAGTAGATTAGAAAAACTTATAAGAAGCTTTATTTATAGAGAAATTATTTTTTCTTTTTTTTTCTTTTTTTTTAAACTTTCTATCTTAAAGAACTTAATATTTTTAAGAACTTCTTATATCTCTATAAACTAGAAATACCTAGATACTACTCTCTAACTTAATACTAACTAAAATCTTTTTTAAATTATATAATTTTAACTTTATTACTACTATAAAGGCTACTATTATAGCTACTACTAAAGTAGCTACTTTTAGCGAGCTCTTTATAAATTACCTAATTATCTAGTAAGTAAAATCTACTACGTTAAGAAGAGATAGTAAGAGTAATTATAGTAGCTATAGATAGAATACAAAGTCTCATTATAGTAAGTATAAGTTAAGTAGCTAAAACATAATAAGTATTCTAAATTAATTTAAGTTATATTTTAAAGCGTAGTATCTAGAAAACTAAAGGAAAAAGAAAGAGTTAAAGAGTAAAAGGTAAGAGAGTAGTCTAGTTATAAGAAAGTGGTAGTAAAAAAGTATATATTATTTATAAAAACTTTAAGATAAAAAAAGTATTTTTAAAGATTTCTTAAAATTTCTTAATATTCAAAGTGTTAAATATAATAACACCTTCTTCTATTCTAGAACTAGTTATAACTAGTAAGTATTTTTATATTATATATATAGCTAGTAATAGATAGTATTAAAAGTATATCTAAAAAGAATTGTAAATTAATTAGACTTTAAATCTCTAAGCCTAGAGATAGTAGTATATAAAAAAGTAGCTAGTATTAGTAAAAAGAATAAGAAAAACAAGAAAGCTTTATTATTAAAGCTAGTACTAAGACTTAGAGAATCTATATATCTCTTTAAAGATATAAAGAATTAAGTAGATATATAGTATATATATATATAGCTACGTAGCGTAAGCTTATAAAAGAAAAGTAATATAGATAGTATAAAGAAAGCGTTTATAGTAGAGTAGAGTAAGCTACTAGAGTTATTGAGCTATAATATAAATATTAAAGTAAATCTAAAAGCTTACAAAACTAAGTTTATAGAGACGCTTAAGAACTAGAATAGTTTAGAGATATACTTTTACGTTACTCAAATCGCGTCTATAAGATATCTATAATATATTACTTAACTATTATATTAGTATAGGTAGTATTATAATATTACTAATAATAGTATTTCTATAGGAGTAGCTAAAGATAAAGCTATACTTAGTATATTAGTGTATATATAATATAATATAATATACTATAATATATATAGTATAGACTATAATAACTATAAGTAGCGTGTTAAGACAGTATAGTAAGAAATAAGACTAACGTAATTACGTAGTATATAAGATAGTACATAAAGTAGTGCGTAAAACAAATATATAGTAGATAAAAATAGATATAGGTATAGATATATTATAAAGATACTAGCTAGATAGCGCTATCTAAGATACTAGACGCTTAAGACGCTATATAGTCTTAGTAAGCTTAAGAGCTCTAGAGCTATGTTAAGTAGGCGTACGTAAGTAGGTTATTCTAACTTAGACTAAAGAGCTTAGATTAAAAGCTCTATACTACGTTAAATAAGCTTATAAAGAACTATTACTATAACTAGAGTATAATAATAAAAACTATAGTTCTTCTTAACTATATATAAGTATTATATACTACTATATATGTATATATACATATTACTTAATATAACTTTTAAGTTTAAGAATAAGCTAGTATTAGATAGATTTTATTATAAAAGATAGTTAGTAGTTACTATCTTTATAGTAGATAGGCTATTTATACTTATAAGTCTAAACTTATTTACTACTTAAAAGACTTTTCTTACTTTATTAAATATGCTAGTGCAGAAATAAAGGTATAACGTAGGTAAGTAACATAGTATATAATTATACTATAGATGTATTTTCTAAATACTTTATTTTATTATATATTATAGTATATAAATTCTTTTAAAAGTTTTAAAGATTGAAACTAAGCTATAAAGTTTATTTCTCTTAAGCTTTATACAAAAGTATAAAGGCGAAAAGCTAGAATTTAGCCTAGATACTATAGAGAATATAAGAATATAAGTATTATATACTATATATCTTTAGAAAAGTATTTAGAAGTTATATATATATTTTATTACTTTCTAAAAGCTTTATATAAAAGTAGAAGATAAAGAAAGCTATAACTGTAGAGAAATAGTAATAAATATCTAAGAACTTAAAGTTTTTAAGGCTATTACTAAAACAAAGCTATAAAGTAGTAATATATAGTAGTTTATAACTATTATTGTAACATATAATAAGTATTCTAAGTAAGTAGAAAAGTTTTATAAAAGAATTCTTTAAGAAGAGTCTTATACACGTATATATACTAGACTTTTATCTATAGTTAAAAAGTAAAACAGTCTATATTTAGTATTCTCTTTTTGTTTATTCTCTTTATTTACTATATCTTTTATATCTTCTAGATCTACCTCTATATCTATATCTTAAAATACTAGCCTCTAATAATAAGAATAATGTTAATAAAATTAATATATTAGACTACTTTTTAATATACTTTCTAATCTACTCTCTTTTTAAGATAGTACCTTTATTAGTTATCTTATAATATAAGTTAAAAGAGATTTATCTTAATATCTCTATAAAAGATATTAAAGTCTATATCTAAGTCTTAAAGAAGACAAAGCTTTACTTTCTCTACTTAGAACTTAGCTTTAATATTTATAAAAAGCTTAAATCTTATCTTGAAAATAAGATTCTTGGTATAAAAGTCTTAATTCCTAGTAGTCTCTTTAAAAACTTAATAGATACTAGTAGCTCTTTTAAGTATATAAAGTACTCTAAGACATAGTACTAATATTAGCTAGCTCTTAACTACGCTAGATAGTATAACTAGCTATTATTTACGTTAACTAACTTTATAAAATATATATTATTTACTTCTTAATACTATAACTAGATACTCTTAGTACTACTCTAGATAGCTAAGCTTCTTAAAGTCTTCTTCTAAGCTTATAATTAATAATAATAACTATAAATCTACAACTAGGCTAGTAATTTAAATAAAGTAGAAATTTTTTATAATAGAGTAGTACTAGCTTTCTTAATAAGCTTATAATAAAGTATATAATAGAGCTAATAAACTATAAAAGCGTTTATAGTTATATTAATATATTAGAGTACCTAGTAGAGAAGTATAGACGTTTTTAAGATTATTCTAGAGTATTTAAATTAGCGTATTAGAGTAGAGAATATATTGCTCTTTTATAGTGCTATAGACTTATTACTACTACTAATTCTAGAATTCTCTTAAGTATTCTAGTAATTATAACTATAATAAAAGTAGTAGTAGTAGCGCTTACTTTCAAGTAGAACTACGTAAAATATAGTAGTAACTAATACTTCTAAATATTATCTAAATAATATTAGTAGTAATAAATAAGTTAAATATATAATTATAAGTCTTTATTATTAAGTTATAAAAGAAAGAAAAGTAGTATAAGTAAGTAGTGAGAGATATTTAAGTTTAGGCTTATTTCTTATAGCTTAGAAGTTTTTTTATTTATTATTTATAATATAGTATAATATTATAAGATATAACGTCGTAGGCTCTATCTCTAAGGCTTAGAGAGATAAAAGACCTTTATAGTATAGTAGTATAAGTAGCTAAAAGCTCTAAAAGTTAAGATTACTAAGAGCTAAGCGCTAATAATAAAAAAATAAAAATTTATGAACTTTACTTTAGAGTAGTATTATAATAAGTAAAAGTAAATAGTTTTTTATATTCTTATAACGTATATACTTATAAAGCTACTAAAAAGTAAATAGTAAAACTTAGTATAAAAAACTATAGTAAAAGCTAAAGACTTATTAGTATAGGTAGAGAATAAGTAAGTCAGTAATAGTAAATATAGATAGTAAGTATAGTAGTTATATAATATAGCTAATATAGCTAAACTTATTAATAATTATACATAAAGTTTTTTTTAATTAAAGTCTATTAGTTTTGCTAGTTAAAGTATTCTTTTATTCTATATTACCTTAGTAATAATAGTTATAATTAAGACTTTACTTTATCTTTTTAATAAATAATAAAGTAGTATTAATATATATTAAATTCTTTTACATTGTAAAGCTAAAATCTAAATTCTCTAAACTAGTAGCGTTAAAATAGTGTCTAGAATACATCTATAGCTTCTAAGATAAGTAAGTTAGCTCTATATAAACAATAATAGTAATAAAGAAGTATAGCTAGTAGCTATAGCTAGTAACTATAGCTTATAACTATAGTATATAACTATAGCTATAGTTTAAGTCTTGTATATAAGGCTACTATAGAAAGTGTAGTAGTAAAATAGTATATAAAACTCTATTTAACTTTTATTTTAATTCTCTTATATGTACTAGCGCTTATTAAATAGTAAGACCTTTATTAGAAAGAACCTTTTTAATTAATACTAATAACTAAAGACATCTATCTTTCTTTATATATCTAGCGTAGCACTAGCTAATATTACGCTAGTCTCTAAGACTAGTATTTTATACTCTTTACTAGGCGTATAATTAAAAGCTATATACTAGACTAAATAAGTTATACTACTTTATAATACTATAGTAAAGTATAAGAAAAGAACTTTATACTATTTTAAACTATAGAAGCCTTTTATAAAAGTTTTTATATAAAGATAATAACTATAATAACTACTACTATAAAGTTTAGTATACTTTTTTATTTTTAGTACTTAAGTAATATACTAAGAGTAAAGAATTACTAGCGTAAAAAGTAGCTTAATACTTAGTATAACTATTTTAGAAACCTAGAAAGAAGTAAACTAAAGTTTATAAAGTAGTAGAAGAATACCTTTCTATATAACATAGACGCTAAACTTAAGGTATAGCTAAATAAGCTCTAAAAGTTTATTACTACCTTATAAAGAGATTAGTAGTAGTAGTATTTACTAGAGACCAAGAGTTAAATATAGCTAGCATTATAGAACTTTATAAGTTACTAGTATTACTTAGTTAGCTTAAGAGCTAAAATAATAGCTTATAATAGTTTATAATATATATATTAATAAGTATTATAATACTTAATATAATAAACAATATAATAGATATTATAAAGATACTATAGAAAAAAAAGTAATTAAGATGTAGCGCGCGCGTACGCGTATAATACTAGAGAATATAATAAGATAGATAATAATAGATATAGTAGACTACAGCGTAAGTACTACGTAAGGTATTGTAGAGTAATTATAATGTTGCTACTACTTCTTTTATTATTATTGTTAGAAAATAGAGAAAGTAATTAGCTAAGAATTTAAATAATATTATTACTTCTTAATTTAACTATATACCTATCTACGCGCGAATTTAAAACTATATGTAAGTAGTAAAGCGCTGTAAGAGCGTAATATATTAATATCTATAGTAATAAAGCTATAGTAAAATTATTAATAAAATATAAGTTACTAGTCTTAATAGTATTTATAAGCTTTAGATCTAGAGTAGTATTAAATTATAGTACTAAGAAAAACTATAAAGAACTATTATATATATAAACTATAGTATAGAAGGAAGCTACTAAATAGAAATTATAAAAACTTTATCTATAGAGAAAACTATTTTTTATCTTTCTTTTTTATTTTATGATTTTCTATCTTATGAACCTTTTTATATTCTTAAAGACTATTAGAATTAATGAACTATTAGTATATAGATACTACTCTTTTTTAACTTAGTATAAACTACTATTTATAAGAATTCTTAACTTTTACTTTATTACTACTATAAGGCCTTCTATTTTAGCTAATTCTAAGAAAGCTACTTTTACTAAGCTTTAAAAAATTTCTTTATAATCTTCTTTACAAAATCTACTATAGTAAATAAGGAAATTAGAAATAATAACTATTATAAGAATACAATGTTAGTTATAAAAACTATACTTCTTCTTAATAGAAAAATAGATTTTACACAACTACGTATATATATATATTACTAAGTATAACTTTTAAGCCTAGAAATAAACTAAGATTAGATAGACTTTTTTATAAGAAGTAATTAATAGTTAGTATTTTATTATATATATATTATTAATACTAATACGTCTAAATAGATTAACTACTAAACAAGTCTTTAAAGTATAGTAGTATCAGTAGCTAAAAGCTTTAAATTTAAATTACTAAAAGCTAACTACTAATACTAAATATATACAACTTACTAAATTATCTTATAGAGTAGTGATATAATAAATAAAGATGTAATGTTTTTTATATTTATTATTAAACATAGATTTACAACTCTATTTAGAGATAAATAGTAGATTCTAGTTTAGAAAATAGTATTAAGAGCTTAGAATCTATTAGCATAAATAAAAAGAAAGTACGTAAGTAATATAATTTTCGAAAATAGTTATAGTAGTTATAAAATATAGCTAAGATAAATATATTTTAAAACTAATTTTTTTTTAGCTAATTAGAGTATATAGAAAGCCTCTATAGCTTCTAAAATAGCTAAGTTAGCTCTATATAAGTGATTAGAGTAGTAAGAAAGTATAGCGAGGAACTAAACTCTATAAAAACTACTATAGTTTAAGCCTTATATATTAAACTACTTCTTTCTTATATGATAAGTATAGTAGTAAAATAGTATATAAAGTCTTGTCTTGTAGTAGAGATTTCTTCTTACTATCTATATAAGATTATATTATATATCTTATATAAAAGTTTAATATTAAGTAGATCTAATTTAACTAATACATAAATTTCTATTATAATATATTAGATAAGTTAAACTTATAAGCGTTTCTTTATTCTACTAAAAGTAGCTACTTCTAGGCTTTTAACTTCTTAATTCCTATAAAGTTCTATTCTTACTACGTAATTTAATTCTTTTTGAAAGTAGCTTTAAGAACTATAAATACTAGATATAAAAGTAATTACCTTTATAGTCTAGCTAACTTTTAGAATTCAGAAAAGTCTTTTCTTATAGCATTTAGCTTATACTTTCTAAGCGTAGCATCTATTACTTATAAGTTTATAGTTCTATAGCTAGCTTTATAATTCTTAGTTCTATTAAAAAATTGAAGAATTTAGTCTTATAAGATTACTTTAGGCTTAAATATTACTTAAGTTTAAGATTTTTAACTTTGTACTTCTTATACTATTATTCTTAAGATAATTACTAAGCTAGAATAGATATGTACTTTTTCTTTAATTTTAATTTATTAGTTTATAAAACATTTGAATAATATTCTACTTAGACTTCTAATTTATACCTTTTAAATAACAGTATATACAAAAGATCTTCGCTAGTAGCTTGTTCTCTTACTATATTAGTTATCAATGAAAATAGCTACTTTTTCTTGCTTTTTTACATTTCTTTTCTTTTTAGTACTTACTTTAGTACACTAGATTTTTTAATAATTTTACCTAAACTTAAGTTTATTATAGTAAAATAAAAGAATAGGATTTATAACTTAATCTATACAAAGAAGAATTACTACTTTAAAGCTTTAGTCTACTAGCTTATTAAGTGTTATATATTACTTTTTATAACTAGTAACTTTATAACTACTTTTAGTATTTATCTTTTTAACTTTTAGTTTTAGCGTAGAATCTAGTAAAGTAAGCTTAGTAGAAGATAGCTAGTTATTAGAAACGTCTAAAAGAGGTAGTAAGCGCAATTATAGTAGCTATAGATAAAATAAAAAGTGTAATTATTGTAAGTATAAGTTACGTAGCTAGAACATAGTAAGTATTCTAAATTAATTTAAGTTATATCTTAAAGCGTAGTAGCTAAGAAACTAATGTAAAAGAAAAAGCAAAAAAAGTAGTTAAGTTATAGAAGATTAGTAGTAGAGAAGTATATAGCGCGTTCATAAAATATTCAAAGTAAGAAAGTATTCTTAAATTTTTTTAAAATCTCTTAATATTTAGAAGTATTAAATAAACTATAAAAGAGTAATAAGATAACGTTTTTTTCTATTTTAAAGTAAGTTACAACTAGTAAGTATTCTTATATCATATATAGATATATAGAGCTAATAGTAGGTGGAGTTAGAAGCGTATCTAAAAAAGATTTAAAATAAGATAGACTTTAAGTCTTTAAACGCAGTAACTATATTATATAAGCTAGTAGCTAAAATTAATAAAGATAATAAGACTATAATAAGTGTTTTAAAGCTAGACTTAAAAGTAGCGCTTAAGCTATTTAACTAGCTTTGTAAGAATATATAAAGCTAAGTAAATATATAGCGTGTGTATATGTATAGCTATATAGCGTAGGCTAATAGAAGTAGAAACGTCTAATTAAATTCTAGTTTTATAGTTTATCTCTTTTGTAATAATAAAGCTCTAGTAGTATTAATTACACAAGCTAATTATTTTAGTTTAGTTATTAATTACGTTATGCTAAAAGATATATCTAGTATCTAATATCTTAAATATGTTCAATACGAGATAAATAAGTAAGGATTTAAATTTATTTATAAAATGTTTTAGCTTACTATTATTAAGTATTTTAACTTATATAAATATAAGGTTTTTACTTAGCTTTCTATAAAACTTATCTTATTATAAATTTCTCTACTTAGAAATTATTTAATAAGTAGTAATTACCTAGTTTATTACTAGTACTTATTTATAATATTTAATAGAAGCTTAATAGCTAGTAAGATACTTACTATAGCTACTTAAATCTACTTTAAAGTCTTAATTATATTTTTAAGCTTTATAATAATATTAAATTAATTTATATAACAGCTATAAGAATGAATTAAATTTTTAGTTTATTATAGTAGAGTGTTAATACAGAGTAGAATAATAATATATAGTTAGTAACTCTATATAGTAATCTTAATATAGGTATATTTTCTAAACACTTTGTACTTACTATATATGCGTATAGAATTTAAAAAAACTCTTTCTATAACATTTACTATAGATATAGTAATTTAATAAAAGTAATAATAATTTTATACTTATAGAAAGTAATAGTAAAAGAGACTTCTCTAGTAGACTTAGAAGTAGACTTCGAGGTAGTAATAAAAAGGCTATAGAGCTGTAGAAAGGTTAAAATATTCTTAGCTCTAGAATTTGATATAGAAATAAGCGTTTTAGAGTATAGATACTAATAGTAATAATAAAAAGGTCTAAGTAGAATGAGTAGAAAGTAGAGCGTAGTACAATATTAAATAGAAGCCTTTCTATTACCTATAGAAGTAGATAGAAAACTATAGTAGAGGTAGCGCTAAACTATAGTATTATAAGTCTAGAGATATTTTATGTAGTTAAAATATAGTTTAGAGAATAGTAGCCTAAAAGAGATTATAAAAACCTTTTATATAAAGAATACTTTTCTTTATTATTTATCTTTCTTAATACATCTATATATATATAAAAATTTACTAATATATCTACTAAATATAAAGAACTTTCTATAATAAACTCTTCTTCTATACTTATAATAGAGGCTTTAGTTTTTATAATAGTAACTATCTAAAGTAATTAAATATGCTACTCTAGTATACTTTACTAGCTATATATATACTATATTTAACTTTTTAGTTCTTTTTAGAGACTCTAAAATAAGAAACTTATAAAATATAGCTTTCAGAATAAAGCTAAAAAAGAGCTTCTATTAGAATACTAAGAGGTAAATAAGAGAAATTACTACTAATAGAAAACGCCTTATAGCTTTATATATTATAGATATATACTATCTTACTTAAATAGTTTTTTTTTATATTATTTAGGTAATTATAGAGAAATAGTTAAATTAGCTTAGTATATTAAATAAAAAGCTAGTTAAGTTAATAAATACACTAGTAACTTAAGATAAGCTTAACTTAATTTAGAATATAGTACGTAATATTTTTCTTAGCTAGAGAGAGATAGCGATTTACTAGCTATAAAAAGTAGTATATATATAGTATAGTATTAGACTACACTAATAAACGCGTAATAATAAAGAGAATAGATAGTTAGTATACTAGAGAATAGCGTAATATAGCTAATATAGCTAGGCTTTCAAGTAATTATATATAGAATATAGATTACTAGTAATTTTATAAATATTATATAGATATCTTAAGTTAGTTTATATTATAGAGCAAAAGACTAATCTCTAGCTATTGCGGCTAGATAATATATATACTCTAATACACTCTCTAGATTAGCTAGTAGTACTAGTCTAATCTACTTAGAAAGTAAATATATTTAACTTCTAGTAATACTAAGTCTTTCTATTATAAAATAGAATTTAATAGTAATAAGTAGGTAGCTAGACGAATATAATGTTAATCTAGACTTATTTTTCTTTTTACTATTTTGCCTAAGGTTATTTACCTAAGTAAGTAATCTAAGAAATATTACTTAGGTAATTAAAGCAGCTAAAGAGCTTATAACTGTTATAGAGAAAAACAACCAATCTCTATTCTCTATAGCTAGATAATGTATATACTCTAATAACTATAATATTAGTTATTTTATTACTTAGTAAACATCTATTTCTACTATGCTAATTCTGTAATAAACTTTATTCTAAAACTTAACGCTCTTACAATTAGAAAAGCTCTCGCTTTAAAAAAAAATCATAAACTTCTAGCTTAGGTAAAGATGTCTTTTCTTATATAGATATTTAAAGATTTAATTCTATAGAGGTATAGAATTTAAGAGATACTTTAAAATTTTAACTCTTATAAAAAAAAAGTTCTTATTAATCTAGTTCTAAAAAAACATTTTAGTATAGATATTCTTTAATTTATATAGATTTTTACTATTTCTCTATAATAACTTAGTATTTAAAACGTGAACATTCTTATAATGAGTATTATTATACTTATTCTATATTGAATAAATAGCTTAATAGTAAATAAATTATCTTAATAGATAGATTTACTTCTCTTAAGTTTAAGAACTAGATTTTCAAGTTACTATTTAAGCGCTTTAGCAGTTTTCAGTATATAATTAGAAATAGTAAGTATAGCTTCTATAGTTAATATAGCAATAGTACTCTACTCTATATCTTTTAATTAAATTTCGCTCTAATATAGTATTAATGTTTACTTAAAAAGTGAGTATTATAATAATTTATACAAAACACGTTACTAATAGTAATAAAATAAAACTTCTTTTAGTTACTATACTTTAAAGAGTATTAATTAATATAATTTATATAAAAAATTCGTACTTACTTAGTCTTTAATACAATCTACTAAAATTTTAAGAAAAGTGTTAGAGCTTTAAGATAGTTAATACTATTTTAAGATAACACTTTATTACTATAAATAGAACTAAGCTAATGTATCTTTAATATAAGCTGCTTATAAACTAAGAGACTTTATTAGTAGTTTTTATAATCTTAAATATAGTTTAGTAGAATTATAAACTATAAGTTATTTTTTAGCTTAAACTTCTTATCTATTTAATAATGTATATAGAACCTCGTATAGATATAAAGCTAATTACAGTCGTAAACACACAAGATAAACATAGAATAGTAGTAGACTTATAAGAGTAAAATCTTAGAAGTCTAAAGAAAAAAAAAAAAATAACTGTAAAGCTAAATTTTAAAGTCTAATAGTATACTTTAGCTTTATACTTTCTCTTAGTTTAATCTATGTAATAGTTATAGACGTAAATATTACTATACTATAAATTAAGATAAAGAAGCTTGTAGTTAGCTCTATATATCTAGTATTATTAAAACTACTTTTAGAATAACTAAAAAAATATGTTATTTTAAGATTTATAGATAATCTAGAGTACACTCTTCTTTAAGCTATATATTAACATAACTAGACTAGCTAGAATAAGATTCTAAGTAACTAGAAAAGCTAAGAACTCTTTCTATAACTACCTATCTTTAAAGTTTTAGTAAATAAGCATTAGCTAGCGCAATATAGATAGTTTCTAACTATACTAATAAGATCTACTATCTTTATCTTATAGCGTTCTATTTATATAATTAATTCTACTTTTATATTAAGACACTATTATATGTAGATAGATATATTACTAGTTAGTAATTTAAGTAGATAATAAATTTAATACTATCTTACTATATTCTACTTACTAAAAACGTCGTAGGTTATTTTTTCTACTAAGCTAACTTCTAGTAGCTAAAGTGTTATGTATTTTAGTATTATCTTACTAATATCTCTATTTTAAGAAGAAGAAGAGATAAGCTTTAAAATTATAATAAATTTTACAATAAAGAATGTATATTTACTAATTTAAAGCTATTTAAGATTAGAATTAGAAAAAGCTTTTCTATCTATATTATACTAAACGTTTAACTATAATAGTTAAGATTTTCTTTACATATCTTATACTTATAAAAGCTTCTAAAGTTTTACAAATTTTTGGGTATATATAAGTAAGATTCTATACTTAATAAGATAGCTCTCTAAATAAAGATAGTAAAATAAAAAGCTATAGCTTAGTTAGTTAGCTAGCTACTAGTAATTTACAAACTAGGGAATTACTAGATCTTATATAAAATAATTGAGCTTATATAGAGTATTCTAAACTTACCTATATAAGTTTTAAAATTTCTTCAAGCTTCTACTTCTTTTTACTTTTCTAATGTAGTATTATCTAGTACTATAAGTAGGTAGTAAAAGGCGTTTAAGTCTATTAGACTTAGTTTTAATAGCTTTAAAGTTTGTTTGTTTATTATTTATAGTATAGTATAATATTATAAGATATAACGTAGTAGGCTCTATCTCTAAGGTCTAGAGAGGATAATATTTATATATAATATACTTATTATAATCTATATTTAAAAAGAAAGAAAATAACCTATAGATCTATAGAGCTATAAAGCTTTAATACTACTATAAGATTCTTAATACTAAAGCTAAATAGAGAACTTACTTTATACTTTAATCTAGTTGTAATCTATTTACTATTAATAAATGACTTTAGATCTAATTTAAAATTCTTTTATAAAAATTTTAAACGAAAAGAAAAAAGTATTTTTAACTCTATTTCTATTATTTAATAATTATTTACTTGATAAATACTACTCAATAAGACTTATAAAGTCTACTTTTATCTTTTAATATAGATATTACTTATTATTACAACTAGAGAATAAGCTAAAAAAAGTTTAAATTTAATAGGAAACTATCAAAGGTATTATATAAGAAAAAAAAATTTAACATCTAATATTCTTTCTACTAAAGCTTCTATTTCAAATAACTAGAGAAATAATAAATTCTTAGCATTAAATTCAAATCGATAATATTAAGTGTTATACTATATGTACTAGCTATAATAGATTAGTTATACTTAGTATAGTTAATTAATAACAATGTTACAAAATCTTAATTTATATATTATAGTATATAGCATCTAGTACTTAAAGGTAAAGAAATTATTATATAGATAAGTTTAGAATATATAGATGTAGTTTAAAAATAGTACTTAGAAGCTTTATACTAAGAATAAACTAGTATATAAAGACATATTGTTATTATTCTATTATTCTTTTTAAATTGTAATTAGGAGTTTTACTTTAACTTTTTAGTTTAAGAATTACTTTCTTATACTCTAGACTTTTAATCTAGACTTTTTAGTCTAAGTTAATTAATCTATATAAATATAACTACTTAACTCTTAAGCTCTTAAGATTACTAAGACTATATTCTACTTCAAGCGTTAAATATCTTAAGTAGCTACTTAGCTAGTACCTCTGTAATATACTTATACTTATACTTATGCTTTTCTACTATATACTTACTTTACATAGTACTTTACGTATTATATATGTTATATTGTATTATACGTATATATTATTATACTTAGTATAGCTTTTAATTTAGCTACTTTTATAGAAATAGTATTACTAGTAATATTATAATACTATTATTATTACTACTTGTTATTCTCTATATACTATTAGCACTTACTTGCTTCTATACTCTATATATATATATACGTATCTTACGCTCTAATATTCTTAATAATCTTCTTAAATAACTTTATAAGCTCTATATTTAATAGTAAGCTTATTTCTCTAGTATTAGCTACCTTTACGCTTCTTCTTCTTATAATAGTTATAATATTTAGATTTAGAAGATCTACTACTTATAAAAGCTTATATCTTTCTAAATTTAATTAGTACTTATATATATAGTAGTATGTACTCTACTTACTTAGCTTCTTAAAATACTTTATAGAAATTATCTATCTTACTTTATCATACTTTATACTTTAAAAGAATATTTAGATAAAAGATATTTAAGAATGTATTCTCTTTATACTAAATAAATTTCTTTATAAGTACGCTTTTTACTACTAGACTTATATAACTATACTTCTTTTTTAGCTCTTTAGCTACTATAGTTTAATATATAACTTAGATTAGTCTGAGTCTCTACTACGTTCTAGCTACTTAACTTATAATTACTACTCTTATACTTTTTATTTTATTTATAGCTACTACATTTACGCTTACTATCTCTTCTACTACTTATTACTTTACTATAAAAATACTTATACTAATATAAGACTTAACTAATATATTATACTATAGTACCTAATTACCTTATTATAAGCTAATTTCTTTTAGTATTAGCTACTTATGTACTTTTTCTTTGTATTATAGTTACTCTATCTAGATATATAAATTATATTACTTATAAAAGCTTTAATTTTCTTCTACTTAATTAGCGTTTATATAAATTTAGTAGTATATACTCTACTTACTAAGCTACTTAAGATGTATTATAGAGATTCTCTAGAATATTTTACTTTATTAAACTTTATACTTTAAATAAAAGATATTTAAAGGTACATAATTTATTAACATATCTTCTTATACTAAATAAAAATCTTCTAACTATACTGTACGCTTTTACTACTATACTCTTATAACTATAGTTTTAATTAGCTTTTTCTCTCTTATCTCTTTAGCTACTATAGTTTGATATATAACTTAAGTTAACTTAAGATATTACTCTATTCTATCTACTTAACGTATACTTAGTTGCTATACTTACGCTTGATATTTTTTTTATACTCTTAAATATATTAGTATAACTAAGTTTTAATACTATATCTTACTATACAATCTTCAAATTCTATATAGTAGGATAACAGAAAGAAAAAGATATTAAAAAGGTTATCTTTTTTAAAGCTATACATCTAGATAACTCGACTAGCTGGAACTAGGTTCTAAGTATTTTAGAAAGCTAAGAACATTCTCTTTAAGTTAGTATACTAGAATCTATACTTACTAAGCTTTTAGCGCTAGTAAACCAGCGTTATAATAAGAGTAATAGAAAAACCTTACTTAAACTAGCTATATTTTTTAAACTAAGCTTAAAATTACTAATTTTTTTATTTGTTTTTATTCTTTGTACTTTTTTCTATCTAAAGTTATTCCTTCAAAATTCTAGAAGTTATTTTACAAGGAGTTATTAAAAGATATAATATAAAACTAAGAATAAAACTCTATCTTTGTTATATAATTTCTTACAAATATAAATACTTATATTATATATAGCTTAGACATTAAATTCTAGCTTTTTCTTTTCATTCTTAGCTAAGTTATAGTACTTTAAATTATACGATTCTTATACTATTAGGTTTCTATTTCTAGAAGCTTTTTTCTATACACTAGTAGTATATACTTAAATGAACTACTTATATTAGTAGATTTTAGTTTATTATTTAAAATTAGCTTTATACAGCTATTTTAATATTAATATAGTATGATAAAGTACTAAAAAAGAAATGTTACTATCTTAAGAATTAAACTATAATTTTAAGCTAGTATTATTTAACTTTCATTATTAAATATTGTTTTCTAAGATAAGTTTAACTAAGGTAAAAGTCTTTAAAGATAAAATATAAAATTATAATCTAGAAATTACTTATAATAGCTACTACTTATATATTTTAGTATAAGATTAGTAAAACTATATAAATTTTACTAAGATTAAAAAACTATACTTCTTAATACTGTCTAAATATACACTCTAATTTAAAGAGCTATATTTTTAAGCTAATCTCTAAGCTTATATATTATTGTCTAAAGGCTTACTAAGCTACACTACTAAATACCTTTAGATTAATTTACTTTCTTTTCTTTATTAACATTAGAAAGGTTTTTAGTCTAGCTAGTCTAATTATTTAGATATAGAGCTTTAAAAAAGAAAACTTTTATAATATCTCTTTCTTTTTGTTACTCTACTATAACCTTAAATATTACTCTACTTTAATAGACTTAATCTAATAATAAGTAGTAATATAAATTTATATTATTAAAAAATATATATTATGTAAATATGTTTATATAAATAATAGAGTACTTAGATATAACTTTAGACTAGATAACTATTCTAATATATAAGTAGATCTATAAGTTTAAGTACTTCTAGAATATATCTTAAATATATTACTATCTAGTAATACTTATATAACACTAGACTTAGAAGAATAGAAATATTTACTTATAGTAGTTAAGCTTAAAAGAAATTTATATATAGTTTTATTTTACTTTAAACTTTATTAAACTTTTTTGTAACTAAAGTATTTTTATTCTAAATTCTCTAATAAATTCTAAATATAGTTTTAGTTCTAGATTTTAAAGTAACACTTCTAGCTTCTATTTCTAATATATATTCGTTTTATATATATATAGAAGTCTTAAGTTCTTTAAAATGGTAAAGTAGTTAAAGGTTTATTTAGATTTATTTATAGTAGTAGTATAACTTTCTAGTAATACTTAGTATTCTTAAAATTCTTCTATAGTACTTTGAAGATTATTATATCTAATAAAACTAGTGTAGATATAAACTAGCTTTTAGAAGCTCTACTATCTGAATAAAGTCTTTTAGGTATACTTTATAAATTAAAATAATCTTTTCTTCACTTCTATACATTAAAATATAATAGTAAATTTTATAAATATTTTATTGTAACTACTTTCTTTCTTATCGAATATTAAGAAGTAGTATAAATAGGTCTCTAAATATAAGTTTATCTAGTATCTATATCTTATTATAGAAACTTCCAAATATTTAAAGAAAGGAATTGAATTACTAGTTATTAATCTTTCTTCTTTAGATTAGCTTTTAATATAGAATGATTAGCTTACTATAAAATCTTCTTTTTTCCTAATATAGTCTACTAAAATTACTAATTAGTTTACTAAATAATATTTTACAAAAAGTATTTAGAATAGATAAAATAAAGTAGTATTTTTCAGTAATAGTTTTAGAAGACTACTATTCTAGCTACGTTTTTAGAAAGGTTATATAAAAACTCTATAAGTAGATAGTATATTATAGTAGCTCTAGGTAATCTATACTTATTAGATAGTATTAGTTTACTTAATAATCTATTCTTTTTAATTTTCTCTATCTATTTTTACTTTTTCTAAGTACTCTAATAAACGCTCTACGCTAGTATTATAAGAGAAGGTTATACTTAATATATTATAGTTAGATTAGGTTCTTTTATTCTTTATATACTGTGTAGTCTTAATAAGCTATTAAGTGCTAGCTCTGCGTTATATATAATACGCGTAATTTACTCTCCTATATATTCTCTCTTCTTAAGAGCTTCGCTTTATTAAGTAACTATACTAATATATGTAATACTTAATTATATATAATTAATTCTTACCTACTTTAATAGTTGATTATAGCTATAAGCTAGTTTAAAACTCTATCTTACTTTTTTTTAACTCTAACTAAGTTATCTTACTAATTTATATTTATAAGAAAATCTTAGCTACTTTTACTAGCTTATTAAGACTAGTAAAAGACTTTTATAGCTAGCTATATCTTAGCTTAGTTTATTCTAATAGTAAATATAAGAGATATATTTACGCGTTCTTATTATTTTTCTCCACTATTTCTTATTTTTAAGTTTCTTAGCTTTAACTATATAGCTAGACCTTTTCTATTTTATTAAGATCTGTATTACTATATAAATAGTAAAAAAAAAGTTAAAAAAAAAACTAAAGTTTAGAAAGAACTAGTAATCTATTAAAGCTAGAGTAGACTCTCTTACTAGAGAGCTTTTAGTCTTCTAACTCTAAACTTAGCGCTAGCTACTACTTTAACTAATATTCTATCTTAGCTTAACGCGTTAGTAAACTTCTCTAAAGTACTTTACGCCTACTTAACTATACTTTTTACCTAACTAAAGCTTATTCTTCAGCTTTAATAAAGTAGTGTTTATAGTAAAATATACTATAATAAGTATATAGTAGTAAAGTAGAAGCGCTAAGTATAAGAAGCTTTCAATAATTAAAGCTACTATCTAAATAAGTCTCTAAGTAGACTATACTCTTAATAGAGAAGCTACTATTATTTTTAAGCTACTATTTAAATAAGTCTCTATATAGGTTACTATAACACTAGAGAAGCTACTATCTTTAATAACGCGGCTACTATTATATTGAAGCTACTATTTAAACAAGTCTCTAAGTAAGTTACTATAATACTAGAGAAGCTACTACTTATTATATCTAAGCTACTATTATATCTAAGCTACTATTATATCTAAGCTACTATTATATCTAAGCTGCTATTATATCTAAGCTACTATTATATCTAAGCTACTATTTAAATAAGTTTCTAAAGAAGTTACTATATTACTAAAGAAGCTACTATCTTTAATAAAGAAGCTACTATTATGTTAAAGCGACTATTTAAATAAGTCTCTTAGTAGGTTATTAACCTATAGCGCTACTAGCTCTAATGACTTAATAGCTCTACTCTAAGTACTTAAAGTAAATAATATACTTAGTAATTTTACTTCTATAAGTTTACTTATCTTAAATACTTCTAAAAGATTTTATAAATAATATTTACTATAATATAACTACGCGTGCTTAATAATATTATAGTTATAGTCTAGTAAACTCTACTTTTATTATATCTACTATTTTACTACTTTATAGGTATTTAGTAATATAGCGCTTATATATCTATTAAGACTAGATAGATACTATAATTAAGTAAGATAAGAATTTCTTTTACTATTTCCTATGCGTTTATAAAAGTCTTTTCAGTAGTTATATACACTTTTATATTTTAGTTCTTACTTTTTCTCTAGAAGTATATAAACTACTTATCTAGTGTTTTTTTTTTACTTTATTACTCTATCTTTTTCTAACTCTTTCTATTCTATACTATTACTTACTTATTAAGCGCTTCTTTTATTATCTCTATACTATATTTTTGATTAATAAAACCACTTTTATAATTTCTAGTCTTTATCTTAATACTTTATATAAGAGTAGTAGTAGTAGTAGTAGTAGTAGTAGCAGTAGTAGTAAAAAGCTTTTTAGTAGTAGTTATAGTAGTAATACTAGTTTTATAGCTTCTTCTACTCTAAAGAGAAAGTCTCTAGTTATAGTACTAATAAGAATAAGTAAGTACTTTTATATATTATTAAGTACTATCTAGCTAATATTCTTTTAGTTACTATTTTTTCTATAATAACTACTAATAGTAGTTTTACTTATAATATAGCTAACACTTTAACTACTTATTTACGCGCTAACCTTTCTAAATAGTAAATTTAGTATAACTAGTAGTTGCTTTTAAATTACTCTCTATACTACTAGCGCAAACTCTAGTAACTTTGTATTTATCTTTTTTTACTATTAAGATTATAGTTATACTCTAGATACTAATAGTAATATAACTAATCTTTTAAAGCTTACTACTTTAGCTAAGATATAGAAGTTCTCTAAGTAGGCTATAAAGAATAGTATTAATACTAGTAGTAATATTAAGTTTTATAAAAACTATTCATAGCTTTTCTTCTATACTTTATTATTAACGTCTACTATTATACAGCTTTAGATACTATTAATAATACTAACTACGCTTATAATAACTATTAATATAAAAGTTAGACTTATACTTTAGTTCTAGATTGTAATAGAAAGATGCTTTTAAGTAGTTACTATATAGTATACTAAGTTAAAGATAAGCGCTTATAATCTTTTAGTAAGTTCTTTCTATAACTTATTAAAGCTTACGCTAACTTATTACTTTTACTAAAACTAGTCTAGACTACTATAGCTATTATAATCTCTAAAGCTACTAAATATACTATTTTTTCTAAGTAAGCTAATAAAAGGTAATAATTTCTTTAAAGGTTAAATTAAGTTTTTTACTAACTTTCTATTTACTAGTAGTATAGCTACTTTTTACACTTTTAAAAGAAGAATATACTCTAACAAGATTACTAATCTTACTGATACTATCTGCTAGACTTCTAATACTATAGCTATAGCCTTATTAAGATCTTCTAAAGCTAGGTCTTTTATAACTTTTAATAATAATACTTAGTGTTATTAGTCTACTACTACTTAGAATATATATACTTAAATAGAGAATTATCTTTAAGAAATAGCTTATAATTTTTTAAGTATTACTTTAGCTATAAATAAAAAGTAAGCTTTTTACTAATTAGCTTTAGATACTAACTATACTATTAGTAGACTTTAGTTTACCTAAAAAGATAGTTAGTATAAATTCTTTAGTATAAAGCGTCTAGAGCTTAATATTACTTACGTATCTAGTATTAGTACTTACTAGAGTATTAAAACTAATAGTAGCCTAAGTAGATTTTCTAAGTCTATAGTTTTTATACTTAGCTTTTTAATTATACTAGCTAATAGTAAGGCTTTAAATATGCTATTAGCTTAAGCTATTAGTTTTTATATACTTTAAAACTATACTTCTTTTTTTAGAGAAGAATAGTAATTATAATAAATTATATATAGATTTATATAACTCTAAATTCATTAAGTCTACTTCTAGATATTAACTTTTTCTTACTTATAACTCTAGCTCTTCTATAGATACTTCTTTTAGTTCTTTAGCTTAGTTTTAAGCTACTGTTTTTTTTTCACTTTTATAGTTCTTTTATATAAACTATCTATTAAACTAGCTTCTTTTCTAAACTTTTATCTACTAATCTTACTATAACTTATACTAGTCTCCCTAAGCTATTATATTATACTTTAGTAAGCTCTTCTAAGTATATATTATAGTTATAGAGATAGAAGTAGATAAGCACTAGGTTTTATAAAAGACTAATAGCTATATTAAGTATAATAATACCTAGTCTATTAGAATAAAAAGAGCGCTAAGAAATATATAACCTACTTTAAAGTCTTATATGTATTATATATATTAGCGTTATTAGCTATAAAAGAAATTCTTAGAAATTCTACTTAGCCTTACTACGTTCTAGCTTCTAGAACTTACTAAGACTTATTAAGACTTATAAGACTATAAAGTTATCTTAAGTATATAGTTTAGACACTAAACTTTTATAGCTTAGTATATTTAACTTTATATAAGACTCTAGTATTTAATCTAAGAATTATACTTCTTTCTTAAACTTTTTATAATATTATATTATTTTACTAAATATACTATTACACTCTTATACTATTATATTAATCTACTAATTATACTAGTACACTAAACTACTCTACCTTACTTACTTACTCTCTAAGAACTAACTCTTAGGTTCTCTTAGAATAACCTTTATAGTATAACTTTGTTAACCTTCATAACTTCTTAAACTTTTATCTTTTCTTACTTAACATCTTTATTAGCTTTACTACTTCTAGTTCTAGTAGTTTTTTTAGTTTTCTCTAATATAGTACTTATTTTTCTCTTTAATAGATTAATTCCTTTTATAGTAGTTTATTTTATAGTATACTCTAGTCTGTATTTACTTTCTCTAAAGAATTTAGTACTACTTTCTAGAATTTATATTTTTTATTCTTTTATTAGCGTTTAGCTTACTAAGAAGTATACTTTGTTAGTCTATTAAAGTATAGTAATATAAGCAAAGTATTTCTACCTACTAATAATAAAAATAGAAAAAAGAAAAAGAAGTAGCGTACTTAGTATAATTACTATAACTATATTTTTATTTTATACTTATTTTAGATTTAGAAGCTTATAGTAAAAAGCTATTAGATAATTTTCTAGTTCTAGGTCTAAAAGCTTACTAAGTCTATTAGTAGTGTTTATAAGAGTCTTATTTTTTTTCTCTTCTACTTTTTCTTATAGAATTCTAATAACTTAAGAAAACCTTATAAAATATATAACTACTACTTACTACTTTATACTTATCTATCTTATTAACTACTTTTTGTTCTTTTTTTGTTTTAGCTAACTCCTAGCTAAACTTCTTCTTACTTGCTTTATCTTTAAGCTTATTATACTTTGTAAATCAATCTTAGTTATCATTTTTATATAAAAAATATACTTTAATCATTTTTAATTTAGAAAGCTACTAAGATTTCCTATATAGTTATATAAAGCTTTTAGACTAGATTTTTTAAATAGCTTTAAGTTATTTTTAAAGGTAAGTAACGCGTTTGTATTTATTAATTTCTATAAAATAAACCTCTTTAAGTAGTCTTTAGTAAAGATACTTTTAAGTAGTATACTATTAAGTTCTTAAATAAAGTAATTTATCTTATCTATAATTCTTATAATATAAAAAAAGCTTTTTTAGTAAAGTTAGAGCTTTTAAAATTATAATATATTAATATGTAAAAAAGTATTATAAAGTAAGATTCGGTTTCTAGATTCTATTAAGATAACGCGTTTGTTTACTTAGTTATTAAACTACTATGTACTAATCTTTTAAGAAAATATAGTTCTATTAACTACTTTCTAAAGCTAGTTATTTTAGTATTTAAACTACTTAGCCTAAAGCATAATAAGGTTAGTATTATCTCTAACATTAGTCTACTAAAGTATCTACTATATAGAGATAAAAAGCTCTACTAGTAGAAAATATTTATAGCTTATTATTAAGTAAGCTAGTGTCTCTTTTATTAAGCGCTCTATTATATCTCTATTTATCTTTAGAGTTAAGTATAGATTAGATACTTAATTCTTTTTTATCTTATAAAGTATATGAGTAAGTTTTTTATAGTTACGCTTTATAAAACTTTAAGTCTATAGATTAAAAATAGTTATAATAACTTAGTTAACTTTATATAGCTTATATATATCTTTTATAAATTTTTTATTTTTATTACTTTTATTTATAGAAATCTTAATAGAGATATACTCTATTTAGTAAAGACATTCTGCTCTAGAAACTTAGCTACTTTAGTAGATAAGTTTTTTACTAAAGTGTAAGCTTCTAGATACTTTAATACATAATTTCTAGCTATAATTAAGTACTTCTTTCTAGCTAAGTATATAAATATATTAATAATATCTACTATAATCTACTTTTATAGCTTATTAAGTTTTTATACAAAGTAGAGTCTCTTATTAAAGTACTATACTAAGTAGAATTAGTATTATAGATAGCTATATATAAACGCTTTAATGTTATTTAACATATAAGACTAGAAGTACTAGTACTATACTTTACGCTAAGTACTGTTATATTTATAGTAGTTTAACTTATAATATATTACTATAATAAAGGTACCTTAGTTTTTAGAAATATTAACTACTTATCTTAATAGCTTATAGAAGATAGAGTAAATGTATAATACATTCTTAATAACTTTAAACTTTCTACTCTACTATCTTAGCTTATATACTTCTAGATATAATAAGTTACTAAAGTTTTATAAAGTTAGAAGCTAGATTATAATATTATAAAAGTACTTAGTTTATAAGTACTTTTATGCTTGTATTAGTTATATAAAAAGCGTATTATAAGTTCTAATAATAAGTAGAGTTACTAGATAGGATTAATACTTTAAGCTAGTATTTAATAAACTCTTCTATATTATTGTTAGACTTCTAGAGTAGAAACTATTTTTTTATCTTCAGTCTCTAAGAAAGAGTATTTATAACTATATTTTTCTTACTTTTAATATAGTAAACTTTAAACTTCTGTATATTAAGTAGTATAAGCTATTTTATAATTAAAACTTTTAATTATATAGTAGTAAAACTAGTAAAACTAGTAATATAATAATAGACTAAATAGCTATTAGGCTTAAGAGTTAGTGCGCTAGAGAAAGCTAGGTCTAAATAGCGTTTAGATAAGAACAACAACTACATATATATATATAATATAATTAACTATATTAAGTAACTATTCTAATAGAGATACTATAAATCTCTCTACCATATTAAGTTAGTAGTACTATAGTTAAGCTAGTCTACTAGCGTTTAACTATTAGTTTCTATAATAAAACCTATACTATAGATTGGAAAGTAAAATTTTTTTAGAGTAAGAAGTATAGCTTTATACTTACACTTACTAGAGTTTAAGTTTTTCTTAGTAACTATCTAAATATTTAACTTATATTATTTAAAGTATTAATATTGTATTAAGTTTTTTTACTATAATAATATACTTTAGTCTTTCTTACTACTATTAATAGTAATAATAGGAAGTTTTAAGAGTTTATAGTAATTAATTAATATTAGTACTAGAGCTTAAGTAATATAGTATTTTAGATTACTTACAGCTATAGTAGCTTTCATCATATAAAAAAAATACTATTTTTATAATATAAATTAAAGAGAGCTAATACTCTCTTAGTAAAGCTTTCTATCTAGATATAATAGTATATATAAATATTCTTAGTAAAGAAATAAATAAGCTACTTAGGAATTTTTGAAACTTTCTTTTACGCTAAACAGTATCTATACTTATTTATAATATACTTTATAACTTCTATACTATTAAAGCACTAATTACTCTTAAATCTAGAAATAGTAGTACTAGCTATTTTAAAATTTCTTAGAACATTATTAATATTAATAATGTACTTTCTAATAAACCTTTAAATCCTTAATTTAAGATGTTCTTTGTTATAATTGTTCTTTAGCTTATTTACTATAACATTATCTATATATAGTATATAAATGTATAGAATTAAATTTCATAAAACCTTTATTACTACTTATATAAACGTAGTAATAGAGTTACTTATACTCATTATTAGAATATATTACTATAGAAAGCTATAGCTAGGAATAAAAAAGACTATAGGTAGTCTTACTAACTTATAAAGCTCTACTTAGTTATAACTTAAAAAGAAGTTAATTAGTAATATAAGTTAATAGCTAGTAAACTCTTTAGAAAACTTATTTAGATTAAAACAAAATCAGTATTATAAATAGTTACTTTATTTATCTTTTTAGTATCATTAATTAAATAGTTTCTCTAGTATTTTCTTTCTAACTAAGAACTAAAAATTACTATATAGACTATTACTATACTTAAGAGTACTTTAATTTTGATATTTTTAAATTATCTTACTAACTTTAGCTCTAAGTTTTCTTAGAATATAAAAATTACCTTTCTTCTATACTTTGTAAAAAAAAGTATTAATTTAAACTAGTAGTATAATATCTAGGTAAATATAGCTAAATTTTAGAAAATTAAAGCTTAGAGTAGCTTTATAATTAAAAAAAAAACTTTAATAAGTATAGCTCTTTTATATAGTAATAGCTGTAGAGCTATTTTTATTTTATTTAAGTACTTAGGCGTAATACATAACTCTTTTAGAAAAGTAGCTATATAGTTCTTAATAAACTACTAGAACTATCTTTAGTCTTAATCTAGATTAGGTAGCTATTAAGCTTTTATATATTACTACTAATCTAACTATTTTTTCTATAGTATAAAGTATAATAGTAGAGTTAAAGACTAGTTATACTTTCTCATTCTTATACTTATATATATTTTTACTCTAAAGTAGACTTCTATAGTAGCTTTAGCTTTAATATCTTTCTATATCTAGTCTACTTTTAAGAGCTAGTAAGTCTTAGTCTAGTAAAGATAGGCTAAGTTTGAAAGTATTTTATTAACTTTATTTTTAAGATTTAGGTTTACTATAATAACTAGAACTTTTTTATAATTTTTAATTATAAGTTTCTCTTTTTTAAAATACTTAATAGTATCTTAAAAGCTATAGCTAATATAAATAAACTTATTAAGTATATAAAGAAGATTTTATTCAATGTTCTTATAAAGAGAAGCGTAGAGGTCTAGTTATATAGTCTTTTCTAGAGAAATATAGATACGCTCTACTACTACTTACTATACTTGTTTAATCTTAGTTAATTTTAGAGCTTATTAAACCTATATAATCTACTTAATTATATCATCTAATAGCTTATTAGCTTTATAAGTAACTTTATATTAGCTAGTACTAGCTATTAGTTAAAGCTACTTTATATTATTTATTTTTTAGCCTTTAGTATAGAGAAAGGTACTAAAACTAATAATAATATTTCTAGTAGCTACTAGAGCTTACTAAATTATACTTAGAAAAGACTTAAAGGTACTCTTAGTAGCCTATATAGAGAAGAATACTATTACTATAGATATAAAAGTAATAATAAAGTTTACTACTTATGTAATCTTTAGTTAAATTATATATAGTTCTACTTTTTAATTTAAATAAGATAAGAGTTTAGTACTATTAATAGTTATTAGTACTCTTAGGTAGTTATAGTATATACATTTAAAACTATATATTTTGATATACTTACGTTACTCTAAGATTATATAACTATTATTATAATTATTACTATTATATATAGAAATACTAATAAACTTATAAATATAGAGCTAATAAAATATAAATAAGCTATCTAATTGTTTATTAGAGTAGATAGCGCGTAATCTAGCTTAAGTAATTAATATATTAGTTACTTTAATGAAAAAGTACTTAGAGTAGCTAACGATAAAGTTATGAAGCTAAAGATTAATTAGCTTCTTTAATAATTTATTAGAACTAGTATTATTAGAAAGAGCTAGAAGATCTCTAGTCTAGTAAAAGAGCTTACTAAAGCGCTTCTAGATCTCTAGTAGAAGCATAAATAGGTTATTAAATATCACTAATATAAAAGTTCTAAAAACATATAATACTATTATATTTAGATTAGCTACTAAGAAGTTAAGAAGCTAGAGGTTCTTAAGTAAGTTTTTAGAAGACTTATCTATTTTAGAGTAATTTATTATATCTATATTATTATTAGAGAAGATTAGATTAAAAATATACTAGTTATTAATTTTATTTATATTATTTTATACTACTAAAGTAAAATCTAATAAATTTTTAAGAGTAATATTTTATATAATATTAAAAGCTAATTAGTTAGAATTAGTATACTTTATACTACTAACTTAAAAAATTTCTTTTAGAGCTAGTCTATTAGGAGCTACTTTTTAAAAAGCTTCAATAACGACTTTTAGTAACTTAAGACTAAAAACTTTAAAAAAGTTGCTTGTAATTATTATATTACTAGTAGCTCTAATAAAGTCTTAGACTAAAAGCTTACAAAAGTTTATTAAGGTAAGTAAGTCTAGTCTTAATTACGGCTATTATAACTAAAGTAACACAAGAAAGAAATATACTCTTACTAGCAAAAACTAATAGACTCTGAAAAAAAAAAAAAAAAAAAAAAAACGAATTAAGTTTATAACTAAGTATCTATTACGCTATATTTACATCTTAATACTCTCTACTACTAACTATATTATAGACTTACTTTTATTAGTATAAACTTTATCTAATAGTCTTTTTATAGTTCTCTAGTAGAAGCGCTTATTAAGCCTAATATTTATCTAGTAATTACGCACTAGCGCTTTCTTATCTAAGTATAAAGTAGTTAGATATTTTTTCTTATAATAGATACAGTGAATAATAGATTTATAAAGTTTACTATTATATACTTAGTTATTATATATTTAGTTACTTGTAAAAGCGTATTTTAACTAATTATTTAAGCTTAGATAGCTATTTTTAATACTATACTAGTCTAAGAAAGCAATTAACAAGCTAAGCTTAATTCTAATATAACTATTACTAGCGTAGATGTTACCTCTTTAAGAATATCAGGGTCTAAAGAAAAGTTAGATTCTTTTAGTTATTAAGAAAAAGTTATAAAGTTTATTTTATTGAGATTAATCTTTAGAAACATTTTATTAAAGTTGTTTATCTTATCTTATATCGATATATATCTAAGTAGTATCTAAACTTTTTATTTACTTTAAGAATAAGTACTTATAGTCAGAAAAGATTAAAGAAGTATTTAGATAAATTTCAAATAAAAGAAAGTAAATAGCTATACTAAACTTAATAAAGCTCTAAACTTTCTTTATAGTAGTTCTATTATTTAAGTTTTTCTAGTAAAAAAAAAACTAAACTTTAAAATTATAGCTTTATAAAAGAATATCTTACTAAAATACTTTTTAATTTTATTATACTAAAAGTTAAGAGAGCTATAAATAGAGATCTTAAACTTACTTAGAATTTCATCAAAGTAAATTTTATTAAAGCTTTTTACTAAGTAAAAGCTTTTTTAATTACTAGTTACTATACTTAAATTTAATTAATAAGTAAACTAAGATTGAAAGCTATCTAAGTAGCTCTACAAAGAGAGATTTAGTATAATAAAGTAGACTTAGTACTAAACTCTTAATAAGTTCTCTATTTTCTTTTACTAGACTTTATTCTAGGCTCTAAAACACTTTTTAAGAAGATTCTAAACTAAAGTCTAGTTCTTATTTTTCTTAGCTTTATTAAACTCTAGTATACTAAATTTTATAATATTATATTTAATCTAGTTAAAATAGTTAGAAAGGCGTAAAAATATCTCTTTTATAGTCCACTAGTAAAAGAAAGCTTACTTATTAATATTCTTAAGAAATTATATTATGTTTTTACTATTAGAAATACGTAATAAATTTATAAAAAAGTAAGGTTTATTAATATAAGTATAGCTCTTAAATTTAGTATTAATACCTAGAGTAATCATCTATATTATCTTCTATATATTAATATTATAAAATATCTTCTTCTTATCTCTTACTTATATATTAGAGCTAGTTTCTATATCTAAAATTCTAGTAGTATTAATAGACTTGTTAGTATTTATAATATTACTTATAGTTATAGCTTATAAAGTATAAAAAGACTTAGAGATTTTAGCATTCTAGTAAGAAGCTATTACGCAACTATAGAAGTAGGCTTAGTTAATAAAAGATTAGAAAATAATAGCTACTATTATAGATATAGTAGAACTTAATAGTATATTAGTTACTAGATACTTATAATAGTATTCTATAGTATATATTAGTTCTTCTTTTTATAGTGTCCTTTTAGCTAAAGCCTTAATAAAACTAGAATATACTCTAATACTTTATTAAGGCTATTTCTACGCTTAGCGCCTATAGATATAGTTCTACTAGAATCTAAATTTAAATTTTTATTCTATATTAGCGTTTTATTAGCTTATCATTTTACTATAGTATTTTTCTAAAAGCTATAGCTATAATATACTCTATATATAGCTTTATATAGAGTCTATTTCTTTATTAAGACTATTTAGAACTTATAGATTACTACGCCTAATACTATTCTATTCTTACTACTTCTTTATAATAGTTTTTATAAGTATATTTCTAATATTTACCTTTCTAAAGTAATATTTTTAAAACTATAGTTCTACTTATTTTACTTTTAGAGTACTATTCTATATTTATATTATAGTTCTAATAAGCTTTTAGAGATTACGTACTAAGTAATAATATATTTATAACTATATAAAAGTCTTAGCTACTAGAGTATAATTATACATTATACTATAGTCTTAATAGACTATTAGACTATATAAACATATTACTACTAAATTATTACGCTAAATATCTTTCTTAACTATTCTAAAGTATAAACTTATAGATTTTTTAGTTATATATTAGTTACTATTTGTAAAAGAAAGTTATTTTTAATATATTATAGTTAGATTAACTACTTTTATTCTTTACATACTACGTAGATTTTATAAGCTATTAAGCGCTAGCTCTATGTAATATATAATATGTATAATCTACTCTACTATAGTATATAATAGCTATTTTAATTTCTATAGATAAAGCTATCTACAGTCTAATCTTATATAAAAAGTTTCAAGTATAGATAGTAGAAATAAGTAATTAGAACAGTTTGCTTTAAAGTAAGAGAGTAATACTAGTAATATAATATCTATTCTAATCTTTTATAACAATAAACTATAGCTTAAGAAGAATATCTTTCTAAATAGTAGTAAAGTACTTATAAACTTAGCTATAATAGAGAACTATAAAAGTTCTTAGTCTACTTATAAGAAGCTTTTATAGTAGTATAATAGTATTAGTAGTTTAAAAACATAATTTAGAATGTAAAGTAAAATAAGCTTTAAAAGCTCTTATAATAGTGTATATAATAACTACTAGAATAGTCTAATAAAAGATTTCTTTTTAGTACTAGCTTTATAGTTATATATTAAACTTCTAGTAATTAATATAACATATAAGAAAGATATATTTAATATAAGTATAAAAGTAGTAAAGTAATATAACTAGTACTAGTAAGTTTTTTAAACTTACTACAGTAGAGTAATAAAAAGATAGAGAAAGTTAAAAGGTTATAGTTTTTAAAGCTATATATCTAAAAACTGCGACTAGCTAGAACTAAGATTTTTAGTATCTTAGAAAACTAAGAACTTTCTCCTTAAGTAAGAGCCTTTAAAATGTTACTTTGTAAGCTTACACTAGCGTAACATTAGTAGTATTTAAGTATACTAAAAGGCTTTGCTTATTTTATTCTATATATTTTTATTTATAGTATTAATTTAGCTAAAATTTAAATATACTATTTTATATACTCTTATCTATTACTAGTTTAAGTTAGAAATTATTCTACTTATACTTACAATAGTTGGATTGAAAAGTTATTTTTTAAGCTTTTTATATTATAAGCGAGCTAAATCTAGTAACTAGTACTTAGTATACTAACTTTTAGCTCTCTCTACTTCTTTATAATACTTAAAAAAGCTTTTAGTATAGTTATTTCTTAATTCTTATAGTTTTACTACCTACTCTTTTAAAATAGTAGTAGAAAATAAATCTACTACTTTCTTACTAGCTTTTACGCCTAAAAAGCTAGTAGGCCTTTTACTAGCTTATTTTATAATAAACTTTAGATACTTTTTATAAAATTTAGTTTTAGGCTATAAGTAGAATACTTAAATAGAGGAATTCTTTTTCTTCTAAACTAATAGTAAATAGCTAGAGTTTTATAGTTCTTAGAGTTATTTTACTAAATTTCTACTCTAGATAGAAAACAATTTTAGCTTTAAAAACAGAAAAAGATTTTTTAAAAATAATTAGAATTAACTAAGTTATAGTTATTTAAAGTTTAAATATAAAAAAAGCTTTCTTACCTCTTTTAAAAAGAGGTTTAACTATAAAAGTTAGAACTTATCTTATATATCCTATATTTGTAAAGCTTCTAGAGTTTTATAAAGTCTTACTTATATATAGCTTAGATCTTCTACTTATCTAGATAGCTCTCTAAATAGAGATAGTAATATTATAGGCTATAATCTAGTTAGTAAGCTAGCTATAAGTAATCTAAAAAACTAGAATAACACTAGACTTTCTAGAGAATAAGCTAGGTTATTTAGATTTTTTTGAAATCACTTATATTAGTTATAGAAACTTATTAAGGCGTATTTCTCTTATTTTTTCTCTTAGTACTAGACCTATACTATATAAAAAACTTACTTAATAATATAACTTTTTAAAGTTTATATATTTTAGTTTTTTTATAGTTTTTTTAGTATATTTACTTTCAAATAAAGTTTTTTCTTTATTTAAAAGCTGCTTTTTCTTAGTAATAGAAATAGAGTATTTCTCTACTTTTAGTAAGTATTATAAAGATTTAGTAAAGAAGTCTAAACTATTTTTTATTAATATATATTAATCTATTTTTTTAAATTTATATTTTAGGTCTTTATTTAATACGCTAGTAGCTTTTTTAAAAACCTTTAAAGGCTAGCCTAGTTTAGGCTTAGAAAGAGTAGTAGAACTATATTTTTTCTTTTTAATATATTATAAGACGTTTATAATAGATTCAAGAAAACCTTTCTAGTATAGTACTAATAGTACTAGTAGAGTATTATTATAAAGATAGAGTTTAAATTTATTTTTTGAATTTTAAAGGTTCTACTAAAATAAAGAGAATATAGAAAAGAGAAAAATTAATATTAAGAAGAAGAAAATATATAGAATGAGACTAAACAAAGCTTATGTAGTTTTAGTAGCTTTTTATAGCGTACTTTTTTCATTAAGTTTTTAAAAAATCTTACAGATAACAAACTATTATTAAGATTTTACTTATATAAATATTATATAATCTAGTATTATATAGTTTCTTTTTAGAAGTTGTTCTATAGTATTCAAAAAGTTATAGCTAGATTAAACTAAGTTTTTTTTTCTCTACATTTAACGTTACTTTTCTTCTTACATCTACTTACTAAGTAAACTTTAAGAGACGCTTACTTAAAGAGAAAGTTCTTAGCTTTCTAGAATACTATAAATGTTAGTTCTAGCTAGTCTAGTTGTCTACATATATAGCTTTAAAAAGTATAATTTTTTAAATATTTTTTTCTTTTTATTACTCTACTATAATACTAAAAAATCTTTTTAACAAAGTATATATTAGAATACAATTATAAGCTTATTTAAAATATATATCTTTACTATTAAATATAAGCTAGTATTTCTATCTCTAATAAGTTTTAAATTCTTAATTTATTATAAGTAGTAAAATAATAATTAAAAGGATATATATAGTAAGAATATAACTATACTTACTAAACATTTTAGTATTTCTTATTAAATAAACTATATTCCAGTTAGTTACAAGCTATTAAACTTAATTGTTATAATATAGTTTTTTTATTATAAATAAATATTAGTATTTATAAAATAGTTACTTCACTAGCGTAAGCTTTTAAAGCTTTTACTACTAAACTAAAGATAATAGTACTAAAGGTTTTAGTCTTAGTCTATCTAACATTTATACTTCTATAGTAGAGAGATTAGTAGTATATTTATTAAAATAGATACTTAATATAATTAATTATATTATATATATAACTATTATTATTATTATCGTCTAACTACTATTTAGACTTTACTTTTCTAAATATACTAACTCTTAAGCTTAATAGCTATTTAGCTTATTATTATATTACTAGTCTTACTACTATATCTCTTATATACTTAAGAGTAAAGTCTTCTTTTTTTTAAAGATTAAAAAACATAATAGCTTATAAATTTTCACTTCTACTTGTTATATTACTAGGTTTTAGTTATATAATCTAAATATACTATACACTAAACTTCTACTTAGAAATGTAGATATAAAATCTTTTTAGTCTATTTTTACTTAAGTGTATTTTTTTTACAGCTCTTTTTATTTTAATTTAATTTCTTCTACTTACTTATAGTGTCTTTCTTTATTTTTCTAGTATCTTTTAATACTTATTTTAATAACTTTTTATATTAGTAGCTAATAATCTCTTAGGCTTAAATTTATATTTTTTTATAATTTTAACTTTTACTCTTCTATAGTAGCTATTTATTAAGCCTTTAACTTCTTATAATATAAGCTTTTTTTCCAATAGCTAGTAATTATATGTATAGATATTATTATTATTCTTATCTAAATACTATTTTGATCTAGCTTTCTCTAATGTATTAACTTTTAAGTCTAACAGCTATTTAGTCTATTATAATATTACTAGTTTTACTACTATACTTTTAAATATAAGCTTCTATACTCTATAAAAATATACTTTCTTAGGTACTAGTAATAAACTTTACTTCTCTTAGACTAGCTTATACTATAAGATTCTTAGTTTACTAATAAGTTCTTATTTTCTTAAACTAGATACTATATCTTTAGTTATACTTTTACTTTTAAGTATATTAGTATCTTAAGTCTAATTTAGAGTTGTTTTTATAGTAAAAGGATATTAAATAATATTAAAAAGTCTAAAAAGACTCTAAGCTAGCTCTTTTAGAGCTACTAGGTAATTATAATATTAATTTAGAATATATTACTATTAGTAATAAGTTTATTACTAGTCTATATTATAGATTAACTCTAGACTTACCTATATAATATTGTATTCTAGACTATAGATAGAAATAAGTAGAAATAATATAATATATAGTAATATAAATACTACTAAAAGAACTACTATATTTATTTTCTATTAAATATAACTATAACGTTTTCTCTATTCTTTAATTACTATAATATAATAATTATCTCTTATACTTTTAATAGCTTTAGTAGAACTTTAATACTACTACTATCTATATAATAGTAATTACTAACTAAAAATAACTTATAAATACTTTTTTATTTTTATTTTATTTCTTATTACTTTTTTTAAATTTTTTTTTAATATAGTCTACTACTAGTAAATATAACTTTTTATTATCTTACTTAAATATAGCTTTAATTTTATTTTAATTATATATATAGTAAAATAAAATAAATAGTATTTCTACTCTAAAAAGAGTACTTAATTATAATTAGTATACTAAGAATAAGCTTTTTTAGAATTTTAGTAATATATATATCTTTAGCTACAATATAATTCATAATATTAAGATTTAGCTTATAAAAGAACTACTCTATTTTATTAGTTAGATTTTTAAATATAAAGTCTTAGTAAAAAATAATAGTAATGTCTTTCTACTTTAAGTACTTATAAAAGATATATATAAAGTAATAACTATTAATAGATTTAGTAGTTAGTATATTATTAGTAAAGTAGGCTTCAAGAGTATATATAATAGTAGTAGTTATAAAAATAATAATAAAGATTATAAGATTTAATAAAATACTATCTTTTATAATAATTTTAAAAGAACTTATAAAGTAATAACAAAGTAAATTAATAGAGCTCTAGTAAGTAAAATAATATACTTAGTTAGAGATTAGTTTTATTCTTATATTTACTTAAAAAAACTTGTAAATTATTTAATATACTTACGTAATATTTGGTATTAGATTTAAGCTAATTATATCTTTAATTAATTTTTAGATTTATAAGAGTAACTTATAAAGTAGAGAAGGTATGCTTTTACTATAATTTTAGTATATATATTAAAACTAGAAATTTTAAAAATATATTACTTTATTAGTTATAAGCTAATAAGTATCTATAATTATATTATAATCCTCTTAAAAATTAGTATTAAAATTCTTTTATAAAGTACTTTAGTATTAAAATAGCTTTATAGCTAGCTTAAATTTAATAGCTTTAACTACTTTAAAAATAGTAGCACTAAAACTCTAAGCTATAGCTTATTTACTTCTAAAAGTAGAAAAAACCTTAAGTTATATATTTTTTTGTATACTAGTAATAGACCTTACTTTTTTAGAACTAGTTTATAGGCTATAGAATTATTAGTTTACTAATAAACTATTGAGTATATAAAGATAGGTAGTGTTACGTCTAGAACTTGTAGTAGACATATTTCAGGCTCTTATTAAGAGTAGTGGAGAGAACCTATGTTATAGAGCAAATGTCTCTGCCAAGTGCGTTTTATGCGAAAAGGGCCGCGACGTTGCACAAACAGGATAGGGCTTTTTGCTGCGTTCATTTCCACATGTGTTCACCGTACCTCTCGCGTGGTGGGTATCATAGAACAACATTGCGTTATCGCAGTCATTATCGTCTCCGTGAGTGGAATGTTGCAACGTTTACCTTGGCGGCACCAGCGCGATCAACGCGACATTACGACACCTGAGCACCGCCACCGTTCGTCACCGATGGAAGACGAGAATAAGTTCATCTTTTGTTCAGGAGCCCTCAAAAACAAAGAAAGGCTCTAGACCAGCAGCACGACGTCTGTCGCACCGTGCGCGAATGCTCAGGCTCAGCAAGGCCCATGCCTC
>Ga0265797_10001051_pt1 | contig 49663 bp, 43 predicted proteins | sample P2T30metagenome_FD_192433 | JGI IMG/M metagenome (GOLD analysis project Ga0265797, IMG submission 192433) | Plant litter microbial communities from East Loma Ridge, Irvine, California - P2 T30 | ecosystem: Environmental > Terrestrial > Plant litter > Unclassified | place: USA: California...
CGCCGTTGAACCTTAGATTGTCTTTGTAGGATGTTCATTTCCTTGCGTGACCAGGCGTCCAGAAAGCATGATTACAAGTTCGCTCTGCAGGAAATACCTGCACATGTTGCGCATTTGCGGATCGACGCCAGCTCTGACGTCGACTCCGACTGAGTTTACAGCTGCAGAAAGCAAAATGCGATATCAGCCACAGCACAGCCAGCGCTGATCGCAAGCTTTAGCTCGTATGAATTACCAAATGTAGGCAAGCAGCTGAAAGGCATGGCGAAGGATTCTGCGTGACATCGTGCGGCGACGATCAGCTGTATCGAAATCTTGTTGGATCCTGACAGGTCTCGTGTGATCGTGATACAAAGCTTCACGATGCAAACTTGTATGAGCGTTGGATTCATCGATAATTCTCTACAATGAAACATAAATGTTCAAGACGTGAGGTCAAATACTCACTTAGGGCTCTGTTCGCTAAGCTTTGTTTTCAATCCAATGGAGGGAGGCAGTTAGGGCTCCCAGCCGTGGTCCTCTGAGCCCTCACACTGGCGCACGGAGGTGTAGCGAGCATTATCCGGCGACCTGGAGATCACACTCAATTAATCCTTCGACAGGAAGATCAATCAACGCTGCGGCGCGCTGAATCCTTTTCCCAGTTTCTCGGGCAAGCATGTTGTATACCTCACGATCGGATCAATTTACTGGCTGAGAATACGCTGGAAGTCATGATGATCATCAAAAGCAACTCAAACTATGCGACAGCAACTCAAACTATGAGCGCGCCTGTGTCGAACTTTTTAGAGTGGCTGTGTTACACAGCGAACATATAAGTATCTGCGGAACGACCTCTGTATGGCGTAGAGAGTACATCTTATACACCCCCATTAGACACCACCAGTCCCGAACAGAATCCAAGAATCCTACCGTCGACATGAAGCTTCACTACAGCATCACCATCTTTACACTGCTCGCTACAATCCCTTCAACTCTCGCCGACCCCGATCCAGTGAGACCCGACCATATAACTCCACATCATGGTCGAAGACCACTGAGCTGACATAAGAAAACAAAGCGCCGCAGGACCAAGCACAGGACTACAACCGAATCTTGTCCGGATAACCAGGTGAAGTACAAGCAAGGTGATGATCACTACTGTTGTCCCGGCAAAGTCCTTGGCGTAGGCAATAACCCATACTGTTGCGTTGGTGCTGCGGAGGTCAACACTTCGGCGACGACGTCGGTGTCGTGCAGCACGACTATTCCATTGTCCGAGAAGAGTTACAGTAGTTTGGCGCAGGCGGCTGCTACGAGTCTTTCTGGCAGCTCTACCAGCAAGGCTGAGGCTGCGGCCATGATGACTAGTGGGTCTTTGGCGGGTGCTTTGATGGCGGTGGGAGGACTTGCGCTTGCTTTGTAAGGTATTTATGACAATCGGGAGGCTGTCACTGCAAGTATGGTAACGAAAATAATGATCTGATTAATGAATACGAAATTGCGCATTGAGATAGTACCTTGATATACACTTAAAGCGCCACTCTCGCCGGGGACGCCAGGCGGGCAGACTACCCAGAAGAAGTCTTTTGTTGTCTTTCGACTCACATCAAGAAGTCGAACATTATTATGTGAGGATTCAAATGTGCGTGACACCACGTGATCGGGAAGAGGGCTTCTCTCAGGAGATTGTTGTTGAGGGTCCGGCTGTGCTGTGTTGCTCCTCTCGAGCTCCTCAAGCGACTTTGTGCGAGCCACGACGAGACGAAAGGGTCTGACCATCTGATAGCAGTTATCTGATTGATCAGTAGGATCCACTGGAGATCCACTTTCTACGCACGTGTATGCGGCGGACTGTTGGTAGCGCCGTCGCAAGTTCGGCATTGAGCTGCAGATGCGAACGGGCTGGGGAAGCTGCAGTCGATCTGGGCCTACACTACTGTGCCTTCTCTCGCTTCTTTCTCACCATTGACTTTTCTGCGCGGTGTAGCAGTGATCGTTCCATTGACCCGAGCGAGCAGGCACCGGTAACTGTCGCTGCACGTAACACGTGCCACACCTACGCCATGAGCGACGTCGAATCCTCCAACGAGCGCGAGTCGCCTCGCAGCTATCGCATACCGGGCTTGAAAGGCTTCCTGCCACTCTCCACCGAAGACAGCGCCATGTCAACCCGCGGACAGGCATTGCCAGGCCTCCTCTCTGCTCGCAAAAACAGTGCCACCGACAAAAAATCATTCCGCCGACGGCCCAGTAGTTTTTCCGATGACAATGGCCGCAATAGCAACGATGGTCGCGAGCGAGGAAGCCCAGAGGACCTCGAGTCTGGCATGTGGAGGCGAGGCTCGTCATTCACACCCATGTGGGGCGACAGCGACAGCGAGCATATGGACGATAGCCGCGCCCGTCTGCTCATGACGCCGCAGATGCGCAGCATGCGTTTGATCGGATATAGTAACCCGAGATATCGCTGGGAGCAATACTACAAACCGGAGGAGGAGTTGAAGACAATGAAGAAGCCGATCAGAGCATACTACGAGAGGTGCAACCATCTGATCCAGCACTATCTGTACATCGATCGTTTGCTAGATAGCAGTCTGCCACACAACCTGATCCAGGAATACCACCACGCTCAAGCCGTGAAAGACTGGTACAAAGGAGGCCCTCATGCACCAGATGTTCCTGCGACGATCACAGAGGCAGACACTGAGGAAACGACGCCGAGCGGCTCTCCGCCAAACGAGGGTTCTAATGGGAACAAACCTACTCACAGGGTCATCCGTACCAAGGACATTTATCGCGTCAAGCCCAACGATGAAAACACACCTCTGCTCTCCGCCGAATCCATCCAGGACGAGGAAGACGAAAGCCCTGAGAGTTCGACACAAATCATGCCACCCGACTTCGAGCCTGAAGAGGAGGCTGATTCTGGATCTCGCATCGTCACCATCGCCATTTACGTGAACCTCATCGCCAACACTGTTTTGCTGCTGCTGAAGATCGTCGTCGTCGCCTTGTCGAGCTCCGTTTCGGTCCTGGCATCTCTCGTGGATGCAGCTCTCGACTTCCTCTCCACCGCAATCGTCTGGGTCACCACTTACCTCATCTCTCGACACGACCAGTACGCTTACCCAATTGGCCGCCGCCGCCTCGAACCGGTCGGCATTCTGGTCTTCTCTGTCATCATGGTCACTTCGTTCTTCCAAGTCGCTCTTGAAGGTTTCCAGCGCCTGACTGGTCCTGATCATGCTATCGTACAACTCACCGTTCCCGCAATTGCGATCATGGCGGCCACAGTTGTCATCAAATTCGCTTGCTGGCTCTGGTGCCGTTTCATCCCGAACAGCTCCGTGCAGGCGCTCGCACAAGACGCCATGACCGACGTCGTGTTCAACATTTTCTCCATCATCTTCCCTCTTGTCGGCTACTATGCAGGCATCTGGTGGCTCGACTCCCTGGGCGGTGTCCTGCTCTCATGCTACGTCATCATCAACTGGTCGCAAACCTCCTCAGAGCACATCCGCAACCTCACCGGTGCCGCCGCGACCGCCGACGAGCGCAACATCTTGCTCTACCTCACCATGCGCTTCGCCAAAACGATCAAGGCCATCCAGGGTCTCCAGGCCTATCACAGTGGCGACAAGCTCAACGTCGAAGTAGACATTGTGCTTGACGAAGGCACGAGTCTGCGCGACAGCCACGACTTGGGCGAGAGCTTGCAGTATGTCATTGAGTCTGTGCCGAATGTCGACAGGGCTTTCGTGCACTTGGATTACGCCGGATGGAATTTGCCCAGCCACATGAGGCAGGACTAAGGGGTATGGGTTGTATTTCGCAATCTTTCCTTTGTAAGTTACGTTTGTACGTTACTGGTTGTATATTTTTTTTTGGCGCTAGGGGACTAGTATTCGATACCCAGCGAGAGTGGAAGAGATGGCCTATTGGACGTTGCGCCTTTTTTTTTTGTTCATGAGCCCATTTTTGTAAGAGATACATGTATCTTTGGTTACTTGTGTAAGATCAATGGAAATTCCATTCACCTCTGATCGAATTCTCCCAGCACGACGCCTGAGAATGGCGCCGACGACGACGACGACGCCGTTATTTTCGTAAGTCGACATGCACACATGCACTCCTCTCTCTCCGCAAAGCCGTCGGATTTGTCTTCTGTGCTGTCGGGAGCCACATCTGCATCTGTTTTCCCACAACTCATCACAGCTTCTGAATCTTTGACTAGCAGCACCGTGCTCACTCTAACCTTCGCCTCACTACCAGTTTACTCATTCGCATCATGCCGCACACCCACTTGACCGACCGTCACTGGCTGGCCACTACTCGAGCTTACAGTCAATGGCTTACCTCGACCTCGGCCTCTGACAATTCTTCTCAACTGCACCGCCATCCGAGAAGAGCTTCGTGCCTCTGGCCTCACTGCGGACGATTACCGTTCACTCGACTGCCTTTCAGAACAGGCCATGGTATGGAGCACCATGTGCAAACCCGCCAGGTTCTTTGCAAATCTGGACATTCTCCCTCACTGTGAACATGAGAAGCTGCAAGAGCTCATCCGCTGGTTTGCAGAAGGTGATCGGGCCACTATACCTATGCAGCCTTTCATGGAATACTTCTACAGGTTCCACGCACCACCTGGGTTGCCCCTCGATTGCTCCATCGACGTCCTCGACTTCCTCTGTCTCCGCCCGGGTGTTTGGTTGAACGACGCCATCATGACCGCAGCGTTGGCGACCATCTGCACCCAAGAACACGTCGTCGTCGCGCATCTTTCCAATTACGAGCGCTTCTATCACCCTGAGTGCGCAGCGTCCAGGAGCGAGCGCTTCCAACATCATGAGCGCTTCCGACATCATGAGCGCGGCCACCATCATGAGCGCACAACCCCTGCGTGCTATGCGCGGTGGTGCAGATAGCCCCACTCGCATCATCTGTACCTTGCGCCACGACAGCGGCCATCGTGTTGGCATCTTCATCGACGTCACGTCCCTCAAGTGCTATATCTATAGCCCTTTCAAAAATCCAAACACCACAACCTGCCTGGAAGTCGTCGAATCTGCTTTACAACAGGCATCGAACCAAGACTCAACCTTCAATTAGAAGCTGAAGGTGAAGATCATAAAACTGCAACTGATCAAATGCTCATCCCTCCTTGCGACTGTGGCATCTTTCTCATCGCTGCCACACAAGCGTGGCTTTGCGGTAATTCGATGCCTCGCGAGAAGGACATGGCACAGTACCGTCTCGAGTGGATTGATCGTTTAGGTGCCAACTACACCAATTGGAGGTCTATGGCACCGCCATTCACCCCCGGCCCTAGCACGGCGCGTGAGCACGACATCCCCAACACAGCGCGTAAGAACGACAACCCCAACACAGCGCGTAAGAACGACATCCCCAGCACGGCGCGCGAGAACGACTTCCTCAGCACGGCGCGTGAGGACGACTTCCTCAGCACGGCGCCTGCGAACGACTTCTCCAGCACGGCGCCCTGGAATGACATCAACGACGATGACGAAGAGGAGGTTATTTTCATGGGCCAGCAAACAAGGTCCTCTCTCTCTTCCGTTCCGCGCAGGTCTTCCCGTCGGCCTAAAGAGAAGTGCACCCGGTGCAAGCGTAGCGGTGACGCTTGCGATCTCAACTCCCCTTGTGCATCGTGCACCAACGCGGGTGCCTCGGAGCAGTGCTATCACCTCTCAGACCATGACAAGACCGTTCTTCACTTATTACAACAGCAATATGGAGCACCATGCGTCGCTTGTGGTGTGCGCGACTTCTGTGATCGCGAGTCTCCTTGTGGATGTTGTGAGCACCTCGGCCTCGAGTGCAAATATCACCCTGGCGCCGGAAAGAAGGCGAAGAGCCTGCCTGGATCTTACATTTCACCATCTAGCCGCAACTTCGTCGTCGATCCACGGTTCGCTATCGATCCCCGAGCCATGAGCTTCACCATGCCGTCGCCAGTTGTTCCGCTTCAACTTGGATCAACTAAGCGCAAATGCGGCGCCACCCTCCTGAGAGAACGCCCCAATCTCGAGCACGAGTCTGGGCTCGATGGAAAGGATATTTTGGTAAACTCCGCGAAGCGCAAACGCGGTGCTGTCATTTCAAGCAAACATCACAATCTCGAGCACGAATCTGGCGACAATTCTGGCACTTTCGTTGATGAGACGGATAGCGGCACCACGAGCAGGAGGTCCACTGACTCCGCTGACTCCGCTGACTCCGCTGACTCCACCTCTCCTATCACGATCGGGTGCCCTGCGAACAGGTACAGCAAGGTTGCAAATTGCCCAGAACGTCTACCGCCGCCAACTACAAGAGCAAACGTGCGCATCGTTCGCGAGCATGTACATGAATCCCACCCGTACTTCACGATGAATGTTGGCCACTTCACGTGTAAATATTTGAAAAAAATCATGCCCCTTGGTTATCTTTACAAGGAGATATCCTGCTCTGATCATGATTGCATTGCTTTGATCCTTCCGCCTCATCCCCGTGCAGCCCACGTCAATGAGGGTACTTGGTTTCCAGGAAAAGATCTAGTCAAATCCATTCTTGGTGGCAATTCACCACCCGCATGGTTGCTCAAGGTGGCCATGTTCATCAACTGGTTTCGGCAGAGTTCCACGAGCCGCCCGAAACTTCTGGAAGGTCAGCCGGCAGTCGAGTTTCAAGCACATCGTAGTTGTGTCGATCTGTCCGAGCTTTTCCAGGTTGATATCAACGGTCCTGCTCTATACGCCACAAGCTGCGAGTCTCATTTCATACTAACTTCAACTGGCAAGACTCCACCGGTACACCTCAAGCGAACTCACAAAGATCCTGAGCATTTTTTCCGGATCTTCGAAATTGCAACACGATGCATCGAAAAGCTCAACCGAGCCATCCAAGACTCTCATGTCCTATCTGTCTGATCATTTGTGGACTGGATGGTTTCGGAATTGATGCCGAACGCATCCTTATTCGGTGTCATGAAGTTCGCCGCGGGATTCATTTCATCCATTTGGTCCGCACAGATGGGATGATGTTTGGCACCGGTCTTGCTCAGGGTTGGTGTTCTGTTGGTTATAATGTCATTCACTATTCTTGTGACGAAACGGCCAAAGGCGCTTCAGGGAATATCCAGCTACTGAAGAAATCGTGGGCCGAGAAACATGCTGCTAAGGACAAGCAAGTGTTCCGCAGCAGGCACTGATCAGATACTGCTAATGCCCCTGCGCACAACCAAAGCACGCTCCTTTGCCCTGACCGAAGCACTAGACGGCACGGTATCATTACTGGTTTCGGCACTTGACTTGTAGTTCTGAGTAGATAGCGTGAGATCAGATCCAACTTTTATATACATATTTGTATAAATCGTGAAACGTCCGCACATCAAGAGATACTCGCCAATGATACAAGCAGACTTCCAACCGCGCAAGTCATTCATCAGCGCCGAACGTGATAGGCATGCCATTCGATTTTTCCTCTATTTCTTTCCCTTGGCCCAGCCCATGCGATGGTTGTCTAGCCAGCTCTTGCCTGCAGTGCTCTGTGGACCTTGAGCAGGAGCTTGCTGAATGTTTTGCGCTGGCGCTTGTTGGCCAGGCGTGGCAGGTAGGCTGCCTTGTTGCTGTACCGGAGCAGGCTGCTGCTGGTATTGTGGCTGTTGGGCAGCTTGGTATTGGTTCGCCTGGTTGTAAGATTGAGCTGGCTGTTGGAAATGTGTCTGGTCAGGCGTCGGAACGTACTGATGCTGCTGATACTGCGCCGGAGGAGCCAATTGCTGCGGCATCTGCTGTGTTGCCTGTTGTGGCATTTGATGTAAAGGTGTTGCCGGTGGTTGCGCCCACTGCTGCGCAGGCGTTGTTGCCTGCGCATATTGTAGTTGCGGCGGCGGCTGAGTATTAGGGCTGGGCATCTGGTTGGGATGTTGTGCCTGTTGGTTGAAATTCGCGACGGGCATAGGTGTTTGGGCCTGACTTCCAGGGCTTTGAAGAGACTGCTGGTAGTTGAAATTGGCTATCTGTGGACCTGGTTGAGCGGCGTAGCCAGGATAGGTGAGCTGCGGTTGCTGCTGCTGCGGCTGAGGGCTCTGAATCTGAGCCTGAGCCTGTTGCGGAGCATATTGGTACTGTTGTACAGGATTTTGTGCATATTGTTGCTGAGGAGCAGAACTTTGAGCTTGATATGGGTTCGGTTGACCCAGAGACATTCCCTGCATGGCCGAAGTCATCGTGTCGGTCGTGGTTGTCGTAGTGCTCGTGCTCGTAGTTGTCATGTTACTACTGTTTGCATCGAACGACTGATAAGGCTGACTATATTGAGCAGTGCTCATCTGCTGATTGTATCCACCACCAACTTGTGTCGATGACTGGAGTGGTGTCGATTGTATCGACTGATACGACTGCTGCATCTGTGGTGCAGGCGGCTGGATGTTAGCCTGGGACTGCTGGGACGTATATAACTGCTGTTGCTGCTGCTGGAATTGCTGAGGCTGCGGAGAGTAGACTGGCTGTGGACTCTGGACCATGGGCTGCGGCGACTGAACCTGCACTTGTGGAGGTAGCGACATGATATTCTGCTGTGACGTGAACTGCTGATTCTGAGTAGAGAATTGCTGAGGTTGCGGAGGCGGCGGCGACATAACAGTTTGCTGTGACGCGAATTGTTGGTTCTGAGCAGCATACTGCTGTACTTGAGGTGGTGGCGGCGAATAGACATTCTGCTGCACCTGAGTCTGCACCTGAGGCGGAGGCTGCTGTGGCGGTGCCTGCTGTACAGGTGGAGGAGACTGAATTTGCAACTGCTGAGGCGGAGCCTGGATAGTCTCCTGTTTCGCAGCTTTGCTCTCGAGGTGTGTCGTTACGAAAGTGTCTTGCCTGCCCTGGCGAATATCTTCGGCTTTCTGCTTTGCTTGCTCCAACGTGAAGCCCATGCCTCCCGACGAGGTGAGGAGCTGCAGGAAGTCATTTGCGGTATCATATCTCTGCTGCTGGGTAACAGTACTGGTCGTGGTAGTAGTAGTGGTAGTAGTAGTCGTCTCCGTGACCTCTTTCACACGACCATCATCGCCAGCTCCAAGCTCCTTGTTCATCTTCAGGATCCGCTCCGTCAGCTCTGTGAGCTCCCGTCGACTCATGTCTCCGTGCTCTTGCCGGAGCATTCTTTCGAGCAGATTTCGTTGTTCACTAACACCGATGCTCATGCCACCGAGCATTTGTTGCCACCCATGCCAGACACAGTAGTCTGTATGCTCCATCCAACCCATGTAGCCAGCCCAGTGGCTTTGGAAGCCGCCCCAGCCGCTGTAAAAACCCATAGACCTGGGAGGACCCCAATAGCCGTACCCGCCGAACGCAGGCATCACAGGCCCAGGGACGAAGGCTGATCCGCCGACGAATCCACCGGAAAAGCCGCCATAGCTCCACATGGCTGTCTAGTTGGAGAGCTGTGGTTAGGTTGAAGAGTTAAGCGACCAGGTATCGGGTGTGCGTAGTCGGAAAACAGCTGTCCGCGGGAAGTAAAGAGAATCAAATAGCGGAGGGTAGAGAAGGCTGCAACGCAGTTATTGCGGGACATGAGGAAGACCGGAAAGTGTTGGTACTGGGGACTGTTATGTGGGAAGAAAAACGAACTTAAAGGTAGCAAACGAGTGCACTAGTCACCAAGCAGTCACATCATGGGATGGTGTACATGATCACAGTACATGCAGCGTATGAGTCCGCAGGGATCTGGTTTGCAGTGTACATCAAGCTGACGATGATGTCTTCTTCCTTTCCTCAAGTTGGTGACCCAGGCTTGACGGTATGGTATGCACATTTTTGCTTCTGGCATATTGAACCCTGCTCGCAACATCAGTGACCTTCAATAAATTCCGGCATTCTCGCCAATCATAACAAAAGATGACTACGACTTTGTCGTCCTTGTAGATAGCGAGTGGCCTATTGTTTTGTGAATGACTGGATTCGGATGTAGGTGAGAAGGAGACGTTCGAGTCAAGTGATGGTCCCTAGTCGTTGAAGTGCAACTTGCTTGACACTATCATAGCCTCAGCAGCTGTACGCGGTCTGGGTCATGTATGAAGTCGGCATATGACGGCGTGTGGGTCAGTGTGGTGACCGAATATCTCCGTAGCTTAGCTCAGGTGCTTGTTTTGTCATCTTTGAGTCTTGACCTCGGAAGTGGACGGTGAACACTACTTCTTCTGCAGACTGGAAGAGGGCATTAGCCTGACTCCATGACGACATGGTGTTTAGCCGTGTTGCAATGCCCCTATTCCGTATAGGAGGCAGCAAAGTGCGAACGAGTGTGACTCCCATGACACAGCCGTTGAACTTTGAGACGCTCAAAGCCTCCATGGTGTATGCTCACGCGTGCTGAAACACGGTGACGGAATGCAGCACGCTTCTGCAAAGTGGTGTGTGTGCATATTCCCAGCGCGGTGGGCAGAGATGTGGCGACAGGAATAGGAGCAGGAAGATGTTAGCGTGGCGCAGAGGAGCAATTGCAGCAGATGCAGCAGTCCTGGGATGTAATTGTGTATTGCGAGATGAAACGGCGAGCCGCTGGTGAGGCTGCATTGCATCCGCGGGCCCGTCTTCCCTCACAGAAGAGGCAGGCCACTAATGCAGTAGGAGAGTAGCTAGCGATAACTAACACTTCTCCCCTCCCTCCAACTCTGCTCTGCCGTTTTCGCTATCCAGCTGTGTGTGTGCCTTAGTATCACTGATATTTTCTGATACTACCACTGCTCATTAATTATCACCGCTCACCGCCCCGTCATCGCAGCGTACAGGGAACACCGCCAGCCCCGTGCCACCATCGACGACATCCACCGACGCCCAAAGCAGCCCCTCGATCGCTCACTCGTCCACTCGCTCTCCGCTCGCCGCCAGCACCCTTGTATGCACCCCTGCCGCGCTGCGCTACCACCCACCCACCCACCTACCTTAACCTACACCACCACGCCCTTTGTCCCCGCCGTGTGCTGAGGCGTTCCTGGTCACCACCACCAGTGCTGCACTCTAAACAAAGACACCCCGCCCAATTCGTCCACCTACGCCACTAGACAGCCCCGGGCACGCGGAGCGAGCGCATACCACACGGCAATCGGCCGCCAACCTAGGAGTCGCTCGCTCGTACTCCCTCCCTTACACGCGCACCGCGGCGCTTGTCTGCGCGTGCGCTTGCAGCAATGGCGCAGCACCAGCAGAACACGTACGTCGAACCCTGAGGCGCGAGAAGTTGGACAGGCGCAATCACCAGATGCCGGATAACATGTGTGATGGGCGCGCGACGCCCTTCCACGTTGCTTTGCGTGGAAGCGATAGTTGTCCGCGTTGTGTTGCTCGGGCTGTCAGCTGTGTGCTTTGGGTTCCGTTTGCTGACCTGTCCCGCCTTACAGTATCTACCGGCCAGACCAGTTTCTAGCCACCCGCGAAGCACCTCGTCCGCCGACTGATCGACCCAAGGTGTCTCTTACACCAAACGTGTACATGACTCCCGGCAACCCGAAACTCAGCAACTCTTACGGTCCGACTTCATCAACTCCCAGTTTCAACCGATCAGACACTAGTCTGGGCGGCGACAACCCGATTATCAAAGATGGCTTTGCCAAAGTCAAGGAAGAGGGCGCGGGATTCATGAAACAATTCTGGAACGAGCGCTTTCTCATTCTACGAGAGAAGCAACTCGACTTCTTCAAATCCAACACCACCACAAAAGTAGCATTGACCATCTACTTGCGCGACATCAACAACGTAGCGCGCTCGGACAACTACCCGTTCAGTATCGAGTTGACGAAGGAGGGTAGCAAACAGTGGATCCTGAAGTTCGAGACCGACAACGATGTATATGGCTGGCTGGACAACATCTACGACCGCTGTCCTAGCATGGGCGCTGTGTCGGGACCTACAGGTTTCGCTCATCGCGTACACGTCGGCTTCGATCCTGTGACCGGAGGCTTCGTGGGATTGCCTGTGGAGTGGGAACGACTGTTGAAGGGCTCAGCTCTGACCAAAGATGACATGGCAAAGAACCCGCAAGCCGTCATGGAAGTCTTGCAATTCTACAGCGATAAACTTGCCCCGAGAGCGCAGGACCCGCAGAGCTACCCTTCATTGACACCGACTCCTCCAGTAGACAGCGGCAGAGAGAAGCAGCTGGGCTATGCAGCAGGAACTAGCATTGCGCCACCCCGACAACAACCATCTGGCTACGGACCTCCCAGGACAGGAACGCCTGGTTCGGGTTACGACGCCAAACGAGCAGACTCTACGCCCCAGTACGGCCAGGACCAGCAGCGTGCAGAGCAAGACCACAGGAGGAAACAAGAGGAGGAAAGACGGTACGCCGATGCCGAGCGCCGTCGTGCCGACGAGGAGCGCGAGCGACGCGCCCGACAGGAACAGGAAGACCGGGAATACAACGACTCTCTACCGAAGACCCGCGTGCCTCTTGCGAAACAGGAAATTGGTGGAGGATACAGTGACGCCAGTGATCCGCAAGCAGGTAGATACAACGCAACAAGACCCGCGCCTCCAGCGCCCACGGGAAGCAAAAATGGCAGCGCTCTGCCCGTCCGCACACTGCAAGCGCAAAGACCAGCTCCAGCACCGCCTGGACAGTCGCCTCAAAAGCCGGCAAACGGATCTTCACCTTACAAGCAGTCGTCTCCTGCCAACGGCCAGGCAGCACCTCTTGCTCGCAAGCCATCAGGAGCTGGTGGCCACCAGAAACAGCAGTCTACCAACCAGGTCAAGCCTCTCAATGTTGCCACTAAACAACCCACCGGCACACCGAAGGACCACCACAAGCAGACTGAGGCCGCACTCACGAAGAAGGAGCCGACGGAGAAGTCTAAGGAGACTCGCATGAGTGCGATGTCTGACACGCAGGTTATGGAGCGCCTGCGTCAAGTGGTCAACCTTTCCAACCCTCTGGAGAGCTACAACAAGCAAAAGAAGATCGGCCAAGGTGCTTCCGGATCCGTGTACGTTGCGCGTATTCGCGAAAGTGCCCCCAGTCGCATCGCTCAAGATATTATGCGCACAAACGGTCCCAGAGCACAAGTTGCGATCAAGCAGATGGATCTCCGAAGCCAACCACGAAAGGAACTCATTGTCAACGAAATCATTGTCATGAAGGAAAGCAGACACGAAAACATTGTCAACTTCCTCGACGCTTTCTTGCAAGAAGACACTTACGAACTTTGGGTCGTGATGGAGTTCATGGAGGGCGGTGCTCTTACTGATGTTATCGACAACAACGCTTCGATCACTGAGGACCAGATTGCGACCATCTGCTTCGAGGTATGTTGAGATAAATTACTGTTGACAAATGACGTACTGACTTCTTTTCCAGACCTGCAAGGGCCTCATGCACCTTCACGACCAGAACATCATTCACCGTGACATCAAGTCAGACAACGTCTTGCTTTCATCCCGCGGCAACGTCAAGATTACCGATTTCGGTTTCTGCGCCAAGCTCACTGAGCAGCGCTCCAAGCGCGCCACTATGGTCGGTACACCATACTGGATGGCACCTGAAGTCGTCAAGCAGAAGGAGTACGGCTCGAAGGTCGATATCTGGTCCCTCGGCATCATGGCGATCGAGATGATCGAGTCCGAGCCACCATACTTGAACGAGGAGCCCCTCAAGGCTCTCTACCTGATCGCGACCAACGGCACTCCCAGGCTTAAGAAGCCCGAGAAGTTGTCCAAGGAGCTGAAAGCGTTCTTGAGTGTGTGCCTGTGCGTCGATGTCAAGAGTCGCGCGACCGCAGAAGAGCTTTGCAGGCACGACTTCTTGCAGCACGGCTGCAGCATTGCTAGTCTCAGCGAGCTTCTGCGATTCAGGAAGGGTGGCAGCCACTAAACACAAAGACTTGCATGAGGTGGAAAGCAGACATAATAGTGGCAGACGAATTGCGACCAAGAAAAAAAGAATTGAAGCACGCTTGATGCTTGTTGCTACGTAGCTCAAAATGATATACGGCCGCCCTGCTTCGCGCGACGCAATGATGGGACATGAGCCAGGAGGGGAGGAGACCGGCAAGCAAGGCCAGTCTCTTGCGGATTGTCGAGTGGAAGGCGAGCACGACCAATGCTCTTTTGCTGGTCGCTCACTCGTTCTCGTGGCGTGTATTGCTTTATTTTCTGTTCGGATGAGGGGAAAGCCTGCGGGCTTTTTCTACTTATACTTTGATGATACCTTGATTTCGGCGCAGTTGACGGGCTTCTTTGCGAACTTTGGGGATAGATGAAACGAAAGTTATGGTATCAAATTCAATTGGGATGCTTTTTTTCGAACAACGACTTGTGTTTTAGTTCTCTTTCACTCGCAAGGCTCTGTGTTTGCTCACGCTTGGCCTGTCATACGACGTGATGCGACATTAAACTCGTGAGAGTGTTCAATGTGGCGACAATTTAGACTTCCACCTCCACGCCCACGCGCTTGAGCGCGTTGCTGCCTGTTCAAAGACACGCGAAGCCCCATCAATATACAACCAAATCTCGAGCCTTCTCCTCCAGACCAAATACTCTGAATCAAGACAAAAAAAAAACAATGTCGCCGCCTCCAGAGAAAGACGATATCGCCTCTCTTCGCGACCGCTGGACCCACCTCTACGCCTCCCACCTACCCGCCCTCGCGAAAGCCCGCGACCCAGCTCAAAAACACTGGCCCGTCCACCTCGACCACTGTTTCGCGCGCATCATCCTCGACAATGCGGTCGGCGTCGATAAGCCTTGGACGAAGGTTGTCAAGGCACCTGCTGTGAGGAATATGACTGTGGAGCAGTTGCGGGATGCTTTGGACCTGGGTGAGAAGGTGGCGGGTGGCGAGGTTGATCTTGGGGAGTTGGATGGGGTGAGTTTGAGGTTGAGGGGGAAGAAGGAGAAGGGAGTTGCAGGGAGTGGGAGTAAGGGTAATGGTGAGGTGAAAGGGCGGGTGGGAGAGAAGAGGAAGGCCAAGGATGATGGGACGATTTCGAAGTACTTTGCGCCGACGCCTGAGTCGCCTTCGAGCAAACGGGTGAAGACTGAGGAGACTACTCAGAGCAAAGACGACCCAAGCGAGAGTAAGAACTCGTCCACTCCTACGATCAAAGACAACGACATGGCCTCACAAATCAAACTCATCGAATCCTCCACCACCCTCACGCCATTCAGAAAACAGACCTTGACTCTCCTCTGTCGCATCCCCAGCGGTCGATGGAGCACATACCAGGCCATGTCAGACTACATCACCGCGACTTCACACAAGACTTGCGCGAGAGCTGTAGGGAATGCGATGAGGAATAATCCGTTCGCGCCTGGAGTGCCCTGTCATCGGATCTTGAGCTCTGATGGGTCTATCGGTGGGTTTAAAGGGGATTGGGGAGCGGAGGGGAAGTATGCTGGGCAGAAGAGAGAGTTGCTGGGTGAGGAGGGTGTCAAGTTTGATTCTGGGGGGAAGGTGAAGGGGATGGCTTTTAGGGAGTTTGGAGGGTGAGATGTCTTTGAGTGGGAAGTAGTCGCGCGAGATGTTCGACTTTTAGGTGCTGTCAGCTCCTACGCATGGGACAATCACTTCGTTGTCCATCATATGCTCATTGCATCAGCCGCCAGTCCTGGATCGCACAAACTTGCCAGCGAGACGTTTGGAAAACGGCTAAACACCTTGATGATCTCTGCGACCAGTGTGTAAAAGCACTCAGGTGTCAACTTCCAAACCCAGCCAGATTTGCCGCGGCCCTGACTATGGATCCCAGAAAGGCATCTCCCCACGAACAAGCGAACAAGAAGGTTTCTCTTTCCTGGGGGAACCACTGGAGACGGCCAATCACGAACATTCTCACTGTATGGGGTAATACTTCACGATCCATAACGCGGAGCATATTACCATGAGATCACTGCCCCGCGCCGCATCTTGTCTTCTTTCTTGTGTGGAAGTATGAAGAAGACGATGCCCAGGCTCAAAGTACGGCATCGAGTTCCACTGTTACATGCATAAACTGGAGAGGGTGATGCTGCCCACGGGGCTAAATTGATGGGAATGCCATATTTATAGCTCGACGAAGGCGCTCTCAACTTGAGCTTCAACGATCTTCTACATTCATCTCCAGATAATGGCTGCTGCAGTACAATCGGCACCGCGCCCTGCGCACGAACTAGTCTATGAGCCCGAACAACTCCCCAAGCTACGCTCCAACTATGGCGCCTACCTACAGGACGCCAACGTTGGTTGGATGCGTGAAACGCCAATCGATACGCCCGTCGATGAGATGCGTCGACGTTTCGAGCAGGACGGCTACGTCTGGGTGAAGAACGTCATGCCGCGTGAAGACGTCCTGGATATGCGACAAGCCTACTTCGAGCACATGGCACCGACTGGCATTTTGAAGCCTGGGACGTCTGCTCGGGACGGCATTTTCGATTCGAGAGAAGATCCCATCGCTCACAACGGTGTTGGTGGACGCGACCTTCCCGAGGATATTGAACGAGTCAACAAACTTGTTGAGGTGCACAAGCACCCGTTCTATTTGGCTTTCTTGGAGCACCCGCAACTGAGGCAGTTCGTGCGAGAGTTCATGAGCTGGAAAAATGATGTTTTGGTGAAGAGGACTATGCTCAGACATAACGTTCCCGGCGGCTTGTCCACAGGAGTTCATTATGACCGCCTTTTTCTACGCGCGGGCGAAGCAGAGTTCCTCACCGCTTGGGTACCAATCGGAGATGTCGCAGCCACTGGTGGAGGCCTCGTGTACCTTGAACATTCTGATGACATCGGCCGCGAAATGGAAGCGGAGTTCATGAAGAAAAATATGGATCTCCCTGCGGAGGAAAGAGTCTCCGGATTCAACATGAACATGGCGAGAGACGGCCAGCTCACTCACAACATCGAAGACTTCACCAAAGATCTGGAGAGCGCCCAGTACAGCGGTCGCAACACCCGAAAGTGGCTGGTCGGAAACTATGAAGCCGGCGACGTCGTATTTCACAACCCATATCTTCTCCACGGCGCTGCAAAGAACGAAGACCCGTCAGGTCGCATCCGACTATCGACAGATTTGAGATTTTACGAAGAAGGTGCGCCACTCGACACGAGGTGGATGCGCGCTGTGTGGTCCCCGGACGATGGGTTGTGAATGGCTGGGCATGTCGCGTTTTGCATTCCTGCGCGCTCACGCACCCAAACACTCGGCGCTGATATGATTGACTGGCACGTCTAGCTTCTACATAATGACAATCATTTCTCTACTACTACTACAGATTACAATATCAGCTTTTCGTTGTCAAAAATGTCGCCGTCGGTCACTTTCAGAGTGTTGCTCGTGGTCGCTCTTGCAGCGGCGCAAAGCGGTATGCTCACACCTGTCTACTCTTGATCTTCGTACACGAACTGACGGGTGTGATCAGAAACCACTTCTCTACCTCCCCAGAGTGTATACACGCCTCCTCCAGGTGGAATAGGAAATGGCGCCCTCCCACCCGTCTCATACACCTATCAATTGTAAGCACACCCACGAAACTCACCGATCCAACCACTGACCACCATCTAAGCACCGTGACCACCGCAACAACAGCTTGGCAAGCTCCCACCTTCCAAACAGCCAGCCCTTCAGCAGTCGTCGCCTGCTCAGACACAATGTGTCCCGACGTCGACCACCAGACGTGCAAAGACTCGATGGGCACCTCCTACGGCATCCTCTGCGACACGCGCTTCATCGGCAACATCATCACCACCAGCGGCAAGCGCAAGCGTGTCGACCAAGAGCGCGACTTGGAAGAGGCTGCTCTGGCCGCGAACTCGCTGGGCGAGCGTGAGGCCGAGGCCGACGCGGAAGCGGAGATCAATGCGAGGACTTTCACTAGGACTTTCGATGGGTGTGCGGATGCTTGTGATATGGTCAATGGGTGCGTGGGTATGAGTTTTAATGCTGGGTTTGAGGGTAATTGCCAGAGTTTGTCGACGATTGAGGGTTCGTTCCCGGCGGTTGGGGAGGTGGCTGCGATTAAGCAGTGATGAGGGAAATCAGGGATGGGAGTGATTCGGTGGGGTGATATCTCTAGCCTTGAAGTTACCGTAGTGCTTTCTTTTCTCTTATATAACATGGAAGAAATGTCGTTGAATTCAGATAAGAAAGCCTCTACGAATTGCGGGCAAGCGGTGGCGAAATGATTGTGTGATCTCACCGTGGCCCTCCCGTGAACACTTTGCATCGATACTCTTATATATGTAGACCATTTGTTGAAAAAAGCATTGTTAGAGCTACTCGGACTAGGGAGGTACACAAGTCACCTTGATGGCCTCGAAGTCACGTGGCACAGACGATCTTGCCACGGATGACACGGACGTCGGCGTCGACAGCTGTTTCCTGTCAATCTGGCTACACAGACTCAATACAACGCTATCTCCGGCATGTTCATGCACACGTGGAACACCTGGTAGCGCAATTCAAGGGGTCGACGCTTCGATGCGCTCAAGCAATATCTCGGCCATGCTTGATGAAGTCTTGTGGAGGATGAGCAACGATCTGCCGTTGGCTCCACGCACGTGTACGGGATCGGCACGAAGAAGCACATGGCAGCCCATATTCAGCACATAGCCAAGGTTTGATTGCGGTCTGGATGAGGAACAGCCATGTTCGGATGTTCCTTCTTCGATATCTTCACCCGAATATGGATGTTGAGGCCGTGGCCTTGCGAGCTCCGACAGCCAGCCCCAGGCGCAGAAGCCAATCGTATTGCAGAGCTCGCCCACGCCCATCCGCAGACACAACGGCGACGTCGGCTCACCTCGCACACGCTTTTACTCCCCGGCTCTCATTCATCAATATGTCTTCGGAGCTGCAGGGCAGATAATGCCATCTGCTCGGTTGATGGCGGCTTGCGGGGCTACCCCAGCACACACGAGGCATTGTTTGCTGGTACCTCTCGCGCAACCACCATCTTAGCCATGCCCTATGCCTCGCTAAGAGTCTAGCATGAGAAGAAGGAACGCCTTCTTCGCTTCGAAGTGGTGCGAGTCCCTGAGGTGCTCATAGTAGCGCTGTAGGATGCCTTGGCTTTGCCTTGCACACCTCTCGACCTTGGACTGACCTCCTGTAACTACGCATATGTGTCACTCGTGTGTTTTATACGCCCAGGCGGCGTCCAAACGGCCAAACAACAGCCCTCAACAAGTAACACCGCCTTAGAGGTTCTGGGCCACACAGTACACTCGCCACTAACTGGCCGCCTTAACACATTCTTGCGAAACTACACAGGGCCTTGACACCAACCGGCATTATGGCCACAACACCTTCAGTCGGAGATATCCTAATGCTCTCCCAGACAGCATGGAGGATTGGTAGAGCATTTAAACAGGGAAAGACAAGTGCACCAGCGGAATTCTCTGAGGTGGAACGAGAGGCAGACCTACTAAGCGAGGCACTTCGAGTCGTGGCGGAGACCTTGAATGGAAATGCCAGTCTTCTCCTTGACAAAGCGGAAGAAATCACTGCTCTTTCTTCAATCTTGGACAGCGTTCAGCGCACGCTCGAAGATCTGGAAAGTTTTGTTGCGCGATACAGGATCGTCAAGCCGCAGACTGGAGAACGATCGTGGTCCGACCTCGTCCTGACCAACTACAAAACCATAATTTGGACTACTGAAGGCGGCGATATTTCAGCTCTGCGCGACATGCTTCACGTTCAAGCCAACACTATCAACCTTACGATGCAGGCCCTGCAGTCACGGCCGGCGACTGTTAATGAAACTCCGGCTTTGACACGACCCAGTTTGCATGATAGGTTGAATAGCACTATGTCAGATGATACAGTCGGGACACTTGAGTCTACTGGCAATGGCCCACGGCGGATAGAGGCTACTAATTCACGGGCCAGCTCTTATTATTCGGATCGCCCAATCGGCCGACAAATATCTCATGAATTTGGTACTGGTCTTGCCCAACAGTGGAGAGAGAGCTCAGTATGCTACGATGATGGCTTCTGGCGTCCCGAACATGGCCGTGCGAACAACGTTATGGACTGGGACTTCGAAAGTGGTGCGCCACCAACTGGCGATGCAAGTATCGGCGACAGATATACAGGAAAACCGGCTTCGACGCCAGTCATGTCAAGTCCAAGCTCTTTCGACAGCCCTCCAGGGCCGTCACCTCGAGGTCGGTTGCCCAATATCCCTCGCCGGGAATCTACAACTCTTCCCGGCCTTCTCGCCGGAACGGCCGGACATACAGAGGATGACGCCGACAGAAGCAGCCAAAAAGCGAGCTCAACCAGGATGTCGCCAATTCCACATGGAGGATATCGCAGAGTTGATTCCAAGGGTTTCGACCCACCCTTGTCGCCGCCTCCGTTGCCCCCGAAAGCACCAGGTCGCCCGCACCAGCCGCCTTCCATGTTCCCTGGAGTCACATCAGCACCAACCCGACAAGCCTCATACAGCAGTGGCCATGCGTCCCGCAGGACAACATCTTCGAACTATCTCGCACACGCCAGTATGCATTCATCTATTGTTAGCTCACCATATCTCGACTCAGAGAGGACCCGCCCGACATCTCCCACGGACGGAGTCGGACAAGCATTCGAGAAGGCTCTTTTCCGCAACGCAGCGATTCTTTGCGACGTGCGTAGCACAATGGTCGAGTTTGCTCAACACAACCCAGATGAACCGGACCCGCGATTTGATACGGAGATGGTGCCCGTTTGCAAGGAAGCTCGGGTGTGCGTGATCCGCAGGCGGGAAAATTTGCAAGACTTCGAAAATGGCGGCAAAAGAGTCGTCACTTCGATCTGGACTATTTCAGACAACGGCGAAGTTCGCTGCCAGCACAAGCTCCCTGAGGTCACAGAGACTGTACCCTACTGCTCATTTTTTGAACCGGAGAAAGTAGCTGTGCCTCCAACAAATGGTGAAATCTCACTGAGGTTACACGCCCCGCAGTGGGGAGCTAGAGAAGATAAAGACGTCAAGACACGATGGATTAATTACATTTTCGAGTCTGAAAAGCACGCAAACGAGTTCCAGTCTGCGATCTTCGGCCGTCAGCTCCTGGGTTCATTCAGGACCAACAAGACCACAGTGATCCATGAGGGCTTCAAGGGCGCCTTTGCTTTCGAAGAACAATTTGCTAACATCGAGGTTCTGCGGTTATGGGAAGACGACGGAGTCAACACATCTGGAGGCGCTGGCGGCGTCATGGCACTGCTCCATATGAGCGGCAACTTCGGCCAAGGCTATGCAAAATGGTGGATCAATTCCTCTAGGCAGCAAGTTCGTGTTAAAGACGAGCACAACAAATTCGCCAAGCTGAAAGGTATTGATATTCGGGTTCTGCGGATTGCCGAGAAGAGGAGTACTGCGAACGGCGTCCGCTCACCCACATCAACAAGCGACACTGCTAGCTCACAGTCTGGGGACAGCAAGGGCAAGAAAGGGCCGGAGAGAAATGTCACGGGCATCAGGATTGAGTTCAAGACAGAAGAGGAACGGGCGAAGTTCGTTGACACTGTGAAGAGGGTGCAGGAAAGAATGTTGCCGCTGCCAGACATCTAAGCATAGGGAAGCAGACAAATTTCGGTGTTCTTTTCGATCTTTCTCAGGTTCGAACTTGCATCTCTTCACCAGTCGTCCGCTCCTGGAATTTCATTCAGATGTTTGAAGACTCGATCGACACTGTTTTCATTACAATGCTTTCCCACGCTTCGCCTCGTAGCCTGCAGTGTCACGGATCTGCAGGAGCGGTGCTGAAGATGCGATGAACCACAAGCACGTGATGGCTCGACTTCACTTCACACGTTCTTTCACGATATTCAGTCCCATGACTTGCAAGCCATCACCGACGTACGCTTGTGATGGCCACCATGTTTTCATTGCCATGTTAATTCGACGATTCAATCACCATCAATCGGACCGGTGAGCGATTCACATGCTTACACCACCATCTTTACCACGACATGTAAATTAATGCTGCCATCTCACACCTTCTACGACGACAACCTACCGACGCCCTACCACGGACCACTGTCGACGATTTCTACGGACTCAGTATTCAAAACGACGAATAGCTCTGTAACACCGTCTTACCGCTGTACATCTTCCCGATTTCAGCATACCAATATTTCTCAACAGCACAAGAGCTATGGCGACACGCTGGGTCCAGGTACGAGTCAATGCGACCGGCTACCGAGCACCCAAATGGCCGAACCAGGTAAAGAACATGCCCGAGGAAAATTGTTCATACTACGAAACCTTCCACCTGTGGATCATCGACGATGTTGATCGCGGACCACACGTCCAGGGCGGCGCCGGAAGCCCTGGCAGCGTTCACCACGAAAGCGTTTGCAATGATGTTCATGATGTGTTCAGTAATATCTTTACGGACTGCACAGTCCACAGCCTACGCATGCAACCCGGACAGAAGGAAGAGGACTTTACGCAACGAATCGCGGCAATACTTGAGCAATACACTTCCCGGGATCTGGTTGCTTTCTACTATCACGGGAAAGCCGGGGAGACTGGCGACGATTACACATGGTAGTTCAGCCTGAAGGAGACACCATCTTACCTACTGCTAGCTGACGTTACCACAGGCGTTTCCGTGGACCTGGACCCAGGCACATCAATGCTTACGACTTCATCCGCCTGGTTAACAGATCTCGTGCCGATGCCTATTTCATCCTCGACTGCTCCATCCCAACGAACTTCCCGAAAAAGTGGATGCGCAAGAATGCCATGACCGAATTCTCAATCGCAGGAAATCAACTGCGAGACGATCACGGACGACCCATCAACGGAGAAGGCAACTTCACGGAAACACTCTGCCGAGCGGTGCGCAACATCGCAGACAAGCCCCGCGGAGATTTGAGACAGTCGATACACCATATCATGAGCAGAGACAAGAAACTCTGCTCGCACCCACTTCGCCTGTGGACTGCTCGACCCAACCGGATGAAGCGCGACAAAGTCTGGCGTTTCTTCGTTGATATTGGCAGATTCAAAGAGAATGGCAGTTTCCAGCTGCGAAAGTGTCGGATCACGGGGCGAAGAAGAGGAGATGGTCAGTTTGATAGTGATTCTGACGATGATGGGAGCGGCGATGAGAGTGACGACGGAGACGAGAACGAAGACGAGAACGGAGACGAGAACGGAGATGATGACGAAGACGACGTCGGAGATGAGAATAACGGAGATGATGAGGGAGGAGGTGGGCGCCCTGGCGGCAGGCGTGCGAGAAATAGAGTTGGCCGGCGCCCTGGGAACGACGACAACGATGAAGACGACGATGATGGTCCTGGTCCAGAACCCGACGGTGCCAATAGAGGTGGTGGAAATGCTGCGCCAGAAGGAGAAGACGATGCGCGCAATGAAACTGGCACTCCACACCTTCCGGGCAACAATAACGGAGAGCAGCGGGGACGTACGAGGCCAAGGCTCGGTGGTCGTCTCATTAAACGCCCGCCCTCTCCTACGCCATTGAGCGAGAGAAGGACTATCAAGAAATCCAGATCCAGCTCGCCTTTCTTCGCCGGCCTTGAGCGTCGGGGGAGTGAGGGCCCGATCAAGCGAGAGCGATCCGATTCTCCAGAAGTCGAAGTCATAAGCAGCAGGCCAGTTCACACGTTCGTCGATCTCACCTTGGATGGCGAGGTAGTCGATCTTACTCAGGAAGATGGTTTGGAAGAGTAAGTGTAAAGTCTCTGATCATCATACACAAATACTAATTCGTACAGGTCTCTGTTTATCCCTCTGGATTGAGGTGACCCTATTGAGCGAATTTACAGCGATGGCGATGGATCGGTTCACCATCATTGTAGCATCCAGCATACTGACTGTCCTTGGAGTCCGGATGATACATGGTTTGTGCCTTGAGAGCAGGGAACATATTTCGGGAATGATTTACGATGCTATGATGTGCTTGGATTTGCCGAGCTTGACGTGTATTATGAGTAGGATAAGGGATTACGAATACATGGTTAGGAGATCAATACTGTGCACTCGAGATGCGAGATTGCTCTGTTCAGTTGAATCGTTTGACTCGATCTCCAATCCCTCTTATTCGTGGAGGAGTACAATTGAAATATCTGCAATTGGACACTACAAGGCGAGCTCTTGCATCTGCTCCCAGCGAGGGAGGTCTTGGATGCGTCGTATAGAGATCGAACCTTGAAGGACCCGAACCGTTTCGTGCGTGTGCGAGGGTCGTTGGGTCTTGAGCGATCACGTGCTGAGGCCATGTGTGATGATGCGGAAGAGCGTAGTTGGTAGTGTGCGTCTTGTCGCTACATCGGCAGGCTAAATAGCGTTAGCTAGAATCTTACACTCAATGGCTGTAACGTAACAGAGGAGAGAAGGACCAGACTCTGCTTCTGGTGCTTGTGCCTGAGATCCGTTTGAGGTCTGACGGTATGAGAGTTGGCGGCCATCTAGCCATTTCAGAATCTGGTGCTGATGGTATCAGCAAACTAGATCCGAGACACCAAGCAGGCTCTATTAATATCTCGCTGGTAATTTATTACTTGAACTGAGATATACGCTTGTCGATGATGCCCTAATCAATGATGAGATGGCTGCACGAAAACTTATGCTCAGCGACTCTAGGATGGGCAGGCGGGACCTTACAACAAACGAGGGCAGGTGCGCTGTTCAGACACAAACGGGCTTCACCACAACACGAACAAAGCCGCCACCAACTTCTCGCAACCTTCACTGCTGCAACCCAACACATTCATATAACGCCACCCCGCTTGTTACAACTTGTGCGAACAGTCACTGACAACCAACTACCCGTCACTGCCAGCCCATACTATTGGCTGCAACTCTCCTTGCATCGTCCCGCAGACGCAGCCTTGCGCGCCGCCTGACTTCATTGATAAAATGGCTTCCACCACAGCACCCGTCGTGACAGACACGACTGCAGCAGTGGACCTCACATTACACACGTCGTCACCGAATCGCGATCAGAGTCAAGACAAGGAGAATTGCGCACCATTCTACCAAAGTTTGGCAGACCGCATCAAGGAACGGTCTCGAAGAACAACACCTACCAACTACATCACTCCAGTCACGACTACAATGCAGCCAAAACAAGTTCCCTCGCCCGCGCCACAGAAGTCCAGACCAGCTAAGCGACCAGCACCAGCAGAGCAAGACACAGCAAGGAAACCCGCGCGCCGCCAGAAAGTCTTCAAGGATGAAGACAATGGAGTCCGTGAAGACGCGAGGGCCACCGCCTTGCCCACAACAGTACCCAATGATGTACGCCCTCTCAACGACCCAGCTGGCAACCGCGACTTTGTGAATCAGGTCCTCAAAGGATTGAAGCAAGAACTCAAACCCGAACCGTTATGTCACGGTGATCGACAGAACGGACGCATGCATTACCTTCTCACGGAATCTCGCCCAGCAAACGGTGAAGAAATGCTGTTCCTCTCCGGTGCTGAGGCTGCTGCGAAGTTGCAGCCAGGGGTGTTCCACAATGGACCAATTCTCACAGAAGGTCAGCAGCCTCTGCCGCTGCAAACAGTCCAGGACTTCCTCGACGAACACTATGATGACGACGCGAAGGTTTGGATCCAGGACCAGGGCGTCACTTACGCTAGCAACAAGCGACCAGTGAGACAAGTTCCTATCAGACAGGTAAAGAATCGCATGCTGGTGGACAACGGCAAGGCCAAGAGCAAGGTCAAGGCCAAGGCGAAAGGCAAGGTCTGGTCTTGGAATTGCCTTGAGCTCGCCACACACGTGGAGGATGGCTTGCGTCCCACATTCCTGAATGGCGAAGACACCCGACTCTTGACAAAGCTCAAGCTGGAACAAGCCACCGGGTACGCTGGGCGTCGCAGCTACCCGGAAGGGTACAAAGAAGTCGAGAAATGGGCATTGCTTGCAGAGGCGGGCGCGAACACCGAACCGCATCAAGACAGCCATGGCTTCAGCACCTACATCACTGCAAACCAAGGCAGAATTGGCTTCGGTTGGCTTTCAAACCCGACTCCTGAGGAGCGCAAAAGCTGGACCAAGAATCCGGCAAGCATTCCCGGTGATCGGTATCGGTACGTGGTCTTGAAGGAAGGACAGACGGTCTACTTCCCAGCTGGCACGGTACACTTCGTCTTCCGCCTGCCCTCTGCAGGCCACACACTTGCTTTCGGAGGCCACGTCTTGCGTTGCTCGAACATCGTACACTGGGCCAAAACAATGCTCGAGGAGAGATCCAACTCTCAAATCACGAACGAGGACTTGACTTCATCGGCGCCTGGCTACCTCAATCGCGTCGAGAAGTTCGTCCTGCAAGCTCAGAAGAACGGCAGCTTGGAGAAGTGGGGCGGTGCCGGAGAGGTCGAGGAGTTCTTGCGACTGAAGGAAGAATTCATGGAGACTTGAAGCCCATCAGGCCTCAGCATGGGTCAGTGGGAAATGGCTTGATGATAGAAACTGATGGAATGTCTTTGTTTTGAATTCTTGGTTCCGGATTTATGGCAACGAAGTCCGGTCCAATGCATGTGCTTGGCAGAACAGCGGACAGCGGAGGGTTGAAACATCCCGGCGCCGATACATTGGAGGAAGACGAACAAGGACCTATGGTATAGATGACGATTGACAGAACGTCAGGTGTATTGCTTGTGGCGTGAGATGTAAGCTGGAAGCGTGTTGATCGGCCATAAGATACTTTAAACGAGTCTCATACAGCAAGTGCGTCTGACATGCATCGAGGCAGCCCTCGTACATCACCCACGATTTACTTCTTGTGCATAGTACAGTCTCTAGCTTTCCACTCATCGACGGCACATGCCACGAGATAGATGACCGCTGAGTAAGATTGCAAACAAGATGCTTGAGTCAGGTCACGTCCTTCAATGCTGCCTGGCTGCAGTCTATCGGAGGTAGGAGCCCTAAGACCGAAAGGCTCGATACATAAACTCTCAGAATCGCCAGACTATCAATTGACTCTCACCACACACCTTCAAACCAAAGAAGTACTCACATTCTCCAAGTCATCCACCTCAAAACAGCCTAATCGAACTCTCACAACTAACCATGTCTCGCTACGCTGCCGCCCATGCCACGCTCAAAGGCCCCGGCGATGCCAGACCAACAGCCCTCCAAATCGTCGAAGACGAAAACCTCACCAACAACCTCACCGACAAGGTCTTCCTCGTAACTGGCGTGTCCTCAGGAATCGGCATCGAGACCTTGCGAGCCATGTACGCCACCGGAGCCCACGTAATCGGCACCGTGCGCAACATGGACAAAGGGAAAGCCGTCGTCGACGAGATCGAACGCAACACTCCCTCCAAAGGCAAAATCACCTTGGTGCTCATGGACAACGCGTCCCTGGAGAGCGTGAGGAAAGCTGCCGCTGAGATCAAGCAGTTGACGGAGAAGTTGAACGTTGCTATCTTCAACGCTGGGTACGTCCCCATTCTTCCCTTCCTTAAAACCAAAACCATCCATCCAGTCCCCATCTAAGAGCAACCCTCTTCCCAGCGTCATGGCTACCCCCCAAGGCAAGACCAAAGACGGTTTCGAAACGCAATTCGGCACCAACCACCTCTCCCACTTCCTCCTCTTCAACCTCCTCAAACCCCTCCTCCTAACCTCCAGCTCTCCCCACTCCGCTTCCCGCATCATCACCGTCTCCTCCCTCGGCCACCGCATAGCCCCCACCCGCCCCCACGATTTCAACTTCACCGAGCCCGACTCCTACCAACCCTGGGTAGCCTACGGCCAAGCCAAAACAGCCAACATCCACCTCGCCAACGGCATCTCGCGGCGCTTCGGGTCGCAGGGTCTGTACGGTTTGTCGCTGCACCCGGGCGGTATCATGACTGGTCTGCAAGTGCACCTGCCTGAGGAGCAGGTTAGGGGGTGGGAAGAGGATCCCGCGATGAGTCTTTACTTGAAGAGCCATGCGCAGGGCGCGGCGACGAGCGTGTATGCTGCGCTTGGGAAGGAGTGGGAGGGTAAGGGGCTGTTGTATTTGAGCGATTGTCAGGCGCAGGGGCCGTTCCAGGGGACGGATCCTATGAGTGCGACTGATGAGGGGTACGCGACTTGGGCGTTTGATCAGAAGGCTGAGGATGAGTTGTGGAGGCAGTCTTTGGAGATGGTGGGGTTGGCGAAGGAGGAGTAGAAGTTATGAAGGGTTGCTTCTTGCTTTGCCTGTAGTGTTAGCTGGTGTTGTATGACTGCTACTGAAAAGTCTCTGTTCGACTTCATTTTGGCTTGGCGTTTGGCTTTCAGAGTCAATGATTGTAACGCGAATGCTCTGAACAATATTTGAAGGTTTATGGTATGATACAAACATGCAGTTTTTACAGCTCTTAGTACATGGCAGATTGTGCCAAAAATCGGTTCTAAACGGGATCCTGCTGCATCGAATCCGCTCCTTCTCTTCCAGTAAATCTCGTAGCGAGTAATTCCCAGGAAATGCTGACATCTAGTTGATGAACTTGCCGTAGAAGGGCAGGCCAATCGAGGTCAAAAGCAGGCGACTGTCCTGGTCAGTGGTTGCTGATGTGTGGATGATTACGTGGCAACCGGGAATCATTTTAGGAGGGTACCTGTTTTTTTGTCAGTATATCACGATTTCATGCGAATTTCGAAAATAAAGAAAAGCAATGTCAAAGAAAAGCAACATCACTCACATGTCGTAGTTGACCTCGACCTCGGGGAACATGGCGACCTCCTCAGATGTGAGACCAAAGGCAATGTTACCAGAATTGTCACCAGAGCTGCCCTTGACACCCCTCCAGTCCTTGATCTTGGGCAGGACGACGTCCACGCACTTGCTCAGGAAGTGGTACATGTCCTCTCCTGTCAATTCGCAAGTGACGGACAAGTGCTGGCCTTGCCTCACACCGAAACCAGCAATAGATCTCTTGGTAGCGTGTGACTCGGCGCGCACGTTGGTGATGGATTGCATGACCATGCCAGCGATGTGCAAATGGGAGGAATCGCTAATGGCTTCCTTCACCATGGAGTGTACCGTCACGCGCTCAATCTTGGGCACATTGCGGAATGTGATGGGTTGCCTCAGGAGCCTCAGCACATCTCCACCTCTGGGTCCACGCAAAGGACGGTTCTTGAAGTATGGCGATGCGCCCTGCCATGATCGGAGACGCTCTCCTTTTTGTGGTGCTTGGTATCCTGGTGGGTGGTGGACGTAGGCCAGGGTCATGAGATCGGCTTCGACAGTGGAAGAGTAGGTTTGTTCGAGGCGCGGTAGCGAGAAAGGGCCAGGAATGAACTCGCGCGAGGCCGCATCGGAGGGTTTAGGAGGTTGGTGAGGGTGTAGAGGACCGCGGTAGTACTTGGGAGGACGGAACTTGTATCTGGATTGAAGTGTTAGGGATGGGATTCAAGGCGCATAGGAGAGACAGTTCTTCGACATACCTGCTGGACGGCGGAGTGCCCTGGAAACTGCGTGAACGGTGCAGAGGATCGTATTTGGTGTCTGGCTCTGATGGCTTCACGAAATCTGTCTCCTCGAGGTCCTGCAGTTCGCGAGCGACAGGCGAGTCGCTAGATGCATATCGGCGGCACTGCAGTCCTGCGGTTTGTGAGAGGGCGGTGTTCTGAGTGCGCATGCGCCTCAGTAATGAGGCGGTCACCTCCTGTAAGGCCATGGCAATGCTGGTGCTGTGTGGTGCAATTGTTCTTGCTACCGCCGCCCGCTGTCGCGATATGCTTCAATTGCCCTGTAGCCAGAAAGCGTCGGCGCTCGGGGGTGTGCACTTTTCCCCATACGCATGCAAACATCTAGATGAAGAATTTCTGGGCGTCTCACATACCGTACGTACACTTCAAGTACCAGCTACATCTTGCTATTCGTAACCACTGATGTCACACGCTACAGGCACGATGTTAGGCTGGCTCGTCATTGAGATAACATTTACCGTGTTTGTCGACCTCAAGATCTATCAAGCTGATACGATCAAACATGATAGCTACAGCCGATTTGACATCCTCGACAGTCTGTATGCGAACTTAAGAGTCAAGACTGGAAGCAGCACCGTACACCACACCAATCAAGAGTGAGCCGCACACTCAAGGTACAAAACAGTGGATGAGTTATCAGGGCTGTCTCCACGATATCTCCTAGTCTGATACGGGTGTTCAAATCATCCGAAAAGCCGGTGTGCTATGTGTGCATACCTCTACATTCCAGCAAGCCATGACTGGCAGATGGCTTTGAAGATATCTTGGGTGCTGTTCACGGTACATCAAATTTTAATTATACTTTATCAGAATAGCTCAGCTGGACCGATTGGAGGGATGAATGATTAGCTTGCCTGCGATAGGACTGGGCATGCTCCAGGCGGCCTTGGAGCGCGCGGCACAAGCCAGAGTGCCTCCACCTAGCAGGGCTCGCAAGGCCGGCCACAAGGGTCCAGGAGAGGGTCGCGTACGAAAGCGTAAAGCGTATGGCGCCTCCCGCGAAGGAGCAGAAGAGAAGCAATAATGCCAATGCCGCCCTTCGTGCTGCCCGTATGCCCTACTGCTGCTGCACCACCCACGAGCCATGCATATCCTCCCATACCATACCCACAAACCCGATCGCCAGCGCCAAAAGCAACAGCATACCCCTCGCTGACCTCTGCCTCTGCTGCCACGAGCCCGCCCAGCCCTCTCCCAACGTCACCGCAGTCGACACTGCAGCCTTCTATTCAGCTGCCTGGCACTCTGACAACTTAACAACCCCTCCAACCCCGGCGCACCGTGGTCAGTGGTGACCTGCTTTCGAACCGCGAACAACACCTTCCTATCCGCAAAACAATACCCTGCACGCGCATGGAGCAAGAGTGACACAGCCAGACTTGCAACTTGACACGACATGAGCGGGGTCCACCGTTTCCTGAGCCGGCGGGAAAGGAAGCACGCCACTCCCAAAGGCCACCCGCCAGAAACTGCTTCCAAAGAAAGAGTATGCATATCCCCCTCCTCTCACCTTGCGCATCCATCATGAAGGCATTCTTCACCCATAGCCGCATCTGGGGACCCCGGCCGTGAAACGCGCCCACCCCAGTCGCAACAGTCGCAAGCAACGACTTAAGCGAGCGCGAACCACTGCTGGTTGGCCAGAAACGCCCACGGCGCAGCTCCTCTGTTGCAAGCATGCTCAACATGTCTACTGTTGGCGACTCTATGCGCCGTAGACTTAGCTGCCGCCGCAGGAAATACCTAAAGACCGCATTGCTCGCCTTGCTTTCTACCTTGATCCTCTAACATTATATGCTAACATTAAATCAACTTAGACTGTCGTCAAGCCTGATCACTTCGGAGGCGTCTTCACACCAACCGAAACCGACCGCAAAAAGCTCGACAAAGAAGAGGAAAAGAAAGTCAAGGCCATTGCTGCCCGCCTGCGCAATTATGGCATAGAGAATATTTGCGATGACAACGTGGAATATGCGCTGCGAGCACCTTCATCAAAAGGCGACCCAGAGGCGGCTTTCAGGCTGTTAATGTTGTTGGAAGAAACCTACGAAGGGATAGTGCGGCCATTCGATCCAGGTACCAAGCTACTGGGTGCCGAAAATCGCGGAAATGTCACATGTTTCCTGGACGCCTTATTATTTGGCATGTTCGCCAGGTTGGACAGCTTCGAGGCTATGCTGTACGAGAGCTTTGAGGATCCAAAACGGCGAAAACTGGCTGGCTTCTTGCGGTTATGGGTCAACTTGCTCAGATCTGGTAGACTGATCACAACCGACATAACCAAACACTTGCAAGATGCGCTCGCCGAGTGTGGCTGGAAAGACGCGGCCAACCTCAGGCAGCAAGACCCGTCGGAGGCTTTTGGTTTCATCACTGGTCAACTCGAGCTTCCTTTACTCACTCTCAAAATGGACCTGTTCCACACCGGAAAGGAGGATCCCGCAGATGATCACAAGTTTGTCAATGAGCGACTGCTCGAGGTTGCAATCCCCGAGGAACCTTCGGAAGGCAACAGTGTGATTACTCTGGAGGATTGCCTGGAGCATTACTTCAACAACCGAATAGAGGTCAAGCGGCACATGGAGCAGCAACGAAGGAACACATTACAAGGTTCCAAGGTGGAGGATGAACAGCTCAAGGCCTTCGACAGCGATAACAAGACCGAAAGTGGTTTACATGTGGAAGTGGCCGAGGTTCCTGACACACCCATCGCCTCGACACCGATTCTAGAAGCGCCATCACAGCTGAAAAGCTCTGCAGACAAGCTTCGACCTGGCAGCGGGAGGAAACGTGCAGACAGCATCTTCAGTCAGCGTAAAGTGACGATTGAAGGTGTCGATCCTAACAAGGCCGCTTCCGACGACTCCAAGGCCGCTCCACCGGACGACAAACTACGACGCATGAGCACACGCACAGAGGTTCTCATGCCAGCTTGGCAATTCTTCAAGCTTTTGCCATGGTACACAGATCATATGCCTACTTCTGACGCCCAAGTAGCAGCTCACTTCTCACGGAAACGCCCTGTCCTCGGGATTGCACTGAAGAGATACTCTTACACCAACCAAGGCGCGGCGAGGCGGCGGGATACATTTGTCGACATTCCTCTTGAAATTGCTGTGCCAAACTTTGTGAGCGACGACAGCATGCGAGATGAAGGTCCACTGGTCGGCAATTTCAGGCTTGTTCTACAATCAGTGATTTGCCACCGTGGCGTATCTGTCCACTCAGGCCACTACATTTGCCTCAGCAGAGGTAGCGCACCAAATGCAGCCAGAAAGTCGACCAGCGAACGCCGTGAAAGCAATAGCAGTACGGCTGATTTTGAAGATCCATGGATGCGTTTCGACGATCTTGTCAAGGAGCGCGTGAGCTACGTCAACATTCAAGATGCTCTTCGGGAGGAGACACCCTACCTTTTGTTCTACCAAGTCCAGCCCATCGGAGAAGATGGCCATGCCATTCATGATCTACCGAGCTATGCGGAAGCCACCTCACGATCACAATCCGATGCAATGCCCTTTGAGAAGTCAGCTTTAATTGATGATATATTCGAAAACGACGCTGCGTTGCAGCAAGCATTTCCGCGGTCAACCGAGACAGCTGATTTTGGCGTCTCCTCTGCACGAAACAGTCTTGAGATCAATCCGACTCTCAACACGCGTGGCCGCACATCTCGCGATCAGCGGAGAAGTAGCGGCGCACTCGAAGGGTCTAGTTTCGGTGGCTCTGTGTCTGGAAGCATCGGTACTGCAACAACCGCCTCGGTGCCTGCCACTCCAGTAGAAGAGAAGGGCAATGCTTTCCTGGCTGTCGCAAAGAACCTCGGGACACGACGATCAAGTCGACCTTCAAAATCAAGACCGACATCCACTGGACCCGCTAATCCGGAAAAGGAAAAGGAGAAAGAAGCCTCTCGATTTAGCCTCAACATGTCAAAGCTTAGTTTGCGCATGTCGAGAGCGGATCTAAAGGACATCAAGGAACTCCACAACGCTGCTTCGTCTTCCAACGGCAACGGCGGCGGCAGTAATAGCAACAGCAATTCTCCTCTCTCTGCCACGCAGTCCTCTGAGCTCGTCGCACCAGAAGCGGCAGATGCTCACCACGACGATGGGGCACCGCCTCCTTCTTATGTTCCGAGCGTCCCGGCTTCAGAAGACGGGCACAACGATGCTGCGAGCAAGGAAATCTCGGCTTCTCCTAAAAAGTCACCCCCTGCGACGGCTAGCAAGGGAAAGAAAGACAAAGAAAGCAAGAGGAAGCATGGGCACTCACACTCACACTCACATACGAAGAGTGGTCACGAAGACAGAGACTGCGTTGTAATGTGATGATGCCTGGCCGTCTTGCTATGGTACTTCAAGGAGCAATCCGGGTCTCGCACCCTTCTTGTTTCGCATTTTTTTATTAATTATTCCAGCGCACTTCTAGCGCTCTTTAGCTTTGGCGCAACAGGGCGGTATTTTAGGATTGGGCTGGCTGGTCATCGCTTTTTGGAGGAAACAAATGAATGCAAGCGATGGAGTTTTTTTGGGGTTCTTTTTTTTGACGGTGGCTTACGGGTTCGGGCTAATCACCTGATTGATTTATAGCTTCTTGGGCATAGCATAGCGCTTTCTTGGGTATTGAAGTATGCTGGGATTATGCATATTGAATACAATTGCTACAATTTTTGAAACCCTGGTTTTCGTCTTGCTCATGCTTTGCAAGAGAATTCACTGCCTTAATTCCTTGCCTACTTTGGGATTTGAAACACGCTGGTAGTATGCATGTTGGAAGGTGCGAGTTGTCGCATCTCATTGGCGTGTACCTCTTTCATCTTCGCTGGGAGCGTTTGGTAAGGCCCAAGCTTCGGTGGGGAATGAATTGAGCTCATGTGCTGTACCATGCATGCATGTGAGGGCTGCTCAAGAGTTCCTTGGGTGCTGAATCGTCAAATCCGGGACTACTACTGCGAAGAATCATCGCGGGAAAGTAGGTGGACTTTGTTCATTGTTTCGCAGCTCTTTAGGAAAGAAATGGCGGTCAAACATTATGAGACCTGAGTTTCATTGAAAAAGTATCGTTTCCTCTTTACACATCTTCGCAAAAAACGCCGTCGCTACCCTATGCTGCAAGAAAAATAACTGGACGTTGCCCTTCTTTTCCCACTTCTTCTTCATTCTCCAACAAATTAGATTCACAGATGAATCGGAAAACAAGAGCCTTTCGAGGCTTTGAAGCCAAAGAGTCCCAACAAGTTCGTGCTCCCAGAAGAAGATCGATCGTAAACAGCCTGAGCCCATATTCTTCATTCTTTCTCTACCTCTCCTCCTGCTGCTTGCCCTTGCCACTGCTGCTACCACGAGTGAACAAGTCTCCCAGCGTAGCGCTCATGCTCCTCGCTCGCAGCGACTCACGAGTCCGCTGCCCGCTGCCAAAGCTTTGTTGGCTGACTTGAGCCTGTGGACTCTCGTCCGGCGAAAGCGTGCCCGAAGCGATGGAGTGGCGCTTACGCGCTGGCGTCGATGGCTCAGCGGCGGGGTTGTACGGCTGGCCGCGCGAGGTGGTGTTGCGACGCACTTGGCGGATGGAGCGGTTGTGAGATTGATCGACGCCGCGACGCAGTGAGTCCGCGACGATGGCGGACAAGCTTGAGGAGAGTGGTGATGTGAGAGGGCCGAAATCGGGGAATAGGGTGGTGATCGAGTTGCGAGACATCAGGGCTGCGCGTTGCGGTGAGATGCTGGGGTCGAGGTGGCTTTGTTCGCGTGCTTGGGGCGTGCGAGGCGGTTCGACGTTGGGGGTTGTGGTGGTACGTGGCGTTTGTGGTCGGTTCGGAGAAAGAGTTGGCACGATCGGTGCACTTGTTGTGGCGTGCATGAGTGAACGTTTCGTTGGATCGGTGTCCGTCGCCGTGAGGTCTGCGGCTGAAGCAGCGTGGATAGCACTGCGGTTCGCCGGGCCAGGGTTGAGGCTGTAGCCATCCATTGATAGTCCAGACGGATTCTTGGGCGTCGATGGCTGGAAGTCATGGGTGATGACGAGAGATGGTGGGATCTCAATGGAACCGGTGCTATCGATACGGCCGCTTCTGAAGGGAGCACTTCGTGCTGAGGCTTTGGCGCTGGACTTGCGACGCAGCTTGTCGGATTGCCCATGCACGTCGGACTGTGTTCCTTCATGATCAATAAGATCGACTGCGTCTTCCTCCTCGGCATCCTGTCCTTCGCTTTCGCCACCGCTCTCATCGTCATCGGAGCGGCCTGAGGTGATACACCATACTCCTAAGAAAGTAAGAGCACAGCCGCCAATGAATTTGCCAGCATCCTCAGGACTCTCGCGCTCGAAGTCGCGGTATAAGATTGCGCTGCCAATGATCACTGATAATGTGAACATGACGAATTGCGTTGGAATGACCACAGTAGCATTGAATCGCTGCAATGCACGATTCAGATACTTGATCTGCATCACGGCTGTAGAAACCAGGATGGCCAGCAGGAGGTAGGTGATCGGGAAAGTAATCACTTTCCAGATCTCACTTGAGAGAAGGGATGCAATTCCCTTGGTCGAGAGGGCAGTGTAGCCGCCGAACAGTCCGACGAGACCAATGTCGATGAGGACACTCTTGTGGCCATACTTGTTGCTCGCAAACATCAGTATGGCAATCAGTCCTACGGTTACGCCCAGATAAGTTTCGAATTCCCACGTGGTGATGAGGTCCCAGATTATGTCCGGGCTGAGCCTAGGATTGCTGTCGCTGGCAGATAGCACCACCGTGACGCAGCCTCCAACAGCGATGACCACGCCTATCGCGTCTCTCCAGCGGAACTTCTCGTGTAAGAGAAGCGGCGCGATCAGACAGTTCGAGATCAACGCCACAACACCTAATGGACTAACAATTGATGCTGGCGCAAATCCATATGCCAGGAAGTTGCCTGCCTCTCCCAATGTCATCATAGCGATACCGAGCCACCAGATAGGCGATTTCAAATAGCTCTTGCTCTTGCCCTCAGCATCTCCCTTCTCATCATCACCGTTCGGCAGAGAAGAATCCACCGTTGACAAACTTGTCTTCCTGCTGCCCAGATCGGGAATGAGAGGATCTCCCTCATTTGCCTCCTCTTCCTCCAGCTCCAGCTCCCCATTCGCAGGACCATATCGTGCGTTGTCTCTAGCACGCTCCTCTGCGATCTCTTCCTGCTGTGTGCCATAGTTCCTGCCATCGCCTACGCTTTTCCTCTTATTCTTCCTCCGTTGCGATCTCCGCCTCTCCGCATCATCATTCGATTCCTGGCTCAGGCGCAAATGCGCGTACCGCTGTGTGTTGAGCGCGAAAGAGATAAGGACATTGCCCACGATTGCCGTGACAATGCCGATGAGACTCGACCAGTCCTCCGAGGTCAAGTCCCTCCCGCCTCCGAATCCAAAAGAAGTATGTCGTACAAGGTCATTATATGCGTTCAAATCCAGCGAGTTCGCGGCTTTTGTGGTGAGAGGTATGTACATGGCGGCGTGATGCCTACCGGGGCCAGCTTCCTAGTCCTGGCTGGGGATATGCGTTCTGGCGCGTAGTGAGAGCTGGGCTGGCTAGCTCCTCATGGCGATGGTGTGTACTGTACAACGCAAAACAACTGGCGCGCCGGCGTTACACGGAAGATGTTACAAGGCGCAGGAAAATGTGGCCGAGAGGTTGTCGAGTAGTGACATCCGAGGCGCATGGTAGCGCGGTGAGCTCGGACTGGCTAGACAGAGGCGTGGTATCCATTGCTTGGTAACAGGTCGGCCATGACGAGACCGTGCATGTTGCGCTAGGCGTGTAGCGAAGCCAAAATATACTGAGCTCCGCTCTCATGAGATAAGCGTGCTGTTGGCTCTTGCCTCTCTAAAACCATTACACGTACAGAAATCGCTCATGTACAATGACGGACGCGGTAGTGCCATGATTGTCTGAGCTCCTTCACAATGAACACATCACTCATGTGGCCAGTCATAACATTCTTCAACTATACATGTAAAAGTGGTCCTGTGCTGCCAAATATCACCAACCGCTGGCTCAAGATTGGCGATGTAATAAGCTCCGACATCGTTAAGATATACTACGCGAAACAGAAACGCCATCGACACATTCTAGAACCAAAGCTACTCAGCCAACGATCATGTACATCTCATGTTGGTCTATGCTGACCTCTGCCGCTACAGCCACGCAACACAGACATTTTGAGTGACTGCAACGGGGTTTTGCGTGCCCTAAAACCCCAACCCTAAACGACAATGTCGATGATACGCGATACATGTATGCAGGCCGTTTAGTCGAAGCTCATCTGTATAGACTCCCTGGTTGATAGTTCACTGGCTCTGGAGGTTCTAGTATGCCATGCTTTGGTCTGGAGTCGCGACTACCTCCTATCATTTGACACGAAACAATCATTCTCGCTGATGATTGCCCACTAAAATCCTGGGACCTACAGGCACTAGGCCATCACATAAGAACTTTAGAGATCGGAAAGTACGCGTGCTCATGGCAATTTTGTTTTGATTTCTGTAGCTTGATATCTATCTGGATACATCCTCCAACCATCTGTGGTCGTACAATATGCGGGTATAACTAAACCACCGAAAAGACAAACGCCCAAAGAGGGTTGTGTCCGAAAACCTCCACAAAAGGAAAAGCAGCAAAGAAAGAAAGGGCCGCGAGGCCAATGTGACTGTTTCACCATTTTGGGACGCAGTCCAGTGTAAAGAAGTAAAGGAAAATATAAAGCAATCAAAACTCGAAGCTAGCAGCCCGGTCTCGATCCATCATATCGACGAATTTCCGCCAAGTATTGGTGAGCACGAGGTACTTGATGGAAGCTTCCGCGTCGTCGAAAACGTGCTCGTCGAACCCGGGAAGGTCGATTCCACGTCCGTTGGTCGACGGGGAGAGATCAGGTCGGTCTTCGAGGCGGTAGGGTTTTGATTCAACGATCGGAGTCTTCGAAGCGGCTGTTGTGCCTGATGACATTGATCGGAGGCTGTTATCTTGCGATGAGACGTGGGGTATTTTGTTCGCTGTGATGGTAGTCGTGAATGATTGGCCGTGCTTGTTTTCTGCCCAAGGCGCGACGGGCACCATGCTGGGTAGTCCGTGGACGTCAGGGCCGTAAGAGCCATGCGATCCGTTGCGAGCGGCGAATCCGCTGAGGCCGTTGAGGACGGCTGGGCCGAGGACTGCTGACAGTTCCTTGCGCATGTGGCCCTCGATGTTGATGGGGAAGTCTGCGGTCTTCTCGTCGACGGATGTGGAGAAGATGTCGATGGCCATGCGGAAGAGGCGGATCTGTGCGTCTTCTGTGACTAGATCGGTGCTCGGGTTCTTGGGTGCTGATTGCCAGGCTTGTCTCCAGTCTCTGACCTGTGTCAAGAACACGATGTTCTCTGCTGTGAAGTCCTGCCTCGCGGCGTATTGCAACAGGGGTTCCGGGTTGACAAGTAGTGCACGCTCAAGTGCACCAATAGAGTATAAGCGACCAACGGTGGAATTGATCTCGTCGAGAAGCTCGCTGGCTGAGCTCTTTGGTCGAATGTTGACCTTCTCAGCGATGAAAGACGCAGACCATAGTGTTGTGTCGGAGCTGCTGAAAGAATTGGCCCTCTTGTGCATCGAGTTGCGGTGCTCGAAGATCTCGAATATGGGGAAGAAAATGGTCGCGAACTGCATCACGATGATGCCGGGTGCAAGCCACATTGGTGGGACGAACCAAGGGTTCACTGGCTTGAACGCAGTAGAGAACACGGCCGCGATCCAAAGAGGCGAACCAGGAAGCCCAGCAACAATACACAAGATGGTTTGGAGGCGCCAGCGATGAGCATCGCGGATGTTGCGGATCCTGAAAAGCTCATAAGGGCCGTAAATCCAGGTCCAGAACAGCTGCCAGAAGGCTGAAGGCACCCATTCCACGCTTTTCCGACACTTGACTTGTCCCTTGTTAAATGGGATGTCGCCATAGCTGGACCAGTCACCTTGCAGTGTTCGTGAGCCAGCGTATATTGCAGCAGTGATGATCAACTGTAGTAGTGTTAACGCACGACATAATCACAGCGACTCGCTCAAGACGGCTTACCTGCAGCAGCATGCCAAGTGCAATCCAAATGTAACTTTTCTGCGCCTGTGTAAGTCGAGTATAGCGGCTTGACAAGCGACGAAGCCAATTTCGGTGGGCCAGCTCAGGCGTTCCGTTGAATGAGCTCTGGCGTACAAGCAGCAACTCCTGCTGCTCGGCAACACTGCGTAGCTGCGTCACGTTGGCCTGGAAGAGAGCAATACCAAAGGGCAGGTAAATGCTCATGATCCAGAATTCCGCACTACATAGGAAGTGGCCATTTGTGGTGTAGGCGAGCAAGATCTTGACAAGATAAATGTGCAAGAAAAATGTCGATGTGATGGCAATCTTCAAGTTGCGAATCCGGACGAAAGGCGATCGCCTGTGCCAGACGAGACAGAGCACGCCAGCGAGAAGAGCAGCCGTCCAGGCTACTGTGATGGCAGCGTACACCTTTCCTGTGCGACGTTAGACATGTGTTCCATATCTTGCAGTGGTTTTGGCACGTTGACTCACCGATACCATCCCAGTTGACCAGAGATCCCCAGTTACGTCCCTTAGGATTGATCTGCATCGCAACGAGAGTGTTGCTTCTGCACTCTGCGTGGCAGTAGGTGGGTCGTGAAGGTTAGTCGAAGATGCAAGGCGATGATCACTCCCACGTCTTCGGGGGGATCGTCACGTATTATAACGGAGGAATCATTTGAAATGTCAAACCTGCGAACGCTGCCATGCGACGGGCACGAGGGCGCGCGAGCCAACCTTGCCCCCCTCTTCCAGAGTTAAGACTGCATGCTATCATAGTTTTGTACCTGTATCACGGTAGTAGCGAGGTGGCGCTCGACGCCGCGATGGCTGATTCGCCGGGACGTTGCGATGATGGACTCTGCCGGGTCTAGTCGACGCCTTCCGCTGTGGCGGTTGGCACGATACCAGGTCTGCGCTCACCAGATGCGCTAGCAAGACCAGATCTTTGGGAAACCGATCATCCGCATGTGGAGTCTAGGTACCGGGGGAACGAACCCTAAATGAAAATAGCTTGCATGAGGCGTGATGCGTCGGCGTTCTGTATGGCCTTTCCAGCGTGCGGGCACCGTCCAGCATTGATGGTCATGCAAGCCAGACCCGAAGCGACACGTTCAACGTAATGTTGTAACGGCAGTCTGATATGAATGGGAGACGTTGCTTTGACGCCGGCGGCGCATTCCGAACAAGGGCTAGAAGTGTAGCAAGTAGTACAAGTATACATCATTACAGTTTCTGCGTCCCAGCAAACGTGCGATGCCGCAATGGCCAGATGTGAGTATGTAAACATGCGGACAAGACCAAGACGCGGATGTTGGCGTCGAGAAGAGCACGCCAAACATTGCGATACCTTTGAGATACATTTGTGTGACCCAGTGGTTAGCAAGTCTGTATCAGCATCATGCTTAGCTCTCGCGATCATGCTGCACATGCCTTTCAGAAGCATGATAGCCTGTCCGGCCACTCGTACGCAGACTCATGCTCAATGCGAGTTATATCCTCTGCATCCTGGTCTAGAATCCCCACAGCGGCACAGGTTTGAGAGACACGCTCGACACGCCACGGACATGTCGGAGCTGCCGGAGTCATCTCGCAGTCGATATCGCGACTGGTATTATATGCGTCTGGTCCCCAACAATTCGGCATCAGGGGGCTTCCCGAAACCTATGCTTTAGCCAGGAGTAGGATCTGTTTGCTCACGGCGAAGACGGCCTGCCCGGTCATTTTGTCACCGTAATTCAATTACGGGCGCGTCTTCCCTCGATGCAGGACTGGGAGGCCTGAGCCGAGGCGCATAATGCTCCTGCGCGATGTCTCTCTCGTTAGTCTCTGGTGTTAGCCGAGGAAGAACATTCCAAAAGCAGTCGGGAAGGCACCTAGACTACTACCTCCCCTCTCAAAAACACTAAAACACACCCATTTGAGGCACGCTTGCTGGTTACGATGAAGCAAGATGATGTATGGAACCACTCGGCCGCCCTCCAGCCGTGAGCTTACAGCGAAGTAAGTGTGTCAGCTGGGCTGCACTGCGGGGACTCGAAGGCTTGGGGATCGAGGCTTAGGTGCTGCGCAAGCTGCCCTCATTCGTCATTGTACGAGGCCGTTTGAGAGTAATTGCACATACTGGACCGAGCTGAGATCAGATCAGCCAGCTGTCTTCCTCGACTGCGAGTGTATGTAGGTTCTGTCTTGCTCTCGTGCCTTTTTTGTTTCCTTGTCAAACGCTGGTCGGTTGCACAAAACATCACACTCTCCCCTGGAATGGCTGCAAAAGCTCCCGTGTCGCCTGAGAGGCGCAAGAAAGTACTCAAGGTGTTGTTTATTTCACTCCTGCTAGACTTGGTAAGTGGTAATAGGACTAGACTGCTCTCCCAAACGTATAGTAGGCTGACCTTCCACAGATATCCTTTACCTTCATCCTCCCTCTTTTCCCGAAGCTCCTCGAGTTCTACCGCAATGTCGAAATACAGTCCTCCCAGACCATCCTCTCGCAGATCTTCTCCGGCTTGAATGCGTACAAGAACAGCTTCAGCAAGCCGATCAACGACCGCTACGACATCGTCCTCCTTGGTGGTGCGCTGGGCTCGGTCTTCTCTCTGTGCCAGGCCATCGCGTCTCCTGTAATCGGAACACTGTCGGATCGCTATGGCCGCCGGACAGCCTTGCTTTGGTCCATGATGGGCAACATCGCTTCCGTGGCACTCTGGTGTGCAGCAACAGACTTCAGGACATTCTTGGCCAGTCGTATAGTAGGAGGATTGAGCGAGGGCAATGTCCAATTGGCCATGGCCATCGCAACGGATATCAGCAGCGATGAGGATCGCGGCAAGACCATGGCGATGGTGGGAGCTTGCTTCAGCATTGCTTTCACGTTTGGACCTGCACTTGGCGCTGCGCTGTCGCAAGTCACGATCGTTGCTGCCAACCCGTTCGCGGCAGCCGCTGGCTTCTCGCTTTTCCTGATCGTCACCGAGACTATCTACCTATACATTGCTTTGCCGGAAACCCACCCTCCCAATCAGCCAGCTGTGAACGGCGCAGCGAAGGAGGAGAAGTCGGTTGTGGAGCCTACTAAGCGCACCAACTCGCATGCGCTGCTCAACCTGGTGCATTTCAGCTTCATTCTGTTCTTCAGCGGCATGGAATTTTCGCTGCCTTTCATGACTTACGATCTCTTCGGATATGGCTCCAAGGAATCCGGCAAGCTTCTCGGCTTCATTGGTCTCGTTGCCAGTGTTCTTCAGGGCGCAGTGGTCAGGCGCATGAACCCGCTGAAGATCGTGCAGCTTGGTGTGCTGAGTTGCGCCGGTGCATTTATCATCCTCGCCAAGGTTGAGAACGAGCGTGGCCTTTACATTGCCGCGACACTGCTTGCAGTCACCAGCAGCACTGTCGTAACTGGTTTGAACAGCTTGTCGAGCTTTGAAGCGTCGAGCAACGAGCGTGGTGAGAAGCTGGGTAACCACCGCAGCTTCGGTCAAGTTGGTCGTGCCATCGGTCCTATCCTCTTCTGCACCTTGTACTGGTGGGCAGGACGTGACATGGCGTATTTCACAGGAGCTGCTGGCATGTTTGGCGTCTGCGCTATTGTGCTCGGATCGCTGAAGAACCCGGTTGGGCTGAAGCTGAAGCATACGTCAGAGAAGGCGAATGGAGGCGTCGCAGTCAAATAGAGGTGTGTGATTGGTATATAAGTATTGTAGAATAACAAGAACTGTAAACTACACGATTGCCAGTGGCTTTCATTGATAAGCCCAGCCGTGGCTCCAAAGATTGCAGATGACGGCTTCCCAGAGGAACTTGATCCAGTCGACTTCCGTTCCGAACATTGCATCCACGGATCCCTTGTCATGTCCAGATTCCATCATCATTCAGATACATATATGCCTGGTAAACACGCATGATTCCAGACCCTTGGAAACGAAGATCACCGACAGCATTAGCCGCAACAGGCTAGCTGCATGGATGCTCACCGCGCACCGCGCCGAAACCGGGAATGCTTGATCGAGGAGGCGTTGCCGGGTGCGTGGAAGACGTCACGTTCAGAAAACTGGTGGCCAACCGTTGGCTGTGATGGCATGACGATGGCGAGAGCGAAAGCGCTGCTTTTGCTGCTGTGATTGTGTGATCCAGCACCGTAAACGACTCTCAGCAACTCAGGCTATTCATAACATGTTATTTCCATAAACCTTTTTCCCATCTCGCGACGATCACTTCAAGCTTGCCGCATACAGCAACAGCATCCAAGATGGCCGCACCCAACGCGGTCACCTCCAAAACTCTCGCTCACATCCAAGCACACATCCCCATCCCCAAAGACCTGCAATCCCACCTCGATGTAATAGCCTTCTACGACAACCGCTACCGCAACCTCATCGAATCCGGCGATGCACATCCTTTCCTCTACCCTTGGGCCGCCGTTGGCGCGCTGTTGGTAATGCTCTCCCTGATGATCGACTATCGACAGTCGCGAACACGGCGGTTGGTCAGCTACCTCGCTTTCGGATTCTTGTGTTGTTTCCAGACTTGGACGCTTCTTACGAATAAGGCGAGGAATCCGGCGGCGTCGTTTGGGGTGGGGATTTTGTCGAGTTTTGGCGTGTTGTGGACGGCGGCGATTATGATTTTTAATGATTGCCAGAGGGATTTTCGGAGGGTGGAGAGGGCTGAGGATGTGAGGTTCGCTAAGGTAGAAATACCTGAAGGCAACGGGCATGCGAGTGGCGTTTCTCTTCATGGTTCTACCGAAATGAACGGTGGCGATATTAACTCCACACTCAGACAGAGACAGCCTGGCAAAACCCCCATAGATTCAGCTACGAAAGGACCAACTCAGCGACACGGCCCTCTAATCTGGCAATCCTATCCCACCGGCCCTCTAATCGAACGCCTCGACTGGATCGCAGATGCCTTTTGCAGTTTCCGAGGCGTAGGCTGGAACTGGCAATCCTCCGGAATCCCTGAAGCACCCTCCTGGGTCCAAAAGCAACTATCCGGCGACCTCGACGCCATCGAGCAAGATGAACCAGTCCGCATCAGCAAAACGGGCATCAGACGCTTCAGCAACCGCCAAGCCCTGCTCAAAGCATGCCTCAAGAACCTAGCCATAGGCTACCTCCTCCTCGACGCGATCAAAACCCTCGGAATTCACGATAGATACATGTGGTACGGAGACATGAGTCTTCCGCTTCCAGACTTTCTGCCAGAGACTATGCACAAGTCCTTCGTCCTGACGAAATCCTACCGCCTGCTCATCTGCCTCGGCGCGATCAACATCGCGCTCTGGGCGATCTTCAAAATGGGTCCAGTATTCTTCGTTGGCATCCTCGGTCCCAAAATCGTCGGCACACGTGGCGAAGCGTGGATGAATCCCGCAGACATGTTCGGCGATTTCAACCACGTTCTCGACAGCGGGCTGGCGGGTTGGTGGGGAGCGTGGTGGCACCAGACATTTCGATTCACGTTCCAGCAGCCGGGGGACTGGCTGGTAGCTTCTCTGGGACTGAAACCACGCTCTGTTGGGGCGAAGTTAGTGTCAACGTGGGTGGCGTTCTTCCTCTCCGGTGTCTTGCACGCAACAGGAAGCCACACACAGCTCGGCGATACGTACCCTTTGACGGGCTCGATGATGTTTTTCATGATGCAGGCTCTTGGCGTTACTGTTCAGACGACTCTGGTGCAGCTGCTCAAATCGGCTGGGGTGACACAGTATGTGCCGAAAACGATACGACGGATTACGAACTTGGTTGTTACAATCGCTTGGTTGTACTTCACTGCTCCGTTACTGGTTGACGATTTCGCACGCGGAGGTATTTGGCTGTTTGAGCCTGTGCCTATTAGCATTTTCAGGGGATTTGGGCTGGGGCCGAAAGACGCTGGTTGGTGGTGTTGGTATGGGTTTGTCGAATGGCGTTCTGGGAAGAGTTGGTGGGACAGCGGCATTGCATTGTAATGGAGCATTTCTGGCATATGCATGGCGGTCTATGGGGATTCTGAATGGTTGGGTAGCACGAATCCGCAGATCAAGATTGGGGATGAAGCAATTTCACGACTAGAATCTGTTGCATCTTAGCAGCGCAGAATGATAAATGAGAAGCCAGACTTGGCGACTGATTGCGCGCACAGGGTATCAATTATATCCGACCTTTCGGTCACTAAGATAGCTACATGTACACAAAAGGATACATCCTCTCCTCCATACCCACTGCGGGCGACTCTTAAAGAGCCAGCCTACCCACGGCAACATCTCTCCATCCTCTGACCGGTCTCGTCTCCTCAAGCTCTACAACCCACCACAACGCCTCCTTGGCTTTGCCAACCTGGCCACTGAGTTCGTGCGCCCTCGCCAACTCCAGCCACGCTTCGGAGTCATCCCATCCAGCGCCAAGTCTCGTGAGGCCAGACAGTAACATGTATGCTCTTTCCCTTGCGGCGAGTCTGTTGAGTTCTGCGGGCGCAGGGTCTTTGCGAGTTGAGGAGTGAGTGGGCACTGCTCCTGACGCTGGCACTGTTTCTGGAAGGTGTGAGGTCGATGAAGACTGGCCGGGCACTGTTGTGACGGCGAGAGAACTGGTTGCAGTACCCGACGTTGTGTGTGGGGTAGGAAGGTGAGATTGTGGTGGCTCCGCGGGCATCTCCTCGGTGTAAATGTTCAGCAGCTGAGAAGATAGCGAGACGATCGAAGCTGGGTGGTCCGGGAAGTATGACAGCGAATCTTCGTAGTGTGACGAGGCCTCGAAATGAAGGCCGCGGGCTGTTGCTAAATCACCTTTCTGTAAAATTGTCAGTGAGAATTCCTCGATGGCGAATATTTGGAAAAACTTACACTTGATAGAACATCTGCCCACAGCCCGTCAACGCTGTTCCCTCCGCCCCACGTCTTCGAGTAGAATGCTCTAGCGCTGGACTCTACCGCAGCAACCTCGGCTTCGAAGGACTCAACAAGCTTGTGAGCCTCCTGAATGGCACCAGCTGCATCGTCAAGCGACTCTGCCCTGACATAAAGCTCAGCAATAAACAGCCACACCTTGATCAACACGCTGACTTTGTGTCTTTTCTGCTGAGCAAGGGAGAAGCTGGGGACCGGAGCGGTACCACTAGCAGGATGAGGTACCGGCAAACGAATATCTTGCTGAGGAGGCTGTTCGTCGTGTCCTGCAGGCGCTGGCCAATCCGCATGACCATTGTTGTGAGCCATGGATTTGAGTGGTTGCTGTGGGTTTGTCTGGTTGGTGTTGATTGCTGAAGTCACAGGTTTCTGGTCGGCAGTCGCATTTCCCGCCGGGTAGTCCTTAGGTGGTGGAAGCGGAGGCTGGTCGTTCTCGTTTGGCAAGGGCCTTGACTTACCTCCGAGACTTCGTGAACGTGATCTACTTGCGGCCATACTGTTTCGCAATTTGAAGGGCAAATGCCGGTGTTCTTGACGACCACGGCCTCGGTCTGCTTGCGTGCCATCCTCGTTGGTGATCGTGATCGCGATAGGTGGGCCTAGATCTTGGCCACTTGTAGTGTTGGCTTGTCCGTTCCCGGTCGGTAACTCAAGCGTTGCGCCACGCGGTCGTGATCTCTCGATACTATTCCGGTTTGTCCTGGGTCTAATACTTCCAGCAATGCTTCGCAAAGTCCCGCCGGTTCTTGTGGGAGTAGCCGATGGTACTGCAGGTAGTGCCTTGGGCGCTTTCGTCTCTTTCGTCTCTTCAGGCTTCCCGAACAGACGTGCGTACAGGCCAAGTAGCTCGTCTGTCATATCCACAGCTGTGCTCGGGCCTTCCGTGAGTTCGGTCAAAGTAAGCTCGGTCATCTTTATTTGTACAATAGTTTCTTTTTCGAAGCTGTCCATCTGATCGACCAGACCGCTTGCAGGTCGCGGCGCATCCGATCGCTTCTCAATGTTTCCACTAAGGCTTGCGGCTTTGCCGAAAAGTACTGTCCTGTCACCAAACTGCTCCATTGCAGCTTCGCACATCTTGTATGCAGCCTCGTGTTGATCCTTGGCGCTCAAACAAAGCGCCAAAAGATGCCATAGAGGAACCAGCTTCCGTTGTCTCGTGTAGTCTTTGACTCCATCATCCTGTTCGTCAGATCTCTCGTCAGGCTTGGCTGCCAGGATGCGTCTGATTGATACGATCGCGGAATTGACGTCACGAGTCTCCGCGAGCAATGAGGATAAGGCGAAGCAAGTCTCAATGTTGTCTGGCTCTTGCGCTTCAGCACGCCTCAATTGCTTGAGGGCCTCAGCTTGCAAAGTGGGACGCGCATCAGTATCATATGTCAGACGAGCATGTTGAGCTTGGCTGATTCCAATAGCCCTGTAAGCCGCGGCTAGGGTGGATGGCTTGAGCTGTGCGGTCGTTTGCTGATTTGGTGTAGCTGCTTGCTCACCATTTGCTGTGGTCTGCTCAGATGACTGTGGCCTTCCCTCGCCCAACCATCGTTGTAGGTTCTTGCCAACAGCGACAGCTTTCTCAGCTTGAGAAAGATCACCGTAACGACATAATACGCGCACAGCCTCCACCCCAGTAAGTACAGCCGTGTCGTCGTCATCGATACCGTCCTGATGGTGACCAGTCTTCTGCGCTCGAGCCTTGCCCTTGCCGATGATGTCAATATAGCTATCGAAGGCATGCATGGCAAGGTCGAACTCGCCAAGTGATGCATGCACGTGGAACAGCTCTCGAAGGACGGCTGTAGAGTGGAATGTTTTGGTCGCCGCCCGATACAGAATGTCCAGCATGGTGCGACTGACACCTTCTTTTCCACCTTGACCAAGCTCTGTGTCAGTCCAACCAAAGCCAGAAATGATTCTCCAGTTCCTCATCGCTTGTTCAACCCATTGTTCGACCTCGAGATTCGTCTGACTCGCCTTCGGAAATTGCGTCTCTTGAATAAGCAAAGACTCGTAGGTGCTTTCCACGCGCTTGAGATCTGCGCGTTGGCTCTGCTTTGAGGACGTCCGGAAGTTTTCTGGGAAAGTGTGTATGGCGCCTGTGTGGATACGTCCGTCGGATGCCATATAGTAGGCAAGGCCATCCTGCAGCATGCTCGAGAGAAGGTTGTAGTAGGCATGCCAGACTTGACGTCTGGGTATATCGATACGTGACGCAGAATCCCCAAAAGCTGTAGTGTTTGATTGAGCACGCTGCCAGAAATCGTTCCAAACAGTGAAAGCTCGTAGCGCCTCGGTCAAGGAAGGTGTTGAGCGAGAAGACGTCTGAGCATTGAAATGCATGCATGCACGCGCGAGGAGTCTTTCTGTCCATTTCCTGAGCTCCGTCGACCTAGCTCCTGGTGTCCTCCCAATCGCTTCCTGATATAGTTTGCGTGCTTCCGCTTCTTTGCCCTGACTTTCAAGCGATGCTGCCCTGATGAACGCGGTCTTGATAGCGCACACTTCCATCCAACCTACAGCGGAAGGCAGGCTGCTATGTGTGTTTGACTCCGGGACAAAATCTGGCAGTAGCTTCAAGGCGGTCTCCTTGTCTTCGCGTAGCCAGTGTATCTCAGCCAGCCCTACACTAGCAATGAAAGCATCCTCTTCGATGCTGTTTCCCACGACGATCGCTTCCTCCAGGCGCGGGATCAAGTCACTCAATCCATGGAGACTGGCCGTAGGGTTCGAGGAGGCCGAGGTTGGGCGATGGGAGGCCGAAGCTATCTGCGCTTCTGATCGCGCGGCAAGCGTGAGACATCTTCGAGTAGGCGCATGTTTCTCGACCTTGCGCGCAAGTTCGGGGACCTCAGACCAGGAAGCATTGCAGAGAGCCTGATCCAGAAGGGCCAAGTATCGCGCACCTTTCTCAGGGTTCGCGGCGGCGGTGCCGTGGCTCATTGCGGAGGTGGAGGTGCAAGGTAAGTGAGCGGTGATGAGGTTGTATATTTCCTAAAGCAGCCTCATCGTCCCGGCAGAGTTGGCGATACGTGAAGATATTATTATCGGGCGGAATTAAGAAAGCAGCTCGAGCTCGTATGTTGACCGACAGCCTGCCCTGTTGCTGCATGGGACCTGAGAGGGGACGTCATGGCCCATGCCGGCCTACCCTAGCGCTAGCAAGCGTTGGAACTTCTGTAGGGTTATCAGCCGCGCCAGCGAGAAAAAAGTTCCGGGATTGGCATTGAGGACAGTAGGAGTAGGCGGTTTGGTATCGATACCATATCAATTAATTAACAATA
>Ga0265797_10001052_pt1 | contig 49644 bp, 54 predicted proteins | sample P2T30metagenome_FD_192433 | JGI IMG/M metagenome (GOLD analysis project Ga0265797, IMG submission 192433) | Plant litter microbial communities from East Loma Ridge, Irvine, California - P2 T30 | ecosystem: Environmental > Terrestrial > Plant litter > Unclassified | place: USA: California...
TTCACATACGACCATAGGATCCTGAATCCAGCGCTTCCCGTTCGCTCAGCGGTACTTAAGCAGGATACCGGCGGATTAGTAGTCAGGTGGGTGACCACTGGCGAATACCCGCTGTTGTATGTTTTTGACATTTTTTGGCTTTTGGCATCTTCGACAGAGGGGAAGGAGAAAGAGGAAAATGTTGTGATGGGAGGTTTGTTATGTAGGATGAAGTTTGATTAAGGCACCGGTTTTTTGGGGCCGTGGAGGGGGGCCTTGTATCAGGGGAGGCAGAGTACCGAGGCGTGAACAGCATTATGACTCTTACTCCGTTCTAACGGTAGGCACGACACAACGCGTACGATCTCCTAAAGGTCAATCGCAGGACAGAAACGGGCGAACGATTTCCATAAACTAAAACAGCATATGGAACTTGGTCTACTGATATATTTGTAGGTATTCTTGTGGTAACTACATGATGCGTTTCTCTTGTCTCTGAATCCTCCGAGATGCTGATTTTAGGTTAGTTGAACATGTCTGGAAGAAGGCGAGGAGTGTACTCTCTTGTTACAGGCTCGTTGTACTCGAGAAGTATCTCTGCGCTTTGAGGAAACGGGACAGGTGTGCCACGTGTGTGGGATTAACTGTGATGTCAATTTACCATGCATCGTAATAAGGGTTCCCCAACCCCAAGACTATAGTAGCGGTCCCGACGCAATTCTCTCAATTCAGGATTGCAGATAAGGGTGCGTGAGAAGTTCGGCAGCAGATGGTCTCCTCTTTGGATCCATGACGAGTGTAGACTCAATGAAATCAAGAAGATCGGACGGAACCGGTGGATCTGGGATGCCCCCCAACTCTTTCCGCCAGTGCACTCTTGTAATAAGCTTCATGCGACCCGCGGGGCTTCGATCCATGATTGCCAGCTCTTCCGCTCGTTCAAATTCCTTCTTGTATGGATGGTCTTCATCAGGATGTTCGATCGGTCCGACCAGACGGATGATCTTTGCTATGCACCACGCTTCTCTCTGCTCTTCGACAAACCGATCCTCGTCACCGAAAAGACCAAGCGGTGATATTTGATGAGTTAGATTCATCTATTAGCCTTTCTGAATAGTAGCTATCTTGATCACTAACCGTAGAACCGAGAGACCATATATCTGCGGCATGCCGAATACACTCGCCTTGCTACACCTCTGTCAAAGCTTGGAATGCAGAGCGCCAATGTTCTGTTACTACGTTATCCTTCACCACTGCATATGGTGAGCTTCAGCTCAGTCAAGTGCTACCAAGATCGGGCGCTTGCGGAACTCAGGTGCGGTAATCCTCGCGAGAGATTGATCCATCCACTCGAATACTAGACATGAAGTATCTTCCGGTTTGTCAGGCGATGGTATTGTGTCGCACAGTGCGCGGATGTGAGAACAGGCCGCGATTTCCTGAATCTTGTAATTGCGGTATTCGCGATCCAAGCACATTTTGTCATCATCGGTGTACGCGGTCTTAACTATAGCCCTGCAAGCTAATTAGTAGTCATTGTTCCTGGTTCTTTGGCCTGCATGTTCTACCATTTTGCTCGGATGGAAGTGCTTGACAGCACCTTTGCCTTGAAGACTGTGGGTCTTTGAGAAATTGCGATAACTGATACGTGTCTTTCACGCCGCGCAGGACTTTCCCAATGCCCAATGTCATGTCTGGTTGGACCAATAATTTAGAGAGATGCGTGGAGCTGGATGCGGACATGGTGGAAACATAACGATTGGGTCCATTCTTGAGCAGAGTTTCACGGCACAAAATGGGCAGGATTAGACGAACCAGGCAGCCCACTCCCACTCCCACCGCACGTGTGCAACCATGACACCGATCTCAACATAATCACAACCCCCCCTTCCGGTCAACCTGTCCTTTACATTTTTTGCACTTGACCCTCCCAACCTTGCAGCTTGCCCTTCTTTGCTTCATGCTCTGCTACCGGATCGAGCAGCAAGCTACCCAGCATGAATATCCCTCTGAGGCTCCGAGACAGTGCACCTCCCCCGCTACCTCCTCGTGAACCATCCTCCATCCAGCGCATGGTCCATGGTAGCCGTGTAAGGCTTGCATTCCACAGGGTTTAGTCATTCTTAGCTCACAAGCTCCAGCAAGCCAAGTACATCTGTAGTTGTGGTGACCACACCATAGCCAAAGCCTGTACCTGCACCAACTGTCGAGACATTCTCAGAGACGACAACTCCACATGCGCGTACTTGGGAAGATGTGTGGAGCCGCTGGCATGGAACATCGAGAACGAGCCACTGATGAACCAGGCGCAGAGCCCGCTCTTCCAACTACCACGCGAGCTTCGTGATCTCGTCTTCGAGTACGCCCTCACCGACTGCAAGCTGGATTCGTGGGAAAACAAACTCCGGCGTAACGAGTCGAGGTTCAAGTTCAAGCCCATGAATCTCTTGTACCATGACATTGCCATCGACCTACTACGCACGTGTCGAGCAGTCTACTTCGAGACGTGGACATTGCCATTGTCGCTCAATCCCTATGTTATTTACGACTTGCACGGGCCTCGAAGATCTGGCATGAGTCTAGACAGGATCCTTCCGTGGCAGCTTGCTCTCGTCGGCAGTCTCGACATAACTATATCACAAACTGCACTCGAAGGAAACACTCTACTAAACTACCTCCACCGCAACAAAACATGGCAGGCCTCAGAACGTCACAAAGGCGTCTACTTCGCACCACGCTGCTACAAAACCACACGCAGAGTCCACGCAATGAGCGAGTATACCTCGTCCTTCAACTTCGCCATCCTACCCGCCGACAAAAGCGCACCACGACACTTCCTTTCTCACGTCCTTGGAACGCACGACCTCTACCCAGGAGATGCAGAACCGCCTTGGTCCTCCGCAATGCGTGTCATGATGGCCAAACCACTCACATCTCTAACGCTGCGTCTCCAACACACAGACTGGTGGACCTGGACCGACCATCCAGATTCCCTGGACCGAAGACATTACCTAGGCCTCGATCCTTCCGTCGGCGACGGCAGCGCAGAACCCGGACGCCGACCCACCGCTACAAGCATGCAGCTCCTCGCTTCCCAACGTCGCGACTCGAACCTCCATCCCAACCCCCCTCTCGAAACAGGCTGGCTGCAAACCATCGCCGCGCTGCCGGATCTGCAGCAGCTAGAACTCGTGCTCGAGACCTTCAAGGAGAAAGAGAAACAGCTGGACGTCGTGGTGGATTGCGCTAAGACGTGGGTGTTTCCAATCACGGGCGAGAAGTGGGAGTTGGTGTGGGATGGGAAGGTGGGGATGAGTAGTTGGAGCATTGAGATGGGAAAGGAGAAGGGGACGAAGTGGTTTGATAAGGCGAGTGTGTTTGTGGTGAGGAGGATGAGGTTTGTTAGGAGGAGGGTTGTGGTTGGATGATTGAAGGTTGGACGCGTTAGTGCGTGCCTTGCTTTGAGTGGTTCGTCTTTGGTGCATTTGACATTGAAGCATGTCAATAGAAAGCAGGTAGTTTTTGACCTTGTCATTTGAAAGTGATATGTAAAGCAACGTTATGAAATAGAAGAATGCACACGCGATCCTCCTCTTTCCTGATGGTGCTCTGCGAGCCACCTTCTGAACGTATTGAGCGTTCTACACACTTTGCATACATTCTAGACATCATATCCTCCTATTCTGCACGCATACTGTCATTTCGTATACTTCCGCGAACGTTCCTGGCCTAGAGCGCTCCAGCTTCAGCAGTACAAAGCTGCCTCATGCCCTTTTCGATGTTCGTTTTGATCGCCAGTCTTTCCACAAGGTGCGGCGTATCATCTGCATCGTACGAGTCACGCCGTCTTCAATCCTGCGAGCTGATGGATCAAGTTCATCAGGGAAGGCTGCGGCCTTTCGATAGCCGATCTGGACGAGTTCCTGCTTGCGCAGATGAGAGTGTTTGTATGCGACCGACCAAGACTTGTGAGCATGTGTAGCTGGATAAGTAGCTTCTATGATGGCGCCTTTTCCGTTGATCCAGATTTCAGGAAGAATATTCGAGACCTTCTTGCCCACGTCGTCTGGCCATGATGCGATGAGGTCAGATAAGAGGAAAAACACGCCTCGGAGCAAGGCTTCCATGGCTGTGGATGTAACTTCTAGCGCGAAGCCATTTCCACTCGGATACGTGAGCGAGATTCGGATGTCCGGGTGCGTACCTTGAATCTCCACATATACCCACCGCATGAGACCGCTCACGTCAATGCGAATGTCTTCAAGTGTCACTCTAACAGGTGGGCTGACGTTGAGTTCGATTGTGAGCCCACTTTCGCGCATCGTATGACTCAGGATGTCTTGAAAATTGTTCCAACGGTTCTTGAACTACTGCTCCGAGACCAGATCCTCCAAAGCAGCAAACCCATTGAAGTTTGTCACTGAATCCACAGAAGCAGCTCTGATGGTGATAGCATTTCTGCGTGCAATGCGTTCTGGCACGTTGCATGCACCCTCGAATAGCAGGCCAAGGCGGAGCGCATGTGGAGTCAGACCATAGGCTTTGTGACTGTCCAGGTCATATACCACTCCTTTGGGGGTGGAGACAACTTGATCGAGGATCTTATCCCATATGTGTTTGGGCATGTTGTCTAGACTCAACTTCGAATAGCTGTCGTCAAATTTTAGGGGCTGATTGTCGTCTGGGACGTGGAATTTTGTGTAGAGATCGTCCATCGTCCCTGTGCTCTTGTAATAGATTCTGCCATCATCATCGTGGTGCCAAACTCGAATCGAATGCAGGAAATGCTTGGAGAATTTGTACCGCTTCATCCCAAGTACGTCTTCCTCGGTGAAAGCTCGTAGAATCCGGTTCAGCTTCCCGGCAAGGCGACCAGTTTTCTCATCCTCAGTTGAACAGAATGCTTCGCGGTCACACATGGAAAGTGATCATTTGGTGTGCGTGAAAGTAATTGGGCAACCCGTAGCTGGGTACCTCCATATAAAGTGAATCACAGGCAGCATATCGTAATAGTAGGCTTGGTTGTCGCAGCTTTGAGAGCACAAAGCACTCACGTCGATTTGCACATTCTTCAACAAGAAGAACTGAGACCCGAGCCCCAAAAGTCAGGAGGGCGCATACGTTAAGTGAGAGTATCTTCCGTCGTCGGAATGGAAGTCATCGTAGTCTATATCGTGTCAGTTGAGTGCCCGGGATATGGTGAAGATATTGCTCTTATAGAACACTCTACTTGCTTCATGACACAACTGCCTGCATGCCAGGATTAGCGGGATGCCAAGGCCAAACCCATGGTAAAACTCGGTATCATACCCAATCTCCGAATCATAGCACCTATCAAAGGCTGCCAGTGCAGGTTGGAAATCTTTGTCGTCTGCACACTCTGATCTGTCTGGAGGCTTGGAATGATATGCCTCGGCGTTGTGTATCAGCACTAGCTCGTCGCGCTTGAACAGGACTTCGTATACTGCGTTCCGCATCTCAGGTGGTAGACTAGTGAGGGGGGAGGGCGCGCTCGGATCCGCCGGAGTCGACATCGTTTTCGGTATCTGTATGAACGCGTCCATGATTACTGGATAGGCGTTAAGGGCACAGTTTGGAGGTTGTGGCGGTGTTGAAGTGAGGAGCAAGTGAGAAGTGAGGAGCAAGCGAGAAGTGAGGAGCAAGTGAGAAGTGAGGAGCAAGTGAGAAGTGAGGAGAGCATGAGGAGAGGTTTCGCTGTCAAAATAAGGCTGATGCGCGAGGGCGCCAAGATGAAGGGTCCAATTAGCGCAGCGAGGTGAAGGAGAGACGGCTAGTGCGGTCTTGATCTTTCACGTCCGATACGTTACTTAGTCTATGCTACAGCCAATAGTAGTACCTTCACGTTTGATTATCTTCTATGTTTCCTCCTTTTAGCTATGATGTCCCGTGTCCATACGTGGAAGAGTCACATGTTCCAAATTTTCGTACCAATTTACCCTACGTCCACACCCGAGCCTGAAGCGCCCATCATGCTTTTCTACAAGTGAGCGTTTCTTGATCGAGATACCTCGCAGCGTCTTCATGACTCAGTCCTCATATCTCCTACACAAAGTCTAAGACGCAATGTAAAAGCTGTCTCCAAGTGATCATGCCGCAGGCTTGTAGCCTCCATGTCGCTTCCAATCAGGCCAATACGTGCTTCGCAACGCACACCATACACGGAAGAAAGGTATCAAGCTCCAAATTCTGTGGAACATGTCGTAAAGAGTAAAGTCCCGTGTTCCTAACAAAGCCATCTCATATCCTCGGTAGTGTACTTCCATCCTGGTGAGAGAACCAGATTCGTAGAGCACGGATACCGGAGGTTGAAGACCTAGACGTGGCAATGACATACCGATGACTTCGCCTCGACCACTGATCGACATGTCGGGTGGTTCGTTGCGGTCACACCACGGTAGGTTGTTTGTCACGTACTCGGATAGTAGTAGGAAGAGGTTTTTACAGAGGTCCGCCATGCAGACAGTGGCACGCTCCTCATGTGTACCACCCTCCTTAGGGCACGCGAGCCGAAAGTGAACGGTCGTTTTCGCCGAAAAATGGGCGTCGCATATGAGTTTCAGTAGGCCTCGAACATTGATGCGAACCTCACTTAGCGTGGTAACAAGTCCAGTCTCGAGGTTGAGAGAAATTGTCGTGAGCGGATGACCCTTGAGACCATGAAGAATGACCTCACCAAAGACGCTCCGTACGCGGTGTCGAAACTTGACCAAGTCATTCAAGACGCCAAAGCCGTCAAAGTCGGTGGTGATCGAGCAAGACTTCAGCTTTAACATCACGCCACATCTGTGAGGTACGCGAATGCTGGACAAGAATCGCCTTGCTTTGTGGTAGATCTGGTAAATATTGTGGTCGAACCCACCCACTAACTGTGCGTTTGTCAAAGTCGAAGACGATCTCCTCCGCAGTGTAGCAAAAGAGTTCTTTGATACTTGAACGTGCTGGCAATGGCAGATTGAACAAGTCGCGCTTCGGTACATTCTTGGAGAAGTGAAGCCGGCTATTGTCCTCCGTCACAGCGTACATCGATTTGTTGAAACACCCAGGACGCGCAGTAGTGGACGGATGAAGGATTTGAAGCTTTCGGAAAGATGGACATACTGCCAGACTCGTCATTAAGCTAGGCAATTTTATGTACTGCTTGAGGTTCAAAACGTCGTTCGTTACGATGGCTTTCACCAAGTCACCAAGTTTTCGGGTCCTGTCTATGGCATGGCCAATAGCCAAGACTTCTCTGTTGTTAGCATCCCTGTGAGGGTTCGAAATTCGTCCGGTGTTGGTGAATGAGAAGCACTCCAATAGGCCTGGATGTTTCCACAGGAACTTGGCTAGTGGCAATAGCTCCACATATCTCTCGCTATCGGAACAGCGACTCGGACATAGCGCATCTGCATCAATGTACACCTTTTCCAGTAGACTGGACTGGGATCCTAGACTTGAAAGCCACATGGGCGCAAAGATCAATGGACAGTATTGAGTTGCAGAATAAGGATCGGCGAGCTCGGTCCTGTCGAGGTCATGCCGATGCAGTGCACGAGAGATTGTGAACGTGGTGAGCCCATAGAAGACACCGATGCTCTCGAGATAGATTTGGCGACAAACTAGAAAAAGGGCAGTCGCGTCCTGAAAGCCATAGTCGAACTCTGAAGCGCCCTTTATGCATGAAGCGTATTGGCTGTCGCACTCGTAGGTAGACCGCTTTGGTGGTCTTGGGTAGGATGCTTTGACGTTTTGCAGCATCACAGGCGCATCCCGTTTGAAGAGAATTTCGTAGATGATGTTGCGCAGCTCTGCCGGCAGGCTTGTGAGAAGCGATGGCGCGGTTGGATCTGCTGGGCTCGATACCGTCTTCGGGATCTAGATAAATGCGCCCATTGTCAATCGATAGAGCGCCTCGGGATCTGATCCGAGTGTTAGTGCTGTGGAGGTGGAATCGAGGGAAGTCAACGGTATGAGCTAGAGCTGTTGAATTTAGGTAGACGCGCCAAGCGAAGGGTCCAACTAGCGCGCAAAGCGAAAGTGACTGAATGCTATCCGTTTCTCGAGTTCTGCCATGTACGTCGCGTAGTGAAAACAGATGTATAGCCAAATCCTTCTATTTCTGAGGATGCAGAATCGATTTTTGCTCCACGATGCAAAACTCCAGCGTCTTGCTTCTCGAAGGCTCGAGAGAACCTACATCGCGGGCCCGGTATCAACATCGACTTCATTGTACAGTTTGAGGCTGTCCATTTTCAGGGCATACCCAAAACTTACGGCGAACGAGACAAGTTTAACATTCCATTTCATTTCGAGTCTTGGTGGTGCTGCTGCGACCAGATGGTGACGCGGCACACTGCGCAATTCAGTGGCAGCTCTGCTGCGTAACTCCCCTTCCAAAACACTGAAAACAGGCGCATTGTGTGCAAAAGGCTCTAGACCGGTGTCGAGTGTGGCTGAGGGCTGCACATGTCAATGTGGCAAATATGTCGTCTCTCTTTTCACAACGCGATCTGCGAATGATGTTCACATTGGTTAGCGGTGGCTATGCTGTGGCTTGTTACTTCGCCATTCGCCAGTGCTGGAAGGGGTGACGGCGCGAAGCAACTGACGTAACGTTAAGCGCGCAACATCAGGCAGGTTGTAACAAAATGGGCTTCTTGGCTCACCCTCTACCACTGGCCATAAAAAGGTCTCCGCTACTACAACCACGTAAAAATAGACGATACCCCTCCTCTGCACCGCACCATCCTACAAGGCACCCATCCTCCTCAACGACCGTCCCTTTTCGACTTCAATCCGCCTGATACCCCGCGACCGCGACGTCTGCCAATATGAGCGGCCACGGCGATCCTCGACTCCTCTACACGATTGGTGGCATCAAGGCCTATCACATACAGCATGGAGAAGAGCACTCCCTCACACCTTCAGGGGCACAGACACTGTCCCTGCTGATGGTTCCTACGAATTCACCTTTCGCGGGCCTCAGCAACACGCGTGGCCAGGATGAAGCGCCTGAAGAAGACTTCTATCTACACCTCAACCTCCCTCCAGAGCTTGACCTCCCTCTGCCCGCGACCACACAAATATACCACCAACCTCCACGAAGCTACCTGATCCCGCGATGGGACTTGGGTCCCGAGAGCGGCGCCTTCACGAGGATAGAGTTTCCAGCACTGGGCACAGGACCAGGCTCCGTGACACAGGAGGATATCGACACCTTTGAGACCATCTTGGCGCAATGCACCGCCTTCCTTGAGCGTGCACAGGCACCACAGCACGACAAGAGCAAAGGCGGGCTCAAGCAGTATAACCCACAAGACTACGCGCCCGGCGAGGGCTACCCTGGAGGAAGCAAACACCCACACGGTGAGGTGGTTCTTGTCGATGAGGAGAATGGTAGCGTTGTCGGCGAGCTCGCAGAGGGTGCTCAGATTATCGAAGACCCACGGTTGAAGCAGGGATCGAAGAGTGAGTACCTTTGAACAACATCAGCTTTTTACGAAACTCATACTAATGCAGGCTCAGACCCCGTTGAGATTGTCGTGTCAGCAGATGGTAAGCGCATCGATATCCGACCACTCGAGGACGACTACCTCGAGATGGCACGCCATCCTGCCTACAAGGACTCTGGTCTGGTACAGAACTCAGCGGCTGCGTCACGGCTCATTGTCACTGGCTCGAGCTACATCAGCAACATGATGGTCAAGGGCGCCGAGAACTTCATGAACAAGACGAAGCCAAATGAGAAACCCATGGTCTTCCAGCCCGCGACACACGATCGCGTCCGCAAGATCAACACTCTCACAACCGGTGTGGCTGGCTACTCAGCAAAGACTGTTGGCCAGATCGCGAAGTACGCCCAGAATGCCGCAGCAGGGTTGACAGGTCACAAGAAGACAAACCACAAGAGCAGGAATCCTGATGGCACCGTGAATGAGAGCTACAAACCAGGTCTTCTCAACAAGTCTCTCATCGCCTTCTCCACCGTCGCAGATGGCATTTCATACTCGGGCAAGACTATCCTTACCCACGGCGGCGCCGCAGCTTCAGCGGCCGTCGGCCACAAATACGGCGCCGAAGCCGGCAGCATCACGAACAATATCGCTGGTGGCGTCAAGAATGTGGGTCTCGTCTACATCGATGTGACCGGCGTAAGCAGACGTGCTATTATCAAGTCTGTGGCCAAAGGCATGGTAGTTGGCAAGGTCAAGGACAAGCGTGGTAACGAGCAGACAGTCATGGTCGGGGGAGGCGACGGTGGTCGCATCACCGAGGCTGATCTCGACCCTCAGGCTGGCGCAAGCAATACTGGTGTTCCACCTCAGGCATCAAGCAATGCGCCAGGCGGACAGGTGAGCTTCGGCAACGCGGCGCCACCGAGCTATCGTACGGGCGTCGGAGAGTCCATTGAGGGACAGTCCGCGGCGTACTACCCCAACGAGAAGAGGTGAAGTTATCCTTGTAAGGGTGAGGGGAGAGTCCAAGTTTACGAGCTACGAGGTTACGCGTCGATGACTTGGGCATGTTACGTGGTAGGGACTAGGGATTGACTTTGGGCTGTGCTTCTGCTTCTTCGTTTCAATATTGCGCATTACAGAGACGTGTACACCTTCCTAGCAAGCATTCTGATATCGGAGATTTCCCGCCGCTCGAGTTGCCACTCACTTACCTTACTTGAACCTCTCAGTTGAAATTCCTGGTTATCTCTGCGGCCCAATCAGTTTGGTCCCACCGCTGTCCATCACCTACCTAATGCACACCAACTCAACTTCCATGTACTTGACCCTGTTGACCCTGATGTTATCCGCTGTCAAAACGGACACCTCCGTAGCAGCAACGATCACCCTTGTGATAGACGTTAACCTACCCGCCGGTCATTATTCTGACTCGCTCGGCATACATGGCGATCACACGTATCCCAAGCCAAGTCGGCATATTCAGTACAAGGATTAACTGGATAATGTTACCCTATGGAGTATTGGGGAGGCTGATGTAACGCAAGGGTGCGCATAGCTCGGAGCATTTGTTCATTTTGGAGTGGCTGTTGCAACACCAAGCTGCTGATGCTTGATACCTAGACGTACCTGCATGACAAACATTGCGCCGAACAACGTTTGAACATGTGTTAGTACGATGCAGTGATGCGGCACATTATTGACTCGGTATTCAGGGCTTTGAGAGTCTAACGGGGGCTGTGCGGAGCTTGATGTTTACATGCATAATGCTGACTCGTGGCAGCTTCACCTTGAGTCGATCTGCGCGCACTTCCGTTTATCTGCTGTGCTGTTGTCCGGAGGAAACACAACACGTTTCTCGGCTGCAGTTGCATTCCCAAAAGATCCAAGGGCCTGTTTTCCGGTCGCAGAGAGTCATGGAGTGACTCGGCAGTCACGGGCTTCATCCAGCAGGATCATGCAGGGCGTCCCGCTGTGTGACATGTGTCACTTGTGCAGGTATTGCAACGGCTTTGCCTGAGGAGCGTTTGAATTGTAACCTTAAAAATGTCCACAGTCGAGCAGGTTTGTCTTGCCTAAAGATTGAGCTGGGCCATCCATGTGGCTCGTCCCGTGATCGGCGGATGAACAATTTGACTGCCCTTGTGCCGAGACGAGAGCCAACCGCTGGTGTACACATGTACACTAGAAAGCCTCACACATAGCGAATGATGCTACTGTACGACTTTGTGGAGTTGGATCATTTGGATGTGGAGAGATGTGTGGAGAGGACTCCGATGTTGAGGTGGTAGCGTGACCAATGTGCGGAGAAATCCCACAGGAAGATGAGCGTAGAGTAACAACTATAAAGGCTGCAGGCAAAAAATTCCTTCACACAAACAGCGACGTCTTCAACCCTCAGCTTTGAAAGCGTTGACACACTGTCAGAACGGTATCGCTTGAAGCACACCCTATCAATTGGCTCAAGCACGACACGGATCCTCCGACCATGCTGTTCATACTTGAGGCGTTTTCCTTAGCAATCGTCGCTGGGCTCAAGCTCACGGCCCTTGTACTGGCAGTAAGGTGGATGGCGCGATACTAGATGAGAGCGTCAACGTCGGGTACAGCGAGAGTAAGAAGAGGTCGTGGTGTAATTGCCCCGCTGTATGGTGTAACCGAAGCTAGTTACCCCGCATTCACTCGAACGAGCATCCGATATCAGCGCCACCATACAAAGGCACTCGTCCATCGTGTCAACCTTCCAGGATACACCGAACGCTCAAGCTGGGAGCCCAAGAAAGAAATACGTATACGTAAATCGATAGCGACAACATACAACCAAATTGTACCTCGGACCAGTTCCCAAAGACTCATCATCATGGCCGAGACATTCAGCTCCCTGCCCATTCTACCACTTTCTCAAGCACTAGATCCGGCGACGAAGCCAAAGTTCTTGGAGGATCTTCGGCACGCGCTCTTGAATGTCGGCTTCTTGTACTTGAGCGAGACTGGCCTGCCAGATCAATTGATCAAGGACTCGATTCAACAATGTCAAGATTTCTTCGTGAAGCTGCCGCAGAAAGAGAAGGAACGAATTGAAATGAAGAACGAGAAAAGCTTCCTGGGCTGGAGTCGGGTGAGTTGAAGACTCTCTTTTATGCTGAACTATGCTTCGGATGGTGAATAAGGAAGGTACTTGTGGAAGAGGATACGAGCTTCTAGTTCCATCGATCGCTCTTGGTGGCTATTCTCCTGCCTCGTTCACCACATGACGGCAAGTACCATAAGCAATATGTATACAGACAGGCCTGTCCAAAACGCGAAAGAGAGGAGAGGCAACCTCAATTTCTTCATCGCTACTAATAGATTCCTGTCAAGATTCCATCGTGTCTTGCGACAGGCGGTACTATGTTTGAAGATCTAAAGAAACGATCTAGACAGAGCTCCAGAACACCGTGAAAGCAAGGGGTATATCCCAGTGTACGGTAAAGAAAGATGTTACCGGCGCCTGTTGCTGACGAACCCTCAAAGCTAGACAATGAAACAACGGCTCTTAATCCAGATCACCGCGAACAACTTGATCTTTCTACTCCACACCCCGTGCCAGGACCGGACGCACCACTGTACCACAATCTGCTCGCCCCAAATCAGTGGCCATCGACACAGTACCTCCCGGAGTTCCGACCAGTGTATGAAGACTATATGCGACGCATGTCACACATATCGACCCTCTTCACCTCTTTGATTGCCGAAGCCATCGGCCTCCCATCAGATGCCTTCAACAAGTTCTTCGACGCCGACCAACAGCACAAGCTCAAGATCGTCAAGTATCCTGAGGTGGACGTGCCTGATCTTCCAGCCAATGCTAGCGAAATGGACAGGAAGAAATGGGAGATCAAGCGTCAAGGCGTGGGTCCGCACAAAGACAGCATGCTCACCAGTTATCTCCTCCAAGCAAGCAACCAGCTCGGTCTACAAGCACAGAACGCCAAAGGCGAGTGGATAGACTGCAAGCCTATCGATGGCACACTCGTGGTCGCAATTGGCCAAGGCATGGAAGCCCTCACAGACGGCGTCTGCGCATCTACGACCCACCGCGTACTCAGTCCACGCAAGGGTGAAGGAGAGCGCTTCTCGATTCCTTTCTTCTCCGGAGTCAGCTACGACGCACGGTTCGAGTCGATGGATGTGCCCGAGGATGTGCTGAGATTACGGGACGCGGCGCGCAAAGCGCGTAGGGACGATGTGGAATTCACTTTCTCGAAAACGGGCCGATGGTCTCGTCTCGGCGAAGCTACGCTGATGAACCGAATTAAGAGCCATCCGGATGTCGGCGAGCGGTGGTACCCGGATCAGCTACGACAGATCCGCGCGCAGCAAGCTGAAGTAGCATCGTGAGCACTGAGCTGATGGCGCATAGAGTATCATGTGCATACGTAGGTGGTAGTAGTACTAGTTTCCACCCAATTCCAAGTGTCTTCTAACTCTGCCTTTTGCCTGCTCAGTGGACACTATCCACCTGCTCTGCTTCGGAACAATAAGCGATTCGTCGCGGAACAACGACCCGCAGCAGCCAACCATAGATTTGGCAACCAAAAAAAGGGTGATGATGCGGTGAGCAATCTGATGGTTTCGCGCGGTCTAAAGTGGAAGGGTCGCCCAGAATAGGCGAGTATGCTCGAGTCGCGCAAGCTTCCCGATGTGATTTGCTGCCCAGGGCCATGTCGTCGGATGTGGCGGGAGGAAGCATTGATCACATTTCGGCGTGTTCGCCTAGTTCTTTCGGCGCGGTGTAATCCGCTTACATGCATCCGATGGATGCCTGGTCTCTTCGACCAATTTGAGCCCGGTGGAACTTTGTAGCGAATGCGATTTTGCCATTGCCGCGTGTTTCATCAGTGATCCTTTGTCAACCTAAGGCGAGGATATGTTTGAACAGTCGCAGGTTCGGCTGAGTCTATGTACTTCGACAAAATTGTGTAGACCGTCTGCCTCAAAGGAATCTCGTTGCTTCTCCAGCATTTGAATATGTGATGTGCAGAACCGTAATTACCCCTGTTACACTTGTCCTGGATGGTCGAAGGATCCACGGAACATTCCATGGATTTGGAAAGGATCAAAGCTTCAATACTCGCGTGTCCTGGTGCGTAATGCGATGCTGGGCGTGTGCCGTGTGGGACGTCTCGATTAATCTCAAAACCTCAGAACCTCAGATCTGGGGTCGCGATAACATTACTGTGTATGCCCAAGTATTCCCTTTGCTCGGCGAGGGCGGCCCTGCATACGCTGGTCGACCGGACAGTGAGATTCGATTCCGTTCATGCATTCGTGGAGAGACTCAGACGGAATGCTGTACCTTTTAGAACAATGGTTGGTGGTATAGAGAGCTCAAATTATCATTACTTGGTAGGTAGGGTATCATCTTCGTATGTACGGAGGTAGGGCGCGACGCGCAGCATGCCGTCATCAATCATTCCGCCGTTTCTTCGAACTGCTTTCCCCTCTTGCAAAACCTGCGATAGATGATGAGTCCATCGCGGAAGTCCTTGGAGCGGTGTTGAGGGGCTCTTGGTTCACGCCAAGTTAAACGTGGGAATCTACAGGTAGTCCTCTTCTCGCGGACTGGAATCACTCCTGGACTGCTAGATTGCTCCAAGTATCGGTGCCAATCTTACACCAAGCCTTCCTACAGCCAGTTGGCTGAATGTCTGCCTTTGCAATTCAGTGCTCAACCTTCATGTTAGGCTGCATGTGGTACACAATGTGCTGCCCCTGTTCGTTCATCATTTGCGACTGAGGGTGTGAAGCATGCGCCATGGGCATCTCGCCCGGATGGCTGACCTGCGGAGGATAGACTTGGTGCGTGGCATTTGGGTATGGGGCGTACGGCGTTGACGTGTGTTGTTGTTGCTGTTGAGGCATTGACTGATGGTTCATCGGAGCACTCATGTGTCGTTGATAGTCCGATGGATGCGGCGAGGGGTGGGAAGTTGGCGTTCCGTAACCCGACATCGGCATAGGTTGCGACGTGACTAGAGACGGATTCTCTAAGGGATAAGACACTGCTCGTGCGTTGCTCTCCATGCCGTACGAGCTCGGGTACGCCATACCCTGGGGTTCAACCGCGTGGATGGACGGGTCTTGAACCGACATTGACACGGTGTGGTGCTGCTGGTGGACTGAAGGATGAGGACTCCATCTCACTTGCTCGTGATGTGGCGCTTGTACTTCTCCCATGGTTTGCTGTTCGCCGTGAGGTGAGGACACATGATGGCCGTAAGAGTGCTGCTGTTGTGATTGCCAATGCCCAGGCTGCGAGACTGGAGTAGCCATTTCAGGAACCGAATGTACGCTTCTAGCAGTGCCTGTTGAAGATCTTCGGGCGTGACTGAGCATTTGCACTCGGTCGCTGGGCGATGGTGCACCTAGTCGAATAAAGTCAGCGTTCATGCACTTATTGATATATTTGCTTTCATGTCAAATATCGTTTCCGTTCTGGTGCGGCCAAAGGAAGTGGCGGCCGTTCCAGCTACTGCACGTCGCCGAAACAGGAAGTGCGGAAGGTGCATGAGGAACGCAAGCTTCAGCAATCTTACAAAAAGAGCTTCGGCTGAGCGAGAACGGGCGCGGCCCGAAACAGGCAAAAAAGCAAAGAAAAGGGACGTTTCTCGAGGAAGTGGAACAGCTGATCTGTGCTGCAAAAAAAAGGAAATCCATCACATACCTGCGCCGTGATCGGGTACTCCCAATGTTGACACTGTATGCCCCAAGCGTGCGCGAAGCACTGCGTTCTCTTGCTCGAGCTCTTCGTTTCTGCGCATTAGGTCCATCATTCGTGACGAGGAGCTGCTGTCGAGTTGAGCATTGAGGTCCCGCACTTGGCGCTCGAGCGTATCGATGTGATCTTTGGTCCTCTGTCGAATAGCTCGCTGGGCTTCTCTGTCGTTGGCCCTTTTTCGCTCCAGTTGGGCGGCAGTGAGTGTCGTTACACTGCGTGTGCCTGCTCGTGATGGTCGCTTTTTCGAACCGGGTGTTTGCTTCCTCGATTCAGAGCCGTCAGAGGAGTGACCTTCGTAGGGTGGGGACTTCTTCAGACTGTCCATGTGAGGCGAATGGTAACTAGAGACGCTCATGTACTCGCTCCGATAGGCGATGGGATCTCGGTAGTGGAGTACCGAAGTCATGGAGGATCCGCGAGGGGCGGTGAGAATATAGGCGTTGTCCAGGTTGCTATGTCAGCGGGGCTCAAAACAAAGGCGGGCCCAAGCGTCTGGCAGTATCAAGTGTATGGAGTGACGAGTCTTCCCGGTCCAAAAGATCAGGATGTCGGCGGGGTTTATCGTAGGAATGCCGCAGTGAGCACAGATGTACACGCGGGCTAGTACAAAGGTGTTTCGTAAGAGGAAGAAACAGCGGAGATTACAACAGGTTGTAGGTAATCAGAGACTGAAAACGAGGCAAGGCGGTTCGACTGGCAGGTACGTGCAATGCAAGACGCGGCCGGCCGCAGACCTATATTTTGCATCCCATGCTCCCATGCTTCGACCCTGGACTAGCTGCGTCGACATGGATCCTGAGCGTAGCCCGCTACGACACGTGGGAACTGGGGAAGTGGTTTCACCCTAGATCGTGAGGCTTGCCGCTTACCTAGTGACTGCACGGTGCTGGCCTAGCACACTTTTGGACTTGGCTGGCAAACATTGAGCTCAGAAGAAACTCTCAACGGTGGTGGCAGAACGCCTAGCGGAGCCTCACCACGCTCAATACGTCTTCTAGAAGGACACTACGGGCTCTAGCTCAGGCCAAAGCACCCCACTCCTGGCAGCCATGGCGAGTTCCTGCACAACACCCCCCCTCGGGCCACCTTACCTGGAGCAGAGGGCAGACTACAGCCGGTCTCCGCTATCAGAATACAAAGTTTACCAGGAGCGGCGTCAGTGCGGAGCCAATTGACTGAGAACCTGTACGCCGTATGGCGCAGGCCAGCTTCGTCTAACACGCGATGATGCGGACCGTAGCGAAGATGAGGGGCTAGGAGGAAGCTCAGTCGGACGAATGTGACGTTTGAGGTGTGTATGGCGGTGGTCCCTGCCATGGCAGAAAATGCCTTTCGAGCGAAGCCGTACTGCAGCCGGCCCAGAGCAATCGTGGCCCCACATATGCCAAGGTTATCAGCACGTGGAACACCCTGTCTAGTGCATGCACGGGCGTAATTCTATGAGTCCGCTCGCGATTCTTGTCTGGTCGATTGAGAAGAGAATGGCTTCCTGCGCATTGCGTCTCTTGCCAACAGTCAAATTTGACGTTATGGCCGCATTCCGGCCACTCGAGCCATCGCTTTGGGCACCCTAGACTAGGTACTGCGTCGATCACATCCAAGACTAGGATGTGTCCTTCCCCCCGTGGTCGGCGAACACAATTGTCAAAGGTAAGTCCCTATCTCCCACGCAGACCAAGTCGGGACGCCAATGCCGCGTGACTATGCTGAGCTATACAAAGATCTGCGCCTTGTAAACTCTATCGTGAGCTCGCTGAAGGTGAGGCGTTTCAAATGTGCCGTAGCTATGCATACCGTGTGCGGTTGCTCTGCGAATATGCACTCGCGGGGACATGGGACGCACGTGGAGCGTGGCTGGGTAGAGCCACATTTCTGACAATTGCAAAGTTCCTTACCGTGCCGTCCCAGATGACGGTGGGCTAGAGCACGGGCGAGAAGTTCATATGCGCTCCTTCAAGCCAGCATGAGAGCCAAAACCAGTTATGTGGCTGTTGCAAGCTGCAGCAGATTCTGGCAACGAGTTTGCCACAGCCGCTGACGAGATCCTAAATTTGGGCATCTCTCGAATGTTGCCCTGGCCCATGGAGATAGTGATAAGCATCGACGCTTCTACATGCAGGCGATCTGCCAAACAATGCGCGCGGAAAACAGCAGGAAATTGCCTTCCCTTCACCGCTTCCTGCCTCAAAAGCATCATGGTCGTTGATGGTCTGGGTCAAAATCGTTAGTCCTGCCCAGTTTCGTGCTCCTGGTCAGCTTGCGGAGCTTCTCCAGCCACTGCGTCTGCATTTACATCTTGGCAGTTGCATTGGTCGAAAGCTGTCGACGGCAAATATGTGTGAGAATGTGAGTATCGGCTACACTGAGAGAAGTTGTCCGAAGAAGCTATCCGCCGCCGAGCCCAGCGCTGCCGAGGCATCTGCTGAAGGAGTGCAAGATATGTCGTGATCTGGTTAATGCTGAAGAGTGGGACTTGCAAAGAAGACACCATGCGAAACCTCGTGACAGCCGTCGCGACCAAGATTTCGATGCGCGAAGTCAGCCATCGCAATAACAATAGTTGGACAGTTGTGCTTCCATTCGGATCACCTCATGCAATCCTTCGCAATAAGCCTCTTCGTAAAGCTGTGGCGATGGCGTGGTTAAGTCCCCCAAAGCGATTTCTAGACAGTAGTATGATCTACTTACAGTATCGTACCCCTGGAGTCAGCTGCTATCGTCACGGTGGCGGTTGAAAATGTCGTCTTTCCCTGCTCCTGTGCTCTTGGTTGCGGAAAATTGATTGTCTCTTGGGTTTCGAACATTACGTAGCCAGATATTTCACGACCTGACTTCCCACACGTCGATACATTGCTTGCAAAATGTAACAGTAACGGATCGATGAGAGGTGGTCGATCAAGCTGTCGTGTAACCGCGCACGCGACGATTACCTAACATCGTTCCCTGCATAGGGCCGGCTCTGTTTCCTCGCTTGATCAATCAAATGATACGCATCCGCCAATTGTTCTACGCTCTCAAGTGAGCATGGATGCCATGCTCTGGAAGCTTGCAAGCCCAACGTCTGTCCACAATTAATTATTGCGCAAGACGACGTGTTCTAAAATAGTGTCGGGCACGGGTCGAATTGGGCTCGCTCTGTGTGCGAGTTCGAACACACCAGCGAGCCTTTTCTGCCTATGAGCGATGGTGGATCAAACTGCGCTCGGTCTCCTCTGGCTCCTCTGGCCCCACCACATCAACTGCGAAAATTACGAAAGTTGGTAGCGAAAAACGCCACAGGCACTGACGGACAGGACAAACTTTGGATCGATACTTCCGCAGCCAACCGATGATTATCCATAGACCCGAAACTCCGCCAGGAAAGACCCCCTTCCGTCCACTAAGAGCGATAGCGCCGTGCAGCGACTGCCACGAGGTATCGTTCTGAAACGGGCTCACAGAATTTTAACTTTACGGCATCGCCAGGGTGAACTTTTGACTTTCATATCGACAGCACCGGATAATTCTCAATAATGTGGACAATGATGCGTCGTTCTTTCAACGAGTGTTCGGCTTTGCTTCTAGCTTTGGGCTAGAAGCTTTCAATGCTGTTTGACGCGAGCTTGGAGGCTTCCAATTGAGACATTTCATCATGAGACATAAAGCGGCACTTGTTGGAAAGCATTGCCGCAACAGGAGGCACTCACTCCATACCCAGCATCTGCTATTGAATGATGAAAACCTCCTCCGTCGGTTGTCTGGCCAAACATGGACTCGGCTGTGCCTACACGGTACAAGCACACATCTTACGATAGATGTCGTATTGGATATCAGTCAAGCGAAGTTTCGGCCGAATAACATGACCCAGCTAATTAGTCTCTAGCCGCATCAATCCTCCACAGGTGCAATTGGGTGTTCCATTAGAAATCGAGGATACGAGTTGGGCTTTTAAAAATGTCAACGCACGTTTGTTGTAGGTAGTGCACCAAAACATCGCGTGCAGCTTGCAGGATCGGATTCAATGTTGCGACATTGTTGCGAACGTACACGCAACCATCCTTGACTCCACGAAGCAAGCATGCTCCTAGTCTATCTTAACTGCTGATGCTAACAGGCACTGACCAGCGCCAAAGGGAGCGCTAGAATCTTGCTAGAAGGCTATCACGAAGCAGTCTCTGCAACTCATCTCCCTAGTGCGGATCAACCGGCAGATGCACCCGTCCCTGGTTTACTCCTTTTTGATGTGTTTCTCAAAAATCTTCGAGATCTCGTATGCGCTCTTCTTGGGGTATCGCTTCTGTCCGCCCTTGTAGTCGACGAAGGTAACGCCAAATCGTGTCGTGTAGCCTTCGGCCCACTCGAAGTTGCTGTAATGCATGTGTTAGCGCAGTTTACATGAGAAAGCTAAGAAACCTTGTAGAACGGCGTGAGATCTTCAGTCCGCACGAATTTCTCCGAGAACCAAGACCCTGGCGGGATCTTTCAATCCGATTATAGTTCTCTGGAGTCAAACGCGTCCAAGATCCGGGATGAAGTGTACAGAGGGTTTGACATACTCCATGAGGCTCCAAGCCGAGTAGCCTCTTACGTCTACACCATCGATGGTGTGTGCATCGGCCAAAGCCCCAATGTATCCCCTAAAATATTCGCAGCGGAACTCGTCATCCAGCAGCTGCTCGAGGGGTAGTTCGTTTTCGCCCTTCAGACTTGTGCCATTTTCTGTGACGTAGAAGGTTGGGCCGCCATAGCGGTCGCTCAGCCACTTGATCAGCTTCCTGAAGCCGAGTGGGTTTGGATGTAGCCAGAACGACTGTGTCTCTGGACCAATCCATTCACCTTTCTTGTTCTGGTACAAAGCGTCCAGATTGCCAGCAAAGTCTTCGGGCGATGGTTCCGTCTCCCTGTGTCTGATGTAGTTTGCACAGTAATGATTCATGCCATAGAAATCATTGCTGCCCTTCACCAAGGCGATCTCTTCAGCAGTGAACTCTGGTAACCTGTCGCCAAGCTGTTTTCGCATCGAGTCTGGGTACTTGCCCAAGTAGATTGGGTCGCCGAACCAAGAGATGGCAAATTCGAGCTTTCGCGTACACGCTTCGACGTCTCTGGGATCTTCGGGATCCCACGGCTCGGTCCAGTCACCTATGACTTATCAGCATCGATTCGCTTGCCAGGATGCTTCATATCAACAGATAATAGTCGAATGATGTGTCGCTCACTTACCGTTGAGTGTGATTCCTATTTGACCTCCGTCCTTGGCCTTGAAGTCTTCACGGTATGCCTTGACTGCGGCTCCATGAGCGAGGAGAAAAGAATGTCCGGCAATCCAGGGCTCCCTGGTGCTATCTCCCACATCACTCTTCGTCCGATCGCTGCATCGACCGGGAGCAAATAGTCCGGTGCCATAGCCAAGTATCGAACTGCACCATGGCTCGTTGAATGTGATCCAGTATTTGACCTTTGACCCAAACGCCTTGAAGCACACTCTGGCATAATTTTCGAAGTCCTTGGCAAACTCGTCCTTATTCAACATGCCCAAATATCGTTTGTGCAGCTCATCGGGAAGGTCCCAATGGAACAGAGTGATCATGGGCTCGATGCCTGCCGCAATCAGGTCGTCAACGAATTTGACGTAGAACTGGAGGCCTTTCTCGTTTATGGGGTCGTCGCGTCCGCCGAGTGGGATGATTCGAGACCATGATAGTGAGAAGCGGTAGGACTTTGCGCCTGTCTTCTTCAACAGGTCAATGTCTTCACTTGTGCGGTGGTACGAATCACAGGCCACGTCTCCGGATTCTCCACCAGCAATCTTGCCAGGAAGGCGGCAAAAGCTGTCCCAAATCGAATCGGCACGGCCGTCCTCATGTGGTGCACCTTCAATTTGGTAACTACAGCCTCAAATTCAGTACGTGACAGAAAGATAGCTACCATAGCTCCCACGGCGGGGTATCCTGGAAGAAATAGAAATATACGAACCTCGCAGTTGCGAATCCCCACAAGAAATCCTTGGGTAGATAGGAATGGGACATGCTGTGCTCGGTTAATGTCCCAAATTGTCAGGTCGACAAAGTTAATATCAGACAGCAATAGGTAGCGGGCGTCTATACTTCATATATGTTGCACTGCGTTGGCTACGGAGCTCGAGCCGCCGCAACCGTTTACTACGCATCGACAAGACTTTGACCAACGCGCAGTAAGCTCTGTAAGGTAATCCCGGGGCGTTTGGAGCTCATCTGCATACCCTGGTACGCGCAAACTACTGTTTCAGGCGACTGAGTGGCCATCGTGACGTTGACCCCGCTCATATGCCCCATTGCTTAACGATGTACACAGATCGCACATGACGATGCTGCGTCTGTAGCTCTTGTTCTGCCCTCCACAGCTCGCGATGATGAAAGCGGTGAATGGCTAAACGGCCCGTCGTATCAGCCTGCCCTTTACCCTAGGTCGCAAGCCTTCGGGCAGTGTTGGTCATCGGCCGTTCTGAAGGAAGTGGGATGACTTGGCGGGGTACAAGCCTACAAGGCATTCCGAGGCGAGGCTGCTCGATGGGGCATCAGGTGTGTGTGAGATGTTCCTACTTGCCGCCCTCTCAGTTTTTCACGATACCCTCAATATCGGCAACGAAAAAGATAAACCTTGGGCGGAAGCAATGCCTTTGATGATTGAATACTGGGGGATAAATGTGGGGTTGGAGCGGAGTTAAGACACCTTACCCGTTCCAGAATTCCTTCCGAAGTGACTGTACCTCTCAAACTTCAGCCCATCAGTCAGAACCATTGTTCGCCGCCAAACGATCGCGACGCAGAAGAGAATATATAATGGGTCGACTTGAGGGACGTAAAACGCCAGACTGAAGAATGCCAACAGGAGAAGCTTAGGCCTCAACAACCATGCTTTCCGCGCTTCGAACCATCCGAACCCCGACCAGACGCGCCTTGACGCAACATCGTACAGCAGCAACACAAGCCCAGAAGCGTGCAGGCGACATTTCCGATGCATTTGTGTCACTTTCTGGACAACAGTTCAAGCCGCTGACACCCGAATACGCGGATCTCAAACGCCGCCTGATCCAAGGGCACGAAAGCGAAGTACGAGATTCTTGGGAGCGCCTGCTGCGGGATCTGCGAACCGAAATACCGCTCATTGTAGAGCTTGGATCGAAAGTTATACCAGAGATCGACTTCAGAGACATCGACAACGCCCCTGAGACCTTCAGCAATGAGCTACGGAAGAGAGGTGTAGCTGTTGTGAGGAATGTGGTGCCAGAGGCGGAGGTTCTGCAATGGAAAGAGGAACTCAAAGACTATATCAGGCAGAACCCCCAGACTAGAGGTAAGCAAGATCTGGCAGACCCACGATAGATTCTCGCTGACCAGCCGCCCAGCTTTCCCTGTCGACAGTCCGCAAGTTTTCGAACTATACTGGTCCCGAACCCAGCTTCTCGCGCGTGGCAATCCGAAAATGCTGAAGACCCATCGCTTCCTCATGTCATACTGGCACAGCCTAAACCCACACGCACCGCTATCCACACAGCACCCTATCAGCTACGCCGACCGCCTACGCATGCGCCTACCAGGCGACGCGAAATTCGCTCTAGGTCCTCACGTGGACGGCGGCAGCGTAGAGCGCTGGGACGAGAATGGATACGGTCTTGGAAAGGTGTATGACTCCGTGTGGAAAGGCAGATGGGAAGATTTTGACCCCTGGGAGTCGAGCTGTCGGCTGCCAGTCGTGTCAGATCTGCACCAAGGTGTAGGGGCTGCATCTGCCTTTCGCATGTTCCAGGGGTGGTTGTCTATGAGTACGACTGGTCCGTTCGAGGGAACGCTACTTGTGAACCCACTGCTGGCGAAAGCGACGGCCTACTATCTCCTCAGACCCTTTTTCTCGCCGAAGCGTGGTGTTGATCCGGGTGCGCAAACAGCTTCAGAGGCCATCACCAACTCGGAGAAATTCCTCGCAAGTAACAACTGGGAGATGGACTCTAAGCAAACATCTTGGGTCCATGGCGCGACACCGGGTCATGGGCAAGAGCTCTCGCACTTGCTTCATCCGCATCTTAAGCTCCAGGAGTCCATGATACATATGCCGAAAGTAAGACCTGGAGACTATGTTGCGTGGCATTGCGACACTATTCACTCCGTAGACAAGACGCATGGTGGAAAGAAGGACTCTAGCGTTTTGTACATTCCAGCATGTCCGATGACGGAAGACAATGCGAAGTACCTAGTTCGACAACGCGAGAACTTTGTGAACGGCACGCCGAGTCCGGACTTTGGCGGTGGCATTGGCGAAAGCGAGCACGTTGGTCGCATCAAAGCCGAAGACTTGCATGGCCTCGTTGGTGACGATGGGTGCCGAGCGATGGGCTTGAAAGAATGGGATAGCGACGCGACGGGACTGACGCCAGGCGAGCGAGTGATTCTGGATCGCGCGAACAAGGTTCTCGAATTTTACGACTGAACGACGCAGACTCTATGACTACATGTTAGCGCAGACGAAGATAACAAGTCGTTGTGTATAGTATGAGAGCCTGCAGGAACAACTCCCGAGTAGCTCCTGGTTAGTCTGGAAGTCTTTGGAAGTCCTTGCAAAGCTCCAGTGTATATTTTGAAATGTCTGAACATGTTTCGATCGAAGATGCCAAGTCAAGTTAAGCTATCCATCTGGGATGAACCTTTTGTAGAGCACTGATCATACATGTCTCGGACTGCTTGCCTCAGCTTTTCACCTTCACTCGACTTTCAGAAGCTAGTCGTAATCCAAGTCCTTGACATTGCGCAATCGCCAGGTTGAACTTTCCCAGCGTACCTGCTTCGATGACGGTAATCATTCAAACCATGTCCACCTCAGCAAACGTATATACTATGTTCCTTCTCGACCTGCCAGCAGACTCCCAGAACTGGATTTATGAACTCCTCTTCCAATCTGCCTATCCACCACTTCTCAGTGGTCGGGCTTCTGGGACATGTCCGGAATCTTGTGCGTATATCGGAGCATGAGCACGACCTCCATGCGGTCTTTCTTGAAAAACAAGTCTTTCAACATAGAGGGATATCATTGGGAGCGCATGCGACTTACGACGTCTTCTGAAGACGTCAGTGAACCTGTCCGTTGATTGTACGCTCACCCGCATTTTCGGCAGGACAGCGACTTTTAACATACATCGGCCTTAGTGTCCGCGCTGATGATGGCTCTTCACTCGAGATTGTTCGCATAAATACTTTCCAAGCAGATTACCATCACATTACACAAAGGTATGTATTTGTAACTTATCTCAAATGACTGGTCATGGTTCGAACACTCAGAGAGGAGCACTCGGTATCATGAGTAAGCCCAAATGAGCACTCCACGAGTGTGAAGTCTTTTGCGCATCGACTGGGAATATTGTAGGACAGTTCCCCATCAACATTGTTTCATGCTTTCTCACTCTTCCCATGGTGTTCATCGAAAGTCATCTTGATGCGACTCGCAGTCCTCAAAGCTTCGACGCACCCGGACTCATAGCCTTCTGCACAAGCTCCAAAACACGCTCAGCCGTACCCCTAGAAACATTCGCCATCAGTTTTATCCTTTCAATAGCAGTTTACAACTCACCAAGAACTCTGATACCCCGCGCCAGAATGCCCATAGCAATGTACCACGGGAACGCGCCACTTCCCCTTCTCCACTTCGATCCTCGGTCCCCCTGTTCGCGACGCTGTGTAAAGTCAGCTCCACTTCCCAACTTCCCGATCCGATGAACTTACGCCTCAGCCCAATGTTCTTCGAAACAATCTGCAAGTCCTCCGGCCTCCCGAGCTCAGGACACAGCTCACAGCATCTCTGCATAATTGTTTTTCCAAGCTCTTCATCCCACTCATCGCTCCAATTATTCTCATCACGACTCCCACCAAGAATCACGCCGCCGCCAAGTGGCCGTGGAAACACGTACGCAACCGTCGGATCGATACGCTTAGGCGAGCGTTGATACCTGCGCCAATAATCAGTACTCATTTCCGCGCGAGGATAAAAGACAAAGACACGAAAAAGCGCGCCTCGTACTTGTTCAGCTGCTCGTATTCGTACATTCGTGTAATAGGCGTCCTGGGCTCGGCGACAAGTAAAGTCTGCCCGCGCGTGGGGTACAGATTGGTGTCTTTGATGTCGGACAGGTTGAGCGAGCCGATACCCGTTGCGTTGAGGAGGAGGGATGTTGACGGGTGGTCTGACAGGACGGAGGTGAGGGAGGAGTAGTGGCGGCGTACGAGCTTGATGCCTTTTGAGAGGGCTTGGGCTTGGAGCCTTGGTCGTTGTTAGTGGATCGTGAAGAGTTCAGAGGTACTTGTAGCGTTTCCTTCGAACTTCGAGTTCGATGAAGGCTGAAGGTTGATCGAAGTAGTAGGGACGAGTACTTTTACGCTGGAAAAGCAACTTACCATTGCAAGTACACCGCAGTATTAATGCGGAACGTACTCGGGAATTCAAAACCAAACACCGCATCCTTCGGCATTTCATCTTTCCTCAGATCTTTCAGTCCACCAACCAATTCATCATACCATACCTTATCCGTCCCATCGCTCAAAATACCCGTCTCTTCAATCGGCGCATCGAAAATAGCCCACATACCTACACACCATCATCATCAGCACCAACAATCTTATAGATCCTACCATTGACTCACCCATACGACCCAAACCCATCTCATTCCCCTCCCCCTTCCTCACCGCCTTACACCCAAACACATCCTCACCATCAATCAACTCCCCAAAGCGCCTGAACGTGACTTCATCGTACTTCTCCAGCGGGCCGTTGTCGTGTGCCATTGAAGACCAGTTCGCGCCGGCCCATGGCGACGTGTACTCGATTGATCTATCTCCGGGGAAATGTTTGGCGATGATGGTGATTTTTGCGGTGGGGTAGGTGTGTGCGAGGACGAGGGAGGATGTTATGCCTATGACGCCTGCGCCGAGGATGGTGATTTGTTGGGGGGGTTGGGTGGGGGGTGACATGGTTGTGGGTGGTGTGGTGTTTGGTGGGACTGGGAGAGGGTTTAGTTTCAGTGCTTGAAAGGTAATAAAGGCTGGAGTCGTCTTTCTGATTTGGCAAGATGCATGGAAATATTGGAGACATGGCACAGCGATCTTATACAAGTCACATCGTCGCGCATGTGTCCACGCTGACGATCCACCAGCCTTATCCGTCGGACAATGCCCGTAACAACGTCCAAACAGCGCCTTTATCCACACAGAAACACACAAATCAAGAAAAGACATTCTCACGAAACGCCATTCAGCACTAACACTCGAGACTTCAACTCACCTATGTCCAATGAGAATGCGGTAGCCTTTGGTTAGTTCGGAGTAGATGGATGTCGGGATAGATGAGGAGCGAGCTAGTTGAGTCGGAGTGCCGAAATCGGCATCGCGTACCTGTCAGTGGCGAAACTGTCATCTGTGGGTTGGCAGTACATGTCTGTATTTTAGAGTTACAAATTTGGGGGTGCAGGGTGCTCTGGAGGTCGACACAACATATACGAGCACTTTTGAATTATTGAGCAAAGAAAGAGGGTATCTAATGAGCAAGTACTAATGACACCGAACACGACGACCACCCATGGACAACGCCTAACCAAACTCCTATGCGCAAAGCAATCATGGACCCGAGAGCTTTTGTACACATTCGCATTGAGTCTCCCACTGGTAAACGATAGTCTTTTGTAGCTTCGCAGTGTTATTGCGCGCCTGAAACGAGGCAGTACATTAGCCTGACTGCTGCTTCATGAACCAATCCGAACTAGCATCAACCATATAGTTCGTAATATTCGACTCATTCCCATACGCTCCTTCGGGCATCTGCATGCCTTCAGTCGTGGGATAACTCATAGCGCCGTCCATGGACACAGGCAAGCGAGGCATATTGAAAAAGTCAAACACGTCCAAGTACTCCAGCTCATTCGGGGCAGGTGTACGAGCCGGCGTGATAGACGGCATCCTAGCGCTATTGAGCTTCGGCTGCCGCGAGATGAGGAAGTCGAGATCGAATGCGCAGCGGCGCATGTCAGCTAGGATCTTGACTGTTGAGGGCGTCACGCGCTCGCCGTTCAGACCAGTAGGTGCTTGCTGCGATTCCTGGTATTCCAACAGTACCCGTGAAAGTAGATTTGCGTAGCGGGTCCCTACTTCCCAGAATTGACCGAACTCCTGGAGAGTGCTGACAAGGAGGTTGATGGAGGTGTCAACGCGATGATCGATGGTCGAACCGTGAACTAGCAAGACGCGTGCTGCAACCCACAATGAGAATGCGAAAGGCGGGCCAAGTTTGCTGAGAAGGCCGTTGTCGCGCACGCATGCGCAGAGCTGTGTGATGTTTTCCACGGCACTTAGGCACCTCTGGCTAGCGCTGAACGAGGGCGTGAAGATTGGCGATCGATGTGTGGGATAGGCTGCTGAGGAGTGGAGACGAATCACGGTCCTACGTATGTTAGACCATAGTTTTAAAGTCACCAATGGGTATTCAGCAAGTCCTGAAGCTTGGCACAGTAAATGCGAGGGGCTGCGTATGATCTCAGGTCAGAGGTCAGGGAAGACTTACGTATGGAAAGCAGCGTGAAGCATAACCATGCCGCTGTTCAAGCTTGAACTGACGCCCGACTTTGCGAAAATCCTTGCTTGATTACCAAACTCTGGCGGTAGATTGTACTTCCACTCCTGAATGGCATTGTCGAGCTCACGGTACCCGCTTTGCCACGTTTCCACGTCGGACAGCGAGGTGATGTCTACCGGCTTCTTCAGAAACTTGTGGACCTTGGTGAGAATGCCCAGAACCTCCACGTAGTAAGACAGAGAGCCCAAGTTTTCCGGCCGGTTCATGCTGTAGTCCGAGCGGGTTGAGGTATGGAACCATCTCGTCTCGACCGGCACATTGCGAGTGTACAGGTCGTCGCGACACGGCAGCCGTCGGTCGATCTCGTTCTCGTCCAGTGCGAACTCGAAGGCCGTCGCAACAGTAGCATACCGATCCAGAACGTAGATCATCCAGAAGAGTCTGCGCCGACTCTCCTCTTCTATCCAGTCTTTGGGTTCCGGCAAGACTATTGCGCGCAACGTGTAGATGGAAGCATACTGTGGTGCGACGGCTGGTGAATAGGTCTCCATCGCCAGCCCTAATTGTACCACACTGCGTGTGATCAGAGCCAGCAGATTCCAGCCGGGTGGGCCATTCGAGCAGCCGACAACATCCAAAGCCAGGATCACAAGCGCCTGCAGCGACTTGACCGAGCTGTTCTCGATGCCATAGAGGAGCACTTTGGACTTTGAGCTCGAGTGGTAACGCTCTCGCTTTTCGGGTGTAAGGCGTTGATCGGTCGAAAATTTGACTGTAGTTGCGACGACGGCATGGAGGAGGATTCGATCGGCTTCGTCGAGGCTTGCGTCTCCGAAGAGCGAATTTAGGGTCGTCTGGCGGTGTAGGATGGGACACTATTGCTCTTAGCCTCAATGCTGGTGTATGATGTGTCAACCTCCAGACCACACTGAACGCCAAACTTACCCATGGATAGATGTGCTTGAAGAACAGATCAACGAGCCCATACAGGAGGTCGTACGGAGGAAAGTCTGCATCCGCTTGCCCTAGGGCGCGCGACATGGCCGGAGCATGCTGCTCGTTGTACTGTGCGAAGGCGTCATTTTGGTATCCGTTCCCTGTCACAGAGGCGTGTCTGCCATCCGTGATACTAGCAGCGTACTGATTCTGTATGGCTGATTGCGACGGGAACCCTTGGTTGGGCTTTTGCAAGAACAATGCTGTCTCGGGTCGCGGTATGTGGGGCGTTTGGATGACAGGTGGGCTGCGAAATGTAGCTGCTTCTTGAGGCGAAGGGCCAGAAGAAGGGGTCTGATTGCTAGCCAGCTGGTGGATCTGTGATTGTTGTTGGGCGAGGAGCGATTCGAGTTTATCTATCGCACCAGTCAGTCTCATGCAAGTTCGGATGGTAGGCACCGGCAGTTGTGAGAGAGCTACGAGCAAACATGATTACTTCGCAAACAGATCCTGGAAGTCTTCCATATAACTTTGCGAAAATATGTCTCAAGTGTGAAAGCGACTCACCTAGGCGGGCCTCCAATTCTCTGCCATAGCCAGCGCGAAGCCCTGGTTTCTTCCTCGGCTGCACGCGGCGTCAGTCTGCGACTTTGATTCTAAAATGACACGCGACTCACAAGGTAGACGCATGAACTCGAGTTCTTGAGGCACCAGCCGCACGCTGGATGCCCTCTGTCGCACTTTACTTTCCGTGTCTTGCACCTGGGAGGTTCTTAGAACCATCATTTCAACTTGTAGCTGGCAACAGGCGCAAGTGAGATGTGATGAGAAGTCGCAGCGCAAAAGTATTGCGATGCTATACAAGAACACTCTCTGAACAGCTGTCTGACGTTGCGACTTCGGTATTTTTGCGCTCGAACAGGGAAGTACTCACGTTTCACAGCTGACGCTCAAAGGCCGCTTCCGCTTATTCGACGTGCCAGCCTCCTCTCCACTCGAGCCCTCATCGCTCCAAGGCGCATCAGGCGAGTGATGCGACAGCTTCGCAGTTCCATTGGGACTTGAAGCATGCTGTTGTATAGTAGGCCCGCCGTTGACAGCGGGAGAAGGAGGTGCGTCAGCGTTCATCGCAACGAGCTCGATTGGGGCGTTGTTGGAGCGTGCAGTATTCGGGAGAGCAGCGTCCGAACTTACGGTGGGGTTGAATATTATTTCCCCAGCTTTTTCAGCTAACGAGAGTCGGTCCCCTCCATGCTGTTTGAGTGGGTGGCTTGGAGACCGCGACCGAGGCTCACATGGCGCGCCAGCAAACGGTTCATTTGCCGGGTGCTCGTCTACAATCGCCGGGGTCGCGATCCACTTTTGGTTTGCTCAGCTCGGTGCGTGTATACAATGTTGCAGCGAGGTCGGTATGATCTGGCCCAGTTTCCCGTCTTGCATGTACTCCACATGACCTGATGGTGTATAAAGCTCTTGGGAGCCCTCATACCATACCCCTCTTATCGTTTCTGGTACATAGCCCGTCATGCCATCTTCAACAAGTTCGAGCGCAGCGCGCGAATTTCCTACAATTAAGTCGATCAAGACTTTTCTTACACAAGGGCCTGGATCTGGGGGAGTAGGTCTCAATGCATGCCGTATTTGACCAGTGTACTAACATCAAGTAGGACTACCACAATGTACACGGCGGACATTGGCTGATAGATAGCAAGATCAGCACGCCCATGAGCCAGTACGAGCAATATCGCAAGTCAAGAACATCATGGGGAATCAATGTCCTTGGGTCATTTTGCGTCGAATTGGAAGCAACCGACGGAACCAAAGGCTTTGCTACTGGCTTTGGTGGACCACCAGCATGTTGGCTGGTAGCAGAGCATTTCGAGCGCTTCTTGATGGGCCAAGGTAAGCAATACCTACAACCAATACAACGCACAAACGACTAATTCATCTACAGACCCAAGAGACACAAACCACATGTTCGAGCAAATGTACCGCGCCTCCATGTTCTATGGCCGCAAAGGCCTCCCCGTCGCCGTCATATCCGTCATCGACCTCGCAATCTGGGACCTCCTAGGGAAAATCCGCAACGAGCCCGTCTACAAGATGCTCGGCGGCTCCACACGCGAGCGCCTCAACTTCTACTGCACGGGACCCGAGCCCCTCGCAGCCAAGGAGATGGGCTTCTTCGGCGCCAAAGTCCCCCTCCCCTACGGACCAGGCGAGGGCGTCGAGGGCCTGAAGAAGAATGTAGAGTTCCTGACCAAGCATCGCGAGAGCGTGGGACCGGATTTCCCGCTCATGGTCGATTGCTATATGAGTTTGAATGTGCCGTATACGATTGAAGTGGTCAAGGCGACGGAGCATTTGAACCTGAATTGGTGGGAAGAGTGTCTGAGTCCGGATGACAGCGATGGATTCGAGCAGATTAAGCGCGCGCATCCGCGGATGAAGTTCACGACTGGCGAGCACGAGTACTCGCGGTACGGCTTCAGGAAGCTCATTGAAGGGCGGAATCTGGATATCTTGCAGCCGGATGTCATGTGGGTCGGGGGCTTGACGGAGCTGCTCAAGATTGCGGCTATGGCTGCTGCGTATGATATCCCGGTTGTTCCGCATGCCAGTGGACCGTACAGCTATCACTTTGTGGTCAGCCAGGCGAATTCGCCGTTTCAGGAGTATCTGGCCAATTCACCGGATGGAAAGTCAGTGTTACCCGTGTTTGGCAACTTGTTCTTGAATGAGCCGATTCCTACGAAGGGCTACCTCGATGTGAAGACGCTGGATCTGCCTGGCTTTGGTCTCGAGCTGAACCCGAATGCTGGACTCATTGATGCTGCGCAGATCTTGAACCCAGCTCCAGCCAGGTCGTTGAAGCCGATCGAAGACAAGCAGCCTGAGCAAGCCGCTACGACCAACGGCGAGGCGAACGGTCATATATAGGCACTATACTTTCGATCGGATGACATTTGGAACGTAATTTGGTCGCGTTACAGCGAGCATGTTGAAACACATATATGCATGAATTCCTGGTCATTTGTGCCAGATTCCACATGTTTGTACGTGCACACGCGATGTAATGAACGGACATCGCTACACTACTTGAGCAGTAATGTGGTAGTACGGCTTTGCCACGCTCTCAATGACGGACATTCTTCGGGTGGATAGGTTCAGTGTTTTCGATAGTACATCGAAACCTTCTATAACTAAGCAGCGATGGGCCACAGGAACCGCAAGTTCTCGTATTGAGGTTTGGAGTCATTGTTGAGGTACGACTTGACCTCTACATACCAATATATTGTGTTTCCGCTCGTTTCCTATTTTTAGTGAAGATGATTTAGCATGGGGTCGTGCGGGAGGCGTGCGGTGAGAGCTCGCGCTGCGAAGTGGGGCAATGAGGTAGGCGCAGCTGGAAGCTGAGCTTTGTACGCGTTGCATAAACATCGAGCCAGTTTAGCAAGCAATCTCATCATCTTGAACAATCTCGTCTTTGTCCTTGTAACGTCTCCCATACAACATTCTGACGTCTCAATTGCGTTCCTATACAACTCCTAGCCCGCTACACAAACAACACCCCACCATGGAGGCCGTCAAGGAAACAATCAACAACGCCTTGGAGGCACTCCACATCACCAGCGCCGACAAGGGTCCTCCTGCAAAAGAGCCCACAGAAGAGCAACTCAACGAGCTGAAGGCCAAATACTCGAAGGCCGGACAAGAACAAGTCTTTTCTTTCTATGACAAGCTATCGACAGCCGAGAAGGCCAGCCTCTACGAGCAACTAAGCGGCTTCAACCCCGACTACATCAACGAAATCACCGAGCGCGCCCTCCACCCCGCGAAAGCTGACTCCGAAGAGTCGAAGATCGAGCCCCTCCCACAAGACGCGACGTCATCGGTCCTCGACTCGAAGCAGGATGACCTGGACAAGTGGTACAACAGCGGCCTGGAGCTGATCGCCGAGAACAAAGTGGCAGTCGTGCTGATGGCTGGTGGGCAGGGCACGCGGTTGGGCAGCTCGGCGCCAAAGGGGTGCTTTGACATTGGTCTGCCCAGCAAGAAGTCGCTGTTCCAGCTTCAGGGCGAACGCATCAGGAAGGCTGAGCTGTTGGCACAGAAGAAGCACGGCAAGGAGAGCGTTACGATTCCGTGGTATGTCATGACTAGCGGACCTACACGGGAACCCACGGCGAAGTTCTTCGAGGAGAATGACTTCTTCGGGCTGAAGAAGGAGAATGTGGTTATCTTCGAGCAGGGTGTTTTGCCGTGCATATCGAATGAGGGCAAGATTCTGCTGGAGAGCAAGTCAAAGGTACGCCATCGAGTAGTAGCTACGTGTACGACATATACTAACAGCACAGGTTGCCGTCGCTCCAGACGGCAACGGAGGCCTCTACGAAGCGCTCATCAAGTCCGGCGTAGTCGGCGACATGGGCAAGCGCGGCATCGCCCACATCCACGCCTACTGCGTGGACAACTGTCTCGTCAAAGTCGCAGACCCCACCTTCATTGGCTTCTCCGCCTCCAAATCCGTCTCCATCGCCACAAAAGTCGTTCGCAAGCGCAACGCCAAAGAGTCTGTCGGCTTGATCCTGCAGAAGAACGGCAAGCCCGACGTCGTCGAGTACAGTGAAATCGACGCCGCCGACGCCGAAGCAAAAGACGCCAAGAACAACGACCTGCTCAAGTTCCGCGCGGCAAACATTGTAAATCACTACTACTCCTTCGCGTTCCTCGAGAGCATCCCAGAATGGTCCAAGAACCTGCCGCACCACGTCGCGCGCAAGAAGATCCCTTACGTGAATACCGAGAGCGGCGAGACGGTCAAGCCGGAGAAACCGAATGGCATCAAGCTCGAGCAGTTTGTGTTTGATTGCTTTCCGTTCCTGACGCTCGAGAAGTTTGCGTGCATGGAGGTTAAGCGCGAGGACGAGTTTAGTCCGCTGAAGAATGCGAGTGGGACGGGCGAGGACGATCCTGAGACGAGTAAGAGGGACATTATGGCGCAGGGGAAGAGGTTTGTTCAGGGGGCTGGGGCGACGGTTGTGAGTGAGGAGCCGGATGCGGGGATTGAGGTGTCGCCGTTGATTTCATATGTGAGTTTCCACAACTTTTACTTTGCTTCTGAATACTTTGTGCTGACGATTACATACAGGGCGGCGAAGGCCTCGACTTCCTCAACAACCGCACCATCAAAGCGCCCGCTGTCATCGAGTCCGAGGACTAGAAAGCCTTACAAGTTCGACGACAGGCTTTCAAGGATTGGAGACCTGAGTGTCTGTATGACACTTATGATGAGATCTGGGTGTATCCGAGGCCACCGCACAACACGGTCTCTATTTCTACTATCAGTTGTCGCAGGGGCGCTGCCTCGCCGTAGATATGTTATGATTAGAATGCATGGGAATTGATGGGATGTGGTCTTAATTTTGGAGAGCGGTCTAGGTCATAATGAGATTGTTCATGCCGACTTTCAAATACGACGTCGCATCCGGGAGGTACACAACACGACACGCTCGCTGTACGCCCAAACATATGCAGAAAGAAGCATGGTGGGGTGACGACACTTCATATTTTCTGCACAACTGCCAACTCCAGCTCCGAACAAACGCACTCCACTCCTCCTCCCCCAAACCACTCCCAGTCCCTCCACCACAGCTCCCCAAGCGACTCCAGTCTATCCAAGCAAGTCTACAAGATGGTATGTCTGCTTCGCCAAGCCGTCGTCGAAAAAGAAATGGTGAAAGGTTGTTGAAATATAGGGTATCAGCGTTGGAATCGTGGAACAACTTTTGTAGTTCTACTCGATATCGTAAAAGCTTCAGAGCAGGGAAGCGATTGTGATGGTATAGTTTGATGTATGCTAGATGTCTGGTAAATGCCGTAATCCTCGTCCATACATAGAGTCGTCGTCGTTTCGCGTCTATGCGACCGCAGTCGTAGGCGCCGCAATAACAGCAGCAGGAACAGGCACGGGCGCAGCCTCGCCATTGACCTCGACCTGAGGGCACTCGCGCGAGATATGCCCGACCTCTCCACAGGTATAGCACGTCTTTCCGCCCGCTGTGTTCAAGGGACCGCCGTTAGGCGCCGTGCAGTCGCGGCTGATGTGTCCTTCTCAAAGTCAGCCACCATCCATATTCCCAATATCTGCAAATAAACTCACCGAGCTTTCCACACGCGTAGCACTTCATCGCCTGCGCCTGACAGTCGCGCGCAAAGTGATTCGGCCCACCGCACTTGTAACACGTCGCCGCGCCGCGCCCCCCTCCAGCCGCAAACCCGCCGCGGAACCCGCCTCCGAAGCCGCCGCGAGGAGGACCAGGTGCGCCGCGTCCCATGCCTGGGGTCGGGCAGTTGCGCGCAAGATGGCCGCCGAGACCGCAGGAGTAGCAGCGACCGCTTGTGCCGGCGCCGCTGAGGCGGAGAGTCGGGCAGTCGGCTTGCACGTGGCCGAGGCCCTGGCAGTGGTAGCACTGTTTGGCTGGTGTGGGTGTTAGTGAGGTGAGGATCGAGGGGGTGTGTTGCGACGTACTCTCGGTGGTGCGGGGATGCGGGCATCCGTTCGACTCGTGACCGGGCTGCTTGCCTGGTGGATGTCAGTATGTATGCTGGTGGGAAGATACTCGAGTATACGCACAGTTGTAGCAGAGGCGCTCGGAAGACGAGCAGACCTCGGCGTAGTGGCCGACGTTGCCGCACTTGAAGCACGCGCGCCTAGATAGAGAAGACATGTTGTTTTCTCCGGGTATATCTGTCCGTGTGTGTGGTGAGTATACGTCGTTGTGGTGTGGAGAGAAGGTATCAAGGGGTATCGCAAGCGAAAGAACGTGGGGGGTGATGTGGTGTTTTCAAGCGCAGCGGTCGTTTGCTCCAGGCGCTTTGCTGCGTTTGTGCGCGGACTCGGTGAGGCTGTTTGTATGGGATTCGCGCGTGCGTACCTTTTCTCTCTTCTCTAACTTCACCTGCAGTCCACCCCGTCAGCCTCTGCGCAAACGAATTTCTCGCGACTCATCGAGGGGCACGCGCGCCTCACTACACCGCACCAGGACTACCGCGAAATACTCACTTTCTAATCCTCAGTTCCTTCTTTCCCTCACTACAGCAGCAACCTTCCTCCGAAAGAAAAGTAAGAAAAAAGTGGTTGGTTGTTCGAGTCTTGTTCGGCTGTTCAGAGGTCGCATGAACGGAGACGTCGATTATTGGCGAAGTTCTCAATTTGGTGACCCGTGCGCCCGCCGAGGTCCTCTGCTATGCAAGCAAGCACGCGGGGTCCAGATCAGGAATACCCTTTACCGCGTTGATGTTAGGTTCTTTCACGAGGCGTTGAAAGCGCTGTCTCTTTGGCTGGAGTATTTTTTCGGTCTCTCCGCTTCAGCCGCGAGCGTGATGTCAGAGTTCCTGAGCTCGCGTGAGCGTGGAGCGACGTGAGCACAAGCGCTCGTGTGAAGCAAGTACTTTATGTAAAGTCGCGGGTACAGCTCTGCTAGTTGATGCAAATACTCAAACTACGTTACAAGAGCGATTGTAGTAGATCGAAAAAGCTAGTGTCGCTGTCATTACATTTCCGGTTCCTGCATGTCATGCCCTGGTAGTCGGGTAAATCGAACGACCTTTTACAGCGTGCTCTTTCATGCTGAACATCTCTCAGAAAAGGATAATTGCCTAGAGCTGTACATACAATGGTAAAGGCTCATCCAAAGATCACATGCGTTCAGCACGAAAGTCCATGTCAGCAGTAGACGCACAGCACCTCTAACGACATCCAGTCGTCGTCATACCACCTGCCCGGCCCTCGTTCACCCTGCTCGCATACGAATTCGCCTACGGATAAACATCTCACCACTCTGCACCCAGTGCATATCCAGAGCGCTTCAATACTCAACCACTCCGCATCCGTTGACTTGCCTTTCGGTCCGTTGGGGGCCATGCAATTAGTAGTACCTACGAGCGTCAGCGAGCTATTTGACTCCGACGTATGGGGGGAGAAGAGAAGGAGAGGGGCTGCAAGGGAAAGTGTGCTCTTAGCCATACCACAAAGTTACTACAGTCCCGTGTGCGCCACCAGCAAGTCTCACAGCGGTATAAAAGCATGAAGCAGACCTGGTGAGGAGTTGCCGTGTTTAAGCATGATGCTCTGTCTTTCAATCTCGTAAGATGTGTATGTTACATCGATGGAGCCTGAAGCGACTCGCAATTGCGATGAGAAGCATGTTCGTAGGAAAGGGAGTGAGCGAACTTTGCGCCACTGGTTTGGTACCGTATCTCGTTGTCCAAATCTTTTCATGTTGATCCTACTGGTCAATAGGTAGTTAGCAGCAGCTGGCCAAGATGAAACCATACCGCACGCTATGCCGTAACTTGCAGTCAGAAACGCAACTATCCATAATATCTGTTGATAAGAAGCCGTCTATCCTGTACCACGATTTAGAGCTACCTGCTTAATGAGCTTGGAGTTACCGTGAATTGTTGCAAGGAATTTACCGAAGTGGAAGATTTTGCGAAGACAATGTCGGAGACTATCTGGTACACATAAGTTGCTCGCTTAGATCTGGAATGTGTAACAGCGTCTGTTGGTAGGCCTTGTACGATCGTACGGGTGAATAACAACAACGAGGTTCTTCTGTGACTTTGTATTGTGATTGCTTGATCTATGGACGTGGGTGCTACGAAGGTATACCTGAGCTCGGCCACGAGTCGAACCGATGTAGGATCGAGTCGGCTCGTCGGCCAGCATTAAGCATCCGACGTCTCTACCGATACTCACGATTCGACAGCGTCTTTTGAACTTGAAGTAGACACGTTATTGAACAACACGACGATCCAGGGCATTCGTCATCGCAAAGTCTCGCGCGAAGGCTCCAGGCATGCGACTGCAACGAAGAAAGATGTGCTGCATCGCTCCGTCATCGCAAGAGCATCGGTGTGACACAATGAGTCGTTGAATGTCGTGGTACTTGACAAGGGGAAGAGATACGACGTGGAACTGTCGTGGCTTCAGACTATGCCCAATACGGGCGGAAGTGGTTTGGCGAGATCACGCGATTGCGCGAGGAGATTTCGCGTCAATGTTACTAGCGTGGTGCTGCCTGATGAAAGCCTGACGCGTCTCCACCAACTTCCGAGGTCAACGCCCCGCGCCTCCGAAGCACAATCGATCAGCATGCATAACGCAGGAACCGCTTCATGGCTTCCTCACACTGCGAATCCTGTCGCATCGCGGAGACGGGACAAGAAGTTGCTGACAGCAAGTGGGACGCGATGCAATCATCAAATGTTGCCCCTCTCAGGGGTAGCAAATGCTACTCTGCATGAGGCACGGCACGAACGGCCGCGACTCCTTGATTCGCGGATCCATGCCATGAGCGGACGATGGCTGTTGCACGGCTTCTTTTACCTCAAAGTTTCCTGGATAGCCTGGCCAAAGCTTACCTGGGCGGCGGGCCGGCTGCTTGTGCGTGCAAGGCAGACGAAGAGTCACTCTGTTCATGAGTTCGTTCATAGTATCGATGGACGCAGAGGTCAGTTCTACGGTTTCAGATGTGCAGAGTGTTTCTGACAGTTCCAGTCAACCTCATGTTCTGCAAGGGCGGTCTCAAGTAGGTAGCTCCACCCGCTATCGACGCCATGTCGTTTCACAAGTGCTGCATAAGGCTCGGACCATGCGAGGAGCTGAGCGGCTTGACTCTTAACCCTCGAAATGGTAACGTGATGGCGCGATAGCGCGTTACCAGCCCTGACGCGTCCAATCGGCGGACATTCACTTGCAGGCTTCCGAATGACAAGGTAAGGCCCCCGTCCGAGGTCGGGTATATATGCATTCAGGACGCCCATACTTTGGCCTGCTATCGTCCGCCCTTTCGCAGCCTTGAGAATCGTCTGCCTTGTAAATTCGATCCATTCCATCCGATATAAAGGTTTATCGACTGGTTGCGCATGACAGACGAAGTATAAGTGCACTTCTGACTCCTGCCCCGTCATTCCCTCGTATCGAAGCAGTTCTATCGGTTTTCATCATGTTCTCATCAAGTCGCCGACATGCCGATGCGAGCTTTTCGAAGCATCGTGCGAGCAAGTCGAAGTCACACAAGAAGACCACTTCATCGTTCAAAGACTCACCACGGAGAATGGACAAGCTGGCACAACACGCACAAGCGCAATCACCACAGTCCAACCAAACATCACCAACGCTTGGCAGGTTAGTCTTCACTTTCAATTTGACGAGTCGTGCCATGTACTGATGACATCCATCAGTGCCATCATCACCATCAGCGTCGGACGAGAGCAACGGCTCTTTGCCGCACACGAAGACGTCCTGAGTCACTCGCCATGGTTCCATGCCGCCTGTTCCGGCCAGTTCTTCCAGACCGCGAACAAGCGCATTGACCTTCCCGATGAAGAGCCCGAAGTCTTCTCGAGTATTCTGGAGTACCTCTACAAGGGCGACTACTTCCCACGCATGGAGTACGACAAGAAGCGCAATAGCTGGAACCTCGAAGACGGCGGCAACGCCAACAGCGCCAATGAAGCCGTTGTTCAGTCCGCGGCTGGACCGATCCTCAAGGATACCGTCATATACTGCCAGGCTGAAAAGTACGGGCTTCAAGAGCTGAAGAAGCTTGCGTTGAAGAAGCAAGGCCTGCAGTCTGGCATACAATGCTCGACCATCTTGACGTCGGCGCGCTTCGCATACGCCAACACTCCTGACAGCGACTCCAAGCTGCGCGCTCACTACCTGGCACTCATCATTCGCGCTCGCCATACTTTCAAGCGCAGCGGCACGATGCAGAATGAGATGGAGCATGGCGGCAAGCTCTTTTTCGACCTCTTCGTCGCCATGGTCAACCACATGGATGACTTGAAGTCGCCGCACTAGGTGATCTCACCGTCTCACGCCTCTGTCTGCTGTCAAAAACAACGCGTCGCACTCCAGCCCTCCGTCATCTCATACAGATAACGGCAAACACGACAACGATAGGCTCATCGATGAGTCTCTTGCATCGCCTTACTTCTTGTACATACACTTACCACGAACAGCCTCGCGGCTACGATCAACAGCCAACCATCGGGGCTTGATTCTTTCTTTCTTTACTGTCACATGGCGTTCAGGTTCAGGGATACCATCTTAGCCTGGCATTCACTTAGCCACACATTGTACAATATCCTTATCTCTCTCGTTCGTCTTTCACGATTGTCCTTTCCACACCGTCGCGCGGCATGTATTCGGCTACAAAATTGCGAGTATTGTCGTCTCTATATCCTTTGCGCATATCGATCAGCTTGATCAGCGCACATGCACAGCAGCTTCTAGGTTGCCTTTCCATCTCTCTGTCTCGTTCTCGCGCACGCGTGTTGTTCCTACTAGATCGGACGAATGCTGCAGGTCGGTGGGCTCCAAATTGTAACTACCATTTCGAAGGATTGTATGTTTGTCTCTGGCGCTGCAGGACGTGTTGGCGTTTAAATAATAACATCGATATATTGATCAATATACACCGTCGTCAAACTCCAGACCCACGTGAAGCACTTACACACCAACAAATCGTGACCCGTTTCAAAACTTCCTATTTACCACAAGAGTCATGTCCACACAGCCTCATAAGGCCCCCCAAGACCCGAATCCCATCGTGAGTCTTGGCTGATATCATACCGGCAACTCGGCATCCCAAACTCGTATCCATACTTGAACATATACAAACATATCAATCACAACTAGTTACATTCCCAATACATCCAAACCCGTACTTACCTACCTTCCTTTCCAACCCCCAAATCCCCACCAACCACATACATCACGATGATCGAGCGCCCACCCCCACACTCAATCCAAGGCCTACGCAACCGCCGCGCAGGCGGGAAAAAAGTACCGAAGAAGTATCGCAAGTATCACGACAGCGAGAAGAAAAAGGCAGAGAAGAGTGGGCATGTGGAGCCGTTCACAAAGGGCGTGATGTGGATTGCGAAGGGCTTGGGGAGGGCGTTTGAAGCGCTGCGATAGCCATGGCGGAAGCTTGTTGGAGATATCAGATGAGAAGAGGATGGATGGAAGTCGATTACGGAGTACGAAGGTGCTCGTATTCATTGTGTCAACCTTCAGGACACACTACACGCCAAAGTCGTTGACTCGATAAATACGCGAGCACCTTCGTAGAGCGGCTAGCATGATCTACACCACACCACATCACTGGACTCGAATGTCCCACTACTCGAGCGGGAATGCGGAGTCCTGCTAGCCGAACGTAGGTATACGAAGGACTCACAATCAGCAAAAAGGTTGACTCATTGCGCCCATCCCACACATGCGCACACATGCGCACACGTGCATGCTCCAACAGTCACACCCACACACCACCAACTTCGAAAGTCAAACAGTCACATCCTTCGGCAAGCAAAACCTTGCCGCCTCCCATCGGGTGCGATACCGATTAGCAGGGAAAAGGAGGAGGACTAGAACGCGATGTCAGCTGATAGGGCGACACCGCGTCTGTGCGGTACGACGCGACGCGGCGTGCGCCAGGAATACTAATTGGTCGGCGACGCTTAGCAGGGGCCTTCTTGTGGCACGGAAATCTACAGGGTGCTGGAATGCTTGGGGTGTATTGTATGTAGACTAGGCTAGGCTACGCTATGTCTTATCAAAGTTGATTCTTCGCGAGGTCTCGGTGTTTGAAGTCACAGGTGCTCCAGATCGAAGTGTTCAAGCCATGTGTCGCTGTGCAAGCAGCATGAATTGCTATGTGACGTGTCGCGGTGCGCAGCCGGTGTGGTGGTACGTTGGATAGGCAGTAGGCGATCAGTTTAGGCATCAAACCCTTGTCCCGGGGAACGCGCCCTTCTTGTTCAGCACCACCATGGCGTGCTCTCGCGAGATGTAGCCCTTCATGAGGCCCTGTGGAGTATGTCAGCAATCTTATTGCGTGAAGTGGAGTCAGTGTCCGCCGTTGCTCTCACCTTGTATATCTGGTTCGCCAACAGGCACTCCACATCGTCGTCCTCCACGGTTTGGTCGCCCATCCTCAGCGCAGTCGCGAAGTGGATGAGCGGTATCCTCGTCTTGCGTATTAGATCCTTCTCCGTCTGGCCTTCTTTCAGCTCGTCGTAGCCTGCAGCCAGGAAGACCTTGCGGAGCAGATTGCGCAGGGCGATGTCGCGGCTGCGCTCGAGTGTGAGAAAGATGCGTCGCTTGACGAACGCGGGCTCGCCGTCTGCTAGAGCCTTGTCAAAGCCGGTGAGATCGCCTTGCTTGATGCATGATACGAGCGGCCCGATGAGGCTTGCGACGCCTGGGGCTTCGGCTAGGAGGGCGGCGGAGGGGATGGCGTGCTGCGTGATGAGGCGGCAGGGTATGAGGTAGGTCAGGATCAGTCTGGAAGGGTCAGTATGTGATTCCTAGTCCAGTGAATTAGTCTGCACTTACGACTTGTTCTTTGTAGCTGGTGGATAACACAAGTCCCATGCCTCTTGCAGCTCCTTCTCCGCCTATGTCTTGTCAGCACAAAGTCTTGATATATTCCTTAGGCGACCAACCCTTGGATAGTCCTCCTCCAGGAACGCCAATACGCCAGTGTAGTATCGGAACGTAACGCGGTGTGCTCGTGGGTACAAGTGGAAGGGCGGCAGGTCGACCTGGGCTGCGATGGCCTTGACCACGTTCTTCGACAAGCTGATGGCGTTCAACTACGAGGCTTACATCAGTACAAGCAGGTAGAGCACTAGTAGAAGATGCGGTACCTTGAAGTACGTCTTGAATTGAAGGTTGGCTATACAGTAGACGCCCCATTTGCGAGACTCGGACATGTCTGGGTTTCTGAGCCTGTGTCAGACTAGCATTACAAGAGTATAGAGAAGTGCAGACACACCTGTCACCCAGGCAGAGAGAGAAGACGCGGTTGAACAGCCGTGCAGCCTCCTCGAGCATCTTGTTGTTCGCAGTCTGCGGCACCGCAACATCGTCTGAGAAGCTGTTGACTGCGGCCACGGGCTTCGCCTTAGCCAGGTACTCGTCCGCTTTTATCGCGATCCTCCGAAAGTGATTCGCAGTGAAGTACAGAGTGAAGATGGCCCACGGAGGCAGAGAGCCAGCCGAGATGTGCTTCAAGAAGCTGTTGGTGAGATCCTTCCATTTGTCGTATACCGCCAGGAACTGCCCGTCTCCAAGCTTTCCCTGGTTCGCAGCCTCTTCTGCGAGGATGATCTGCTGCACTGCGCGCCAATAGAGGACGAGGATATCGATCCATGCGTCTGTCTCTTTGTTGGACATGCGCGACTTCTTGTTGTACTTGAGGGCATAGCGGACATCGCCTTCGATCTTATCGTCGTTCGATGCGCGGTAGAAGTCATAGAGGCGGCCGGGATCATGCGCAGGCGGGACTGGGCTCAGGAATATCGCGACAGGTTGCGCCCTGCCGTCCGCATAGGCTTCCTGGAATGGCGCGAGGGCGGCTTGCATACTGACAGTTGTTTAGTAGGAAGTGGTGGAGGCAACCATTCGCGGTGTCGTAATCAAATCAGGTCTATGTGCTTCATGTAGAAAAGCTCCAAGCAATGCGCAATCTCATTTTCTAACTCACTGATCGAGTGTCATTGTTGGTGTTGAGTCTTGCTGCATCGGGATGTTTTGGTGGTTTGCATGCCGACTGGTGAGGGACACTTCGCGCCTGCCGCTAACACCGATGCGGGCAAGTGGGGCACGGGCCAGGTCTGCACACACAAGCGAGGGCTCCACGAAACTAGACTTTGATATTCGTCCTGAGCCTCAGACACCACGCCGGGTACTAACCACAGCACAAACAAGGTCAGTCTGCCGTACGTTGTTTTTATACGCTCTTGTTAATTTTATCTAGATGGGTAAGCACACTCCTCTCACCGCGCACTCCTTCCAGCAATTGCAGCCGAACGAAAGCCAGAAATTCGCCTCGAGAATATCGGAATCCTCAAACAACACAACATGAACGAATTGTTCCAGACAACCGCAGCAGTATTTTGGGAAGGCGCAATGGGTGTTAGGGCCACGTCGTAGAGTGTGGGCATCATGCGGACCTGCGGACAGATGGACGGCAAGCAAGACGAGAATTGCTGCGTGAAGCACACGAACATGCCCACGCCAGACATCGACGACACCTCGCTCACTTCGCATCGCAATCACACCGGACTATCGCGTTGCAATTGCTGGATCAGGAACACAATGCCAAAGACCGCAGCACTGACGTATGGCAGCTCGCTTCCAGGAATACCAGATCATCGGGCGCCATCTGCCCTCGGAGGCCAAGCCTGACCCAAAGATCTACCGCATGCGCATCTTTGCGCCCAACGAGGTCGTCGCCAAGTCAAGGTTCTGGTACTTCCTTGGCAAGCTCCGCAAGATCAAGAAGGCGAACGGCGAGATTGTCTCCGTCAACCAGGTGGGTGGCAAACAGTGTGGAGGTGGGAACGAGAAGGCACACTGACATGCCTAGATCCACGAGAAGCGCCCCCAGAAGGTCAAGAACTTCGGCATCTGGATCCGATACGACTCGCGCTCCGGCACCCACAACATGTACAAGGAGTACCGTGAGATGTCCCGCGTTGCCGCTGTCGAGTCCCTCTACCAGGATATGGCCGCCCGTCACCGATCGCGCTTCAGGCAGGTCCAGGTACGTCACACCATGTAGCCGACTGCAACACACTGCTGACAATATTCAGATCCTCAAGGTCGTTGAGGTCGAGAAGACCGACGACGTCCGCCGCCCATACATCAAGCAGCTCCTCGTCAAGAACCTCAAGTTCCCCCTGCCACACCGCGTGAACAAGAAGGCCGGCAAGAAGATCTTCTCCGCCACCCGCCCGTCAACTTTCTTCTAAGCGTCTTTCTCTTTACGGAGTGCGGTCTGGATGGGCAGGATCAATGGGTTTCCCTCGGTTATGCATGCTTCATGAAAAGAAGTACATTAGGAACGAATGAAAAACCATGATACCTCAAGCATAATGTTGTGTGCTGGAACTCGTGCAAGCGACTCGCGATCGGCTTGCTGCTCTTCCAGGCGATGACAATTACAATGGTTCGCTTCTTGAGCATTCTTGTACGATGAGACGGTGGCACTTCAGATCAACGAAAGCGCATGCTTGACGATCTAAGCTACACATTCCTCCAAGCCACTTCTTGCCTGTCCTCCAACGTCGTTTCACATCACTATCCCCCAACCTCCCTCGCTCTCCTCACAGCTTCTCCCTCCCCGTCGGCGCAACCCTTGGCCTACCCAGCACATCCAATGGCATCCACCACGGATACCCCGTAACCTTTGTATTTTCCATACTCCCCTCAAACTTCGCAGGCCTCTTTTCCAAGAAACTCTGCACGCCCTCCGTATTATCCCTAGATCATACCACGTTAGCCCCATGCCCACTTCCCTTCTCGCTCTCCATACAGGGGAAAGAAAGACTTTGACTTACGGCGACCCAAACAAGTCAAAAATAACCCTCGAGTCCAGCAGATGCTGCCCCTCCGGACTCCCGCTATCCCTATACATCAACTCCTTCATCAAGTACGTACTCACACAACTCGTATTCCTTACAACTTCCTCCGCGACCCCCAACGCCTTGGGAAGCACATCCTCAGCCCTATCCACCAACTCCGCAAACAAGCCGTCAAACACCGGTTCATCAGCGCGATACACCGCGCCCGTCGTAATAGCCTGCATCGCGCGACTATGCCCGATGAGTCGGGGTAAGTAAAAGGACGAACACGCTTCCATTATGATGCCGCGCCGCGCAAATACGAAGCCTATCTTAGCGGAGCGCAGTGCGATGCGTATGTTCATTGCCAGTGTCATTGTTATGCCGATGCCGACGGCTGAGCCTTGGAGTGCGCCGATGGTGGGTTTGCGGCAGTGTTGGATCGCAAGTGTGACGCGCCCGCCCCTGTCTCATTGCCAATTCATCAGCCAAAGTCAAATCACCTTTTTCACAACAAACAACCCTCCCTCTAACCCCTCCTCTCCATAATTAAAAAAAAGAAACAGTACTCACCCATCCCGATGCTCCCCCACCCCTTCCGCCCCCTCCCCCTTACTCCCCTTCCCAAACCCAACATCCAGATCCGCCCCCGCGCAAAATATCCGCCCGGAGCCCGTCACAACAATGCATTTCACGCGGTCATCGACGTCGAACATGGCGTACGCGCGCTCCATTTCCTCGCGCATCGTGTCGGTGAAGGCATTGTGGTTGTTGGGCCTGTGGAGCGTCAGGATGATGATGCTGGGTTCCGGCTCGTGGTGTCGTGTGCGGATCGTGCTGAAGGCGAGGGAGTTGTAGGTGGTGGGGAGGGGGATGTCGGGCATGTGGCGGGGGGATTGTTTGGGGGGCATGGCTGTTGTTGTTTGGCTGGTGTGGTGTGGTGTGGTATGATGGGCTGTCTATTGAGGTAAGAAGGTGCGTGGTTGGTTAGTTGGAAGATTGAAGTTGAGTATTTGAAGCTCGATTGTGAGGTACATAGGCTACATGGCTGTTGGTTGCGATGCGGAGAACGAGGGACCTCGGCAGGAAGAGAGATGGTCGACTCGAAGGGCTTGGCTGGCTGAGCCAATGGGACGCTTGGTCTATCTTTGGCAACTTGATACTTGCTCCATGTTTTTTCCAATTGTTGCAAGAAATACTCGTATTGAAGCCACTGTGTATGATCATGCTACAACATAATATCGAATTTCTAGCCCGTACGCTTCTGGAGGAAACAACATAGATCGAATGCTGACAGAGTGAAGGACAAGATAACAAAGAACCTTTTGAACGCCAGTAACATCAGACATCCACATATATCCTTACATTAATCATCGTACATGTACAAGAAATCGCGGATGAACGCTATGCCTCAGACCTTCTCAGGATCATTGATCCCGCCGTTGGTGATGATGTAAGTTGCTTCCTTCTCAGGCATATCTGTGTCACGCTGTCAGTACAACTCGAATCAGCTACGGTCAACACGTACCTGGTGAGTCCTGGATCTTCGCGACACGCTCCTCACCACGACCCTTGCGCAGTAGGATACGAGTAGCTGAGGCGTGAGCGAGGATGTGGCCACCGACGGGCTTCCGACCATCCGCACCAGCAAAGAGTGCACTCGCTCCAGGGTCGCTCTGGACTTGGTTGGTCAGGAGGACGGCAACGTTGAACTCTGGTTAATGTCAGTGATCGTGAACAGGACAGCATCCATAGGAGGCATACCCTCAGCGACATGCGTCAGCTTCGACAAGAACTGATTGAGCTTCTGCTGGCGCTCGTTCAGCTCGCCTCGGCCAGTGTAATCGACTCGGAACAGGGCCATGATGCTGTCGATGATGAGGAGACGGTACTCATTGCCGACGAAGAACTCGGCGACCTTGTTGAGGAGCTCCATCTGATGCTCAGAGTTGACGGCGCGAGCATATGTGATATTGTCTTGCGCTGCAAGCTGTTAGTATGAAGCAGAAGATACGTTGCATGGGCACTCACTTGTCTCGGGGTCAACGCCGAAGCGCTCAGCGATCTGAGCGATACGCTCTGGCCGGAAGGTACCTTCGGTGTCTAGACAATGTGGTCAGCGTAGGTTGAGAGACGAGCTCGAATGACATACCGATGTAGGCCACCTTGCCTTCAGCGCCGCCCATGTCCTTCGGAAGCTGCGCGATGACTGACATGGTGTGCGACAGTTGAGTCTTGCCGCAACGAAACTCGCCAAAGACCTCGCTGATGCTCATCGTCTGAAAGCCACTGCATGCCGTCAGTAACACTGCACAAGATGTCAGAGCGAGCATGGACTCACCCTCCGAGCACAGTGTCGAGCTGCTTACTGCCGGTCGAAATCTTGAGCACGCGCTTTCGCTGCTGACCGAGCTCATGGGCAGTCTGGAAGCCGCCACCAGAGGGCTGTGACAAGTGTCAGTGATGTGCTGTGTGTAGGATAAGTGAGGGACTCACCTGACACTTCGCCAACGCATCCTTCACCTTGTCCACCTTGATCTCGCTGAAGCCCTTGATCTTCAGCAAATTCCTTCGCGTCGCAGAATGCACCGAAGCAATAGTGTAGTAGCCATTCGCCTTGAGCTTCGCGATGTCGACGGCGCCGATGCCGTGAGCTTGGATGGCGTCAATGTCAACGATGAAGCTGTCCTGCCTCTGTTAGTACGAGGCCTGGTGAGCTGGGGGAATGACTCACGTCGTTGCCGGAGTCGTCGGACGCGACTGAGGAGGGTGCCATAGCGAGGTAGAGTGTGGTGAGTAAGTGAGGTAGTAAATAGACCAATGTGCGATGAAGATGCGTTACGAAATAGCGAACAGAGGACGCGAAGAAGTGAACAAATGGTGTGAAGATTGAGCGAATTGAGTGGAAGAGCGGAAGAAAGGAAGGATGCGAGCGAAGAGTTCTCCAGAGTGAGTACAGACGGAAGGCGCGCTAGCTGCACGTGACGCGTGTTGTAGGGGGAAGGCACGACCACGTCCGAAAACCGCCACATCGATACTATACGGAAAGGAGTGGTATATGAGTGGGAAGACGGCTGGCTGTATGTGAGCCTACTCTTTGTCAGGATCGTTGGTAGTGGTCGGTGGAAGGGCTCGGGTCTAGGTTGCTGGTCACTACAGTTGCATGCCAAATCGAATGGCTTCCAATGCACGCGCATCAGTAGCGCCTCAATTCCTACTCCTACAATATGGTATCAATCGTTCTCCACTTCATCCAACAATCCCCCCCCCCCCCAACTAAACCTCACACACTAACCTCCCCCTCCGCAAACGCCCTCCCAATCTCCCTCGCAACACCCAACCTCAACACCCTCACAATATCCTCCCCCTTCGCGCCCCTCGGGAACCCACGCCTCCAGTCCCATCCGCGCTTACCCTCATCTACATGCCCCCCTTGTTCCAACACCGCGGAACTCTCTACGCTTGAGAAGTCGATGAGCGAGAACTGGGAGGAAGCTGTAGTCAAGTTCGATGTTGACT